>PVMK01179424.1_pt1 | contig 13802 bp, 14 predicted proteins | sample 1853481 | NCBI WGS metagenome assembly PVMK01 (sample SAMN08533507, study PRJNA380276) | Marine sediment metagenome, whole genome shotgun sequencing project. | reverse complement strand
TGGGGGATCGTCTAAGACCGTGTTTATCGAAAACGGCCTTATGCGAGAGGGAGAGGCCGAAAAGGTTGCAGGTCTTTTTAAAAGGCTTGGGGTCACGGTCGACGTTATCGATGCTAAAAATGAATTCTTTGCCGCACTCCAAGGCGTCGCGGATCCGGAAGAGAAACGTGAAGCGATTACTCAGGCCTTTTACAAAGATGTATTCGGACGTCTCGTCAAAGGAAGTGGTGCAAAACACCTTCTTCAAGGGACCATATTGACTGATATCGACGAGACCATCGCAGGGATAAAACGACAACACATGTCTTTGAACAACTCGGAATAAACCCGCAAGAGGCTTTTGGATATCAAATCATCGAACCGCTAATTCAGCTTCGCAAAAACGGTGTGAGAATGGTTGGTGCGGCGCTCGGGCTCCCGGCAGAAGCTTTTGACCGTATTCCATTCCCAGGTCCAGCTCTCGCTGCGCGTGTGATCGGTGCAATAACCCCTGAGCGGATCGAGACAGTTCGAAAGGCAACCGTTGTGGTCGAACGGCTGCTCAAAGATACAGGTGCGTTCCAGTATATGGCCATCCTGCATAAGGACCGCGTGACCGGTATGCGAGACGGATTACGCGATTTTGGCCAGCAGATCGAGGTGCGTTGCTGGGAGAGTGTCGACGCGCGGGTCGCAACACCGACACCGCTTTCTTACGAAATTCTTGAGAAACTCGCCAGTGAGATAATCCGCGAGGTGCCAGGCATTGTCAGTGTTACATACAACATCGCACCGAAACCGCCTTCAACCATCGAAGCGGTTTGAGGATCAGGAAAGATTCAGAAGCTTAAAATAGGCGAATTACAAGATAACAAGATCTTTAGTAGAAAAGTTGGGGTCACTTGTGAGGTTCACGCCGAGTCGTCTCAATCCAGCCTCATCCCCCGGTGTAGGAATATGGGTCATATGAACCTCGCACCCGTGGAGTTCCTCCAATTTTTCCATGGCCAACTGGGCGGCAGGGTTGACGGTCGCACTAATGCTGAGGGCGATTAGTGTTTCCATCAAGTCAAGGCTGAGCGTCTTTTCATTGAGCACGTAGGTTTTGAGATTCAGAACCGAATCGACAATATTGGGCGGTAGCAGTTTAATCTTGTCTGGGATTTCGGCCAAATGCTTAATGGCGTGCAGAATAAGGCTTGATGCTGCGTGAAACTGCGGTGAATTGTCGCCGGTTATCGTAACCTCTCTGAAGACAAACGTGCTAACCAATGCGTCGAGTGTTTTGAATGTGAAGAAAAATGTCCTCAGGGAATTCCAATATCCGAACATCTCAAAGAGGCGCATGCCTGGCTGAATAAGTCAAAATAGACGATTAAGACCGAAGTTTTACGAGAGTTTGAGTAAATTCATCAACGAGATTTTCATTAAATTTGCTAAACGCATGAGGTTGCAATTAATGGAATGATTGACGAACTCGTGCTATCTAAATGGTTAAATCCTGCGCGGAGTAGTCAGCCGCGTTCAGATTTGCTGTCCATGCGGCCACCTTTGACTTGAACATAGAGTGCCGGCGCTTGACCAGAATTTCATCTTTCAGTTTACCAAAAACAAGTTTGCTGCTTTTATTTAATGGAGGTAGCTAGCGGAGGGGGAAAAATGCAAAAGCCCGTATACCAAAACCTGTTCAAGCCTTTGAATCTGAACGGTCTTAGATTGAAAAACCGTATCACGATGGCACCTTTGTATCTGGGATACGCTGCCGAAGGGGGCAGAATGTCCAGGCTGCTGCTCCACCATTATAATGAGATGGCCAAAAGCGGGGCGGCAATAATCATGGTTGAGAACGCGAGTATAACGGCCAGCGGCAGCGGTTCTATTCGAACCATTAGGTGTGACCACAATCGGTATTTAAAAGGTTTAGAAACACTTGCAGATACTATCCATAAGGAAAAGAGCCTCGCCGGTCTTCAGATTAACCATGCAGGAAGATTTGCACATGTATCAGAATCGGTAGCACCATCAGCCGTTCCCGCATTTGGAAAGAACCCTCGCGCACTAACCAAAAGAGAGATAACCACCATCCAGAAACAGTTTGCAAAGGCTGCCTTACGTGTGAAAAAAGCCGGGTTTGATCTGGTGGAACTTCACGGGGGCACCGGTTATCTGCTTGCCCAGTTTGTATCTCCTAGAACCAATAAGCGCAGCGATGCTTATGGTGGGCCAATTGAAAATCGGATTCAATTTCCGTTAGAAGTTTTAAAACGCGTAAAAGATACTGTGGGAGATTTCCCAGTCGGGTATCGTTTTTTAGTTAATGAGTGGCTTCCAGATGGTCTTAAAGAGAGCGAGTCCATCTTTTTGGCTAAAAGCTTAGAGCAAGAGGGTATTGCCTACATCTCTGCCATGGGTGGGACATATGAATCGTTTTTCCTGCCGGAAATTGTGAAAAAAGCCAAAAGGGTCGGTTACATGGTATCCTTAGCCGCCGCCGTTAAGAAAAACGTGGGCATTCCGGTCATTGCAGCGGGGCGCATATCAACGCCATTGAAAGCCGAATCCATTTTGAGAGAAAAAAAAGCGGATCTAATCGGATTAGCCCGTATGCTTTGGGTCGATCCTGACTGGCCGAAGAAGGCTAGAAAAGGTAAGGATCGATCAATCATAAAGTGCAGCCCGAAATGTGATGCATGTTTTCAACTCGTTATGAAGGGAAAACCGGCCTATTGTCCAAGATGGGGTAAAGAAAGGCGGACGACATATCAAGGTCTATTTCAGTAAAGGCATCTTCATTATCAGGCGAACAACTTAAGAGTCTATCTTTTTGCATTAACGGAAGAAACCACACAAAAAAGGCAATATTTTGAAACCGGCATCAAACTTGATTATCCGATGCCGATTTTTTATTTTATGTCTAAATTCAAGATCCGGGCTGATAATTTTCGGATTGCCAAATACAATATCCAATGAATTTAATGGGATTCCAAAGATTGCATTCAGGCACGAAACCTACAATCTGATAATTTGCAAAATATTGAAGATTTGAGTATGCATTATGCAATCGGATGGGTTCACTCCTTTGCGCATCTCAGAAGGGCGTCTTCAGAACTACCCCAATTAATAGAAATGAATAAATGTGAACAATACTTCATAAAGACAAGCCGTTTAGGATTCCGGAAATGGCGTGAAGACGATCTCGGCATCGCCATAGAACTTTGGGGGGATTATGAGGTCACAAAGTTTTTTGATGCGCGCGGCAAATTATCCCAAAAAGAAGTTCAAAAGCGTCTCGCCAAGGAAATAATGTGTCAAAAGGAACATGGTGTACAATACTGGCCGATATTTCTTTTAGAGACTAATATGCATGTGGGTTGTTGTGGACTTAGGCCATACGATTTGTCACAGCAGACTTATGAAATTGGCTTCCACATCCGTTCTAACCAATGGCAGTATGGATACGCACGCGAAGCTGCGGATGCGGTAATTGATTATGCTTTCAACACGTTTAAAGCAAAGACCCTCTTTGCTGGCCATAATCCAAAAAATGATACCTCGCGGTATCTTTTAAAACTACTTGGTTTTCGTTACACACACGACGAGTATTATCCACCGACTGGCCTTAATCACCCATCTTATTCGCTGGAAGCTAACGAATACCACGGCAATAGACACGGATAAAAAAGTATATCGACCTAAAGCATTAATCGCTTTATTGTGCATCTTAGTATTAAAAGTTAAGGTGGACTCCGGCAATTATTGCTCGTTTTTGTACAGCGTAAAAATTGAGGATTGGTTGATGTAGTCTGTAATATATTGGTGGTCTTCTATGGCTGTGCGAGCAGGCACGAAACCTATAATTTGGTATTGGCCCAAATTTATTTTATTGGTTTATGATATTGACAATAAATTAGATGGGGCTCTATGATAATTGCCACAGGATAGAATTCGAGGAGAAAACCTATGGTTGATAAAAAGCTACCACAAAAGTGGGATGAAAAAGCAGACATTATAATTGTAGGCAGTGGTTTTGCAGGGTTGGCCGCAGCAATTGAGACTAAGGAGGCTGGCAGTTCAGTCATAATATTAGAAAAAATGAAGGGCTATGGCGGTAATTCTACGATTAGCGATGGCGTTATTGCCGCTGCTGCTACGAAAATTCAAGCAGATCTAGAAATTACCGACTCTTCACAACATATGTATGAGGACATGCTTAAAGCCGGTCTTGGTCTTAACCAACCGGAATTAGTTCAGGCACTAACAGAACGGTCCAGTGAGACATTTCAATGGACGATCGACTTTTTAGGCGTTAAATATTTGAATCGTGTAGACCAATTCGGTGGACATTCCGTTCCAAGAAGTTACACCACTTACAACCGATCCGGTTCGGCGATTATCAAACAATTGCTGCAAAAAGTAAACGATTTGGGAATGAGAATTAGAACAAAGGTGTTTCTCCAGACAATCTTAGTGGATTCCAAAGAGAGGATTTGCGGCGTTCTTGTACGGGATGGATATGAATATCCGGATGCGACGACCGGAATTGCGAAATACATTAAGGCCCGTAAAGCCGTAATTCTTGCAACGGGGGGTTTTGCCAATGATATCGAATTGAGAACCAGCCAGGACCCCAGGCTGACCAGTGAGATCGGAAGCACAAATAAGTACTCAACCACAGGAGAGGCATTGAGAGAAGCACTGCGAATTGGAGCAATGCCTGTGCATCTCTCATGGATTCAACTGGGACCTTGGGCGTCTCCAGATGAAAAAGCTTATGGTATTGGACCAGACTTTGCCAGTTATATTGCCTTTCCGTATGGCATAATGGTTAATCCTAAGACTGGCAATCGTTTCGTTAATGAATTGGCAGATCGTAAAATACGCTCAGATGCTATTTTGCTGGTTGGACAGCCATGTATCGGAATTGCTGATGAAGAAGGAATTAGGGCTTCGGGGCATCGAATAGAGCACTGTTTACGAAAAGGAGTGGTGAAAAAATTCAACCAGATTCATGAAATTGCTGACTATTATCAAATTCCGATTCATTCGCTAAAAAAAACTATTGAACAATTTAATGATTATGTCGACCAACGTTTTGACGAAGATTTTAATAAGCCGATACTATCGAATGCAAAGCCTTTGAGATATCCGCCTTTTTTCTGTATTCGCCTATGGCCGAAAGTGCATCACACAATGGGAGGTGTTTTAATAAACTCGAAAGCACAGGTCCTCAATTTGTCTCTCCAACCGATGAAGGGTTTCTATGCTGCAGGGGAAGTTACCGGCGGAATTCACGGTGCATGCCGTTTGGGCAGTTGCGCTATTATCGACTGTTTGGTTTTTGGGCGTATTGCGGGTCGGTATGCTGCATCAAATCAAAAAATTTAATTTTTGTTTTATTTAGGCTACCGGCAATAAGTTTCAAGCAGTTACAATAAACTCATGAAATGCCCTATCAGCATCTGTGATTGTGGAAGGAGACAATTGGCGTGCGGTTTGCTGCTACATGAAATTTAAGGATTGGAAGATGAAATCTACGATAAAATAGATGGGCTTAGGGGGTGTGGGAGGAGGCACGATTTACACACTTTTTGTGAGACGATTATTTTGTATATTTGTCATTGTGTAATCCATACTTTTCATCGCCGAGGCATTCGCCTGAAGAGGTTCGAAGTAATCTGGATTTTACTTTAGTTTTTTCGTGAAAATAATTCCACTTCCGGGTTTTGAGCATAGTGGGTTTGTTTTACCTGTTTTCCGTATCCCAGTAGTTGATCAAAGTAAATAACCAGCTTGGGGAGGATGTTGTATTCGGCAAATATTCTGACAAATTTATGTAACCAGTCATTGGGTTTATTCCAGGGACAAACCCGGATACAAACCGAGCAATGGTTTCCATTTTTAACCCACCAATCCAAGCATTTCATGGCCCTGACCGGCCATTTCAGCAGACCGGGTACATTATGTTCGTTCCAGGCCTTGTCCGTTCTTTCTCCATCAGGGATTGAATTGCTGGGACAGTACTTGGCGCATAAGGCACACTCTTCGCAGAATTTTTGAACCCCGATATCGATAGGTTTATCGGCGATCAAAGGAAGATTGGTAAAAACCTTACTTAATCGAACTCGTGGCCCGTAATCCCGGGTTATTAATTGTCCGTTACGCCCGAGTTCCCCAAGTCCGGCATCAACAGCCATGGCAATATTGATTCCCAGTTCATTGACAGAGGGTATGGCACGATACCCGAGTTCAGAGATAAATGTGGCCAAAGAACTTGCACACCAGGCGCCCTTCGAATACTCAATATCGGTGTCATATTCAATCCCGGGTGATCTTTGAATCACATCATAACCCATTTCATGTACCATCATAATAACGTTATCACATTCTTCGGGGATCTCTATGGGGTCTCCCACTTCAGCTGCATGTGAGTAATTCACATTTTGGTTTCCCCAGTGGGTGTAAATATAGGCGGGATTGATTTTAGCAATTCCCACATCATCGGCGCCAAGCCAGAGAGCTTTCTCTTTAATTATTTTGGTCAATTCCTTAGGATTAGGGTTTTTGAGCCGGTACTCGTTGTTATAAATCGGTTTTGTTTCTCTGCCTAAAAGATTTGCCCGAACCACATAGTCAACGGTTGCTCCCGCAACCCAGGTGGCATGGTCGATAATGGTTTTTCCGGGCTTATTCGACTTCAGGTTTTCAAGGCAGTTTTGGTGCATTTTGGAATATTTATTTCCCTCGGCAGCACCCCGACTAAATGCAGTGTTGCGATCATCGAATCGTTTCAATTCCTTGGTTATATATTTTTTATAGGTAGGTTCTTTAACAATTCTCATAGATCAACCTTTGAGTTTAATAACGCTTGGAGGTCGCACATAAAATCTCGATCCGGACAAAAGCACGATCAATGTTCGGGCTCAATAAACAATTGATTTGACTTTGAACCTCGTGGTACCTGAAAGACTCCGTTTACCAGTTCAAGATCCAGTCACCATTTTTGATCGTTATTCGGCTTACCATATCCGAAAACATCATCGGCCCAAATACCCGCTCGGCGGAGCGATGGCATGTTGCGCGCATGGTCCAGTTAACCGTGCGGTGAAACGGCGTATAGGGCTTGTTCCAGGGGCAGACCTTAATGCACGTACCGCAACCGGAGCCTTGTTGATTGCCAACGCGCATGGCTGTGCATTTTTCAACGCTGTTGTCCCATTTTTGATAGCCGTTGTACATGATTTTATCCCCATGGCTTATTGCCTGAGAGGGACAATGCTCGGCACATTTTCCGCATTTGTCGCAAAAATCCTGCAAGCCGAAATCAATAGGTTTGTCCACAGCCAGCGGCAGGTCCGTGGTAACAACTGCCGCTTTGAAGCGAGGTCCCAGAAACGGGTTGAGAACCACATCGCCAATACGGCACATTTCTCCCAGTCCTGCCAGCAGTAATATAGGCGGCACCATCACCTGATAATTCATAGCGTGATGGGCTCGGGCCGGGTATCCCAAACGCCGGATGTAATCAGCCAGGATGCAGGCGATAAAACCCGAGGTCGAATAGGACAAAAAACTCATGGAATTGCTGATCCAGTCGTGACCGTTAAAGGCCGACGTGGTACGCCAATCCTGATCGATCAAAATGCTTATCGCATATTTATGTTTTAATTCGACAGATTTTCCGTCCTGCTTTCTGTGGGTATACACAGCGTAAGGGGGTAGCTCACAGATACCCACCATATCGGCTCTTAAAAAATATGCCGTTTCCTTGATATGACGAGCCATAATTTCTGAATCGCCAGTAAACCGGGAAAATCCTGATAATCCTGTTTAATTGAATTTGGTATCGAGATGAAGATGGGATTTATTATGATCTTTTGAATACCCCATCCGCTTGCGGCGGGGAGCTTCATTTAGAAGCCATCCGAAGGTTTCTGGATTTACACCAACCTGGTTTGATGGAAAAATTCGTGCACGATGATGTGGAATGGGGCCTCCATGTTCAAGATTAAACATGTAGGTGCCATTGTTTGTGATGCCGGCCCGATTATTCATTAACTTATTATAGTTGGTATCCCCTCTCAAGAATCATCTTTTGGCATAGAGCCTGAGTTAATCCGTTCTCTTACCAGCATGCGAAGAACGGTATCGATGTCCTTTGCATGGGAGTAGGCCATATTTGCTTCTTGTTCACCAGGCTGACCGGATGGCAAAACGCCGAAATCAGCCGGGTATCGGCTGTCAATGTATACATCATTTAACAATATTATTTTTTCATTATCAATCTCAATTTTTTTTCCAAACAAATCTTCGCAAATTTTATGCAATCGAATCAAATTGTGAATTCTCGGTATTGGCTGATCATAGGTGGCGATGAAGGCTTTGAACAATTTTTCAACAGCCTGCTGAGCGTGAAAACATGTTATATTGTAAACTTCTTCCGCTAAAAGCACTTTTGCACTTTTAAGATCATCAGAGGCATATTGAAGCCATAGTTCAGGAAGCTTTACGGTCATAGATTTTAACTCCATGTTTTACTGCAGAAGAAATAAAAGAAGAGGGCTCTTTCGCAAGCATATTAAATTCATCCGGTGTATAGACAAGCAGATCCAATCCTATGCGGCGATCATATTCGACAAGCATTCGTCGCAATTCCATACGTCTTTCCAAAGGTCGTTCATTGGAAGGAGCAACAATAATTAAATCAATATCGCTTTGTTCATTTGACGCCCCGGAAGCATGGGATCCAAAAAGGTAAATTTTTTCAGGGTTAGTTTTTTTTATGATTGAAATTATCTCACTAAGATCTTTTTCATATTTTATTTCACGAACAGATGATTTCATAATACAAGTCCTTTTCGATGGATCTTACATTTTGATATTAATATGTATACCTTACAAATGCGGGAACGTCAAACTAACCCTTTCAGCCTCCAAGTCGGCAAAAGGGTAAAACGGTTGCATTGGTCATCGTCCAATCAAATAAGGGTGTTCACAGGGTCTGGGATTTCAATTTCCAAGTAGTTGACAAAATCAATTTAATTTGCCTGTTGAATCATTTTGTCCACGCGGGTTAATACCGCCGATGAACAATCCGACCGTCAAACAGGGTCATGTCCACCCGAATCTCCGGTAGCTGCGACGGCGGGATTACCAGGATATTTTTGCTCAGAACCACCAGGTCCGCCCTTTTATCGGGTGCGATGATTCCTAGGTCGTCGGCTTTGTGAACGGCCGCGGGGGTCGATGTGTAGGCTTTCAGCGCTTCGGCTACCGTGACCCGGGAATCCGGATACCAACCGCCTTGCGGTGTTCCGTCGGCCCGCAGGCGCGTTACGGCTGCATGAATTCCCAACAGCGGATCAGGATCGCACACCGGACAGTCGGAACTGAACATGACCGGTGCGCCGGTATCCATCAGTTGACGAAAGGCATAGGTCCACTTTCCCTTTTCTCCCACTGCCAAATCGATGAGATTCATGTCCAGCACCAGGTTGGCTGGTGTCACGCACAGTGCCAGATTGAGGTTTCGAAGTCGATCGGCATCCTCCGGCCGGAGCATCTGTACATGTTCGATGCGATGGGGAAGGGCGGGCGACGGTGAACCGGAAAAGGTGCGGCGCGATTCGAGGGCTTCAAAAATGTTGATCAGTTCCCGGTTGGCGCGATCCCCCACCGCGTGTACCATCACCGACAGGCCGGCATTTTCCGCCTGGTCGATGTCCTGTGCCAGGACGTCCATATCTATCTGGGGCATGCCGCGTTCAGCATCCAGGTAGGGGTCGATCAACCAGGCGGTACGGGCACCCATCCCGCCATCGGAAAAAAACTTGACATGACCGACGCGCAGCCTGTCGTTACCGAACCCCGTGCGAAGGCCCAGGCCGATGATGTTATCCAGGTCGTGCCCGGGCAGGGTCACCCAGCAGCGAAGATCGAGGCGACCTTCCTGGTCCAGTTTCTGGAAGGTCCGAAATGCGCTGGCGCCGTCTTTGTCCGCCATTAAACGCACGTCGTGAATGCCGGTGACTCCCCGGCGGTGAAGGGCCTTAGCCGCATCTTCAACGGCTTCCATCACCTGGTCTGCATCCGGCGGCGCAATGGTCTGTCGCACGAGATTGATGGCCAGTTCCCTTAAAATTCCGGTGGGTTCGCCGGTGGTATCGCGTTCGATCCGGCCTTTTGGTGGATCCGGTGTGTCGGCGGTAATTCCGGCCAAGCTCAGAGCGCTGGAGTTGGCTGCAGCCAGGTGCAGATCGCAGCGCCAAAGCAGCACCGGATGGGCTGGCGCCACCCGGTCCAGCGTCTCCCGAGTGGGCATGGATCGGTCGGTCCAGTCGGTCTCGTTCCATCCCTGCCCGATAATCCACTGCCCCGGGGGGCGGCTGTCGGCTGCCTCTCGGACACGGGCCAAAAGTCCCTCAAGGTGGGTAAGGTCATCCAGTTTTATCCCCTGACGATTAAGCGCCCATTCATAGAAGTGGATGTGGCTATCGATACAACCCGGCACCACCAGGCGACCGTCGAGATCGATCTTTTCAGTGTCCGGACCGGCCAGATTCAGTACATCCCCGTCACGCCCCAGAGCCAGGATCATACCATTTCCAACTGCAACGGCCTGGGCATGGGGATGCACGCTGTTCTGGGTGGCAAGGATGCCGTTGTAAAGGATGATTTGGGGCACCAAGGCAGATATTTTCATATGATTAAAGCTGCATCACTATTCGACTTTGGCTTTATCTTTGGTTTTTTTGGCGGATGCCGGCGGTTTTTTGGGAATTTTTACACTGAATAAAGATCCCTGGCCCGGGGTTGATTGGACATCAATTTCTCCGCCATGTTGGGCAACGATCTTGTTGGCGATAAAAAGACCGAGACCGGTTCCTTTATCCCCTTTGGATGAAAAAAGCGGGGTAAATAAGTTTTTTTGGATTTCTTCATCCATACCGATGCCGGTGTCTGATACATCAAAATAAATACAATATTTTTGAAGTTTGACACTAAACTCTATTTTGTGGGACTTTTTAGATTCATCTTTGAGACAGGCATCAATGGCATTTTCTAAAATATTGATCAGCGCGGAATGAATGTAGCCGGCGTCGATTTTGAGATTTCCAATGTTGGAGTCAAAATCTTTTTCAAATTCAATCCCCTGACTTTTTATCTTGGGTTCGACAACCGCTGCCACCTCACGGGCAAAATTCAAGGTATCCACCCGCTCCCATTTCAGGTCTCTTTCTTTGGCATAAAACAGGATATCCTCAATCATTTTGCGGATACGACCCACCATCAGTTTCACAACTTCCCAACCTTCTGTGATCCGCTCCTGATTACTTTTTGACAAACCCGAACCCAGCAGATACATGCCGCTGTCTAAATCGGTGATTATGATCTGCGGACAAAACTTTTTACAGAGTCGGATTCCTGCGGCCCCATCGGCTGCGGTTTCAACCTGGTAGCCGGCATCCTGCAGGGCGATGGCCAATACCTCCCTGATATCTTCTTCATCGTCGATTAATACAATTTTCCATTCGGAAGCAATGACCATAGCTGGGGTTGTGTCCTTTATGCAATTTACAATATTCGTAACCGTTCACAGGTTCAGGGTTCAACGTTCAGGGTTAAGGTTTGTAACCGCTTAACGGCGGGAATTTCTTAACCTCTTGTATGAAACTTAATGAAATCCAATGTAATTTTCGTTAAGTTCCACCCGCGCTTACAGAGTACGGACTTCGTCCTCGTCATCGTCCTCGTACTCGTCCCCTATAAAATTCTGATTTCGAGGACGAGCACGAGGACTAGAAAAATCAGATTAATTCGCATGCAAACGTCCTGCGTCTTTTCTTATTTTCCGCATTCCGCATTCCAACTTCCGAATTCCTGACACCTGACACCAATCGATCGAGCTGCATATGCCGGAGCAGTAAAATTGAAATATTAATTTGGAATCGATCCACTATGATCATGGTTTAACGTCGTCAGCCTTTTTCGGGAAACAGCCGTCGTATATCTTCTTCAGTGGCCTTACAGGTTCCGCGTTCGGTAATAAAACCAGTTACAAACCTCTTTCTTTTTCAGTTCCCCATTGACATTGCCGATTCACTCCTGCTATCGATCAATCAGACACACAGGGTTACCACTGGCCCCTCCTTTCGCGGTCACATTGCCCCCCCCGTTTTGAGACTGGTGGTGGCCTTGTGGGTCTTCTCATTGCAAAATTGTATCTGTCAATTAGAGCAAAGGAACGAGAGACAGATGATAATATCTGTGCTTTTTTCCAGTTATGTAACGAGTGGAGGTCATCATGCCAATTAAGGTTTTAATAAAGCGACGATTCAAGGAGGGGCATTTAAAAGAGATTCAGAATTTGCTTAAAGAGGCTCGTTATGATGCCATGGGCCGAGAAGGGTACATCTCTTCAGAGACTCTGTGGGACCTTGAAAATCCATTTCGAGTTGTGGTGGCTTCAAATTGGCGAAACATAGAAGATTGGAACAATTGGGGAAATAGCGGTTTACGGAAATCCATAGAGCAAAAGTTCGATGAGCTCCTTGATGACAAGACTGAATATGAAATTTTCGAGATGGGCTTCTATCCTCACCATTTACACCGGCAATAGCATGAAAATGTCAAAACTGCTATCATCTCTCAGTCAAATTGGGTTTCACACGGAAGCGTTAAGGATTGAGAGGTATTGATGTAGATTATCTATTTCCAAGAGCCAACAGAGTTTCTTGTCGACTCATTTCGTATGAGAGCAACTGATTGCGATTTATAGTGCAAGGTGGTTCTGTGTTCAGAAATCTAAAACCTGAAACGCTATACTTCCAGCATATGATAACTCGAAGATTTGTAACCCTTGATCTTTTGGATGTGAAATGTAAGGATACGGCATTCAAAATTTTCAACGAATCCTTTTAATTTTCGTCTCGCTGTTCGAAATTTTTTACTCTGGATGGTTCTTATTAACTTTTCAGTATCACGAACTCTGCCCTCACAAATAATATGCGGACCGTCTCCTATCAAAACCTCCCATTCACCGGCTACAGCAATGTTAGCAATGTTGGATTCTTCCAGTAGCGGATAGTATTCATTGGTGACATAGTCTTCATATTCAGCTTTGGTTTTACTTATAATATCCCACATTTGATTGAATTTAATAGTATCCTCTTTAATATCAGTTGAATATGAATCCTTCCATCCTGCGGGGATGAGTATTTTTGTTTTATACGCTTTTACGTAATGGAACAGATTTTCCCGCAACTTTTTAAATTTTGGATTCTTCAACGCCTTCTCAATAAGCTCTAGATCATTGCTCATACTTTCAACAAACATTTCACTGTAACTGCCGACTAGGACCGACCAGCCGGCCACAACGTGAATTCCAAGGGAATTTATTCCTGGTATAAATTCCTTGATGATGAAATTTCCATATTCTTCTCGTCTTTCACTTATGATTGTCCAATATTGATTGAATTTTACCGGCATTGTCCACCCCTCCTTGACATTTTTAAAATGGAAACGTCAAATGAACTAAAATGATACTATTCAACTATCGCAGGCATGTTGGAATGTCAACGGCGAATTCTAGTTTGGTTGAATCTGACGATTTGACAGCATCGCCGACATCTGCTATTTGGACTTTACGCGTCTATGGTCGGATGAATATCGTCATCGCAAGTCCGGCGGCACGACAGGTTGTGATTCATCCGGAGACTGCACACAAGTTTAAATTTCCCCTTATCCCGTTTTCAAAAAGGGAATTCTTAGCAATGAATACCTTTGATCACGCTTCCGACCGTGAAGATCAGTCTCAACCCAAGCAA
>PVMK01126364.1_pt1 | contig 13803 bp, 26 predicted proteins | sample 1853481 | NCBI WGS metagenome assembly PVMK01 (sample SAMN08533507, study PRJNA380276) | Marine sediment metagenome, whole genome shotgun sequencing project. | reverse complement strand
CCAGAAACACCATGAGTTTCATAGTGAAAAATGGATGCTGCAAGTGCAGCATCAACATTAGATTTTTGATATATATCAACCATATCATCTGGTTTCCCACATCCACCAGATGCAATTACTGGAATTGATACAGAATCAACAATGGATTTTGTAAGTAGAATGTCATATCCATCTTTTGTGCCGTCTTTGTCAATACTAGTAAGAAGGATTTCACCTGCACCTAATTTTTCTGCCTTTTTTGCCCATAAAATGACATCAATTCCAGTTTCTTGTTTTCCACCATAAATGAAAACCTCAAACCAGAAATTCTTACCATCTTCTGAAAATACAGTAACGCCATCTTTAATCTCATAGTTTCTTTTAGTATCAATTGCAACTACAATACATTGTCTGCCAAATAATTCCATTAGTTCTGTAAGTATTGCAGGATTCTTTATTGCACCAGTATTGATTCCAACTTTATCTGCACCATTAAGTAAAATATTTCGTGCATCATCTAATGATTTCACTCCACCACCAACAGTAAATGGAATATCAATTACTGATGCAACTTTTCTAACTAAATCCTTGATAGTTTTTCTTTGTTCATCAGATGCAGTAATATCTAAAAATACTAATTCGTCAGCGCCCTCATTACTATATTTTTCAGCAAGTTCTACAGGATCACCAGCATCTTTGATGGATTCAAAATGTAATCCTTTTACAACTCTACCATTTTTTACATCAAGACAAGGAATAATTCGTTTTGTTAGAGTCATGCTATTTTCTTTGCCTCCTCTATTGAGATTTTATTCTCATAAAGTGCTTTACCTAAAATAACCCCAAATGCATTTTTTTTCTTCACATCACTAACATCATTAGCATTGGATATCCCACCACTAGCAATTACATTAGTTTTTTCTAAATTACAGGCTTGTTCTAAAAATTCCAAGTCAGGGCCATTCATTGTTCCATCCTTACTCACATTAGTAAGTAAAAATTCAGTAAATCCCATCTCAAGAAATTCTTTGATTGCATCAATTAGTTTAATTCCAGTTTTGTCTTGCCAACCATGAATAACTATTTCACCATCTATGTGATCAACAGAAATGACAATTTTTTCAGAACCCAAAGATAAGAGTAATTTTTTTAGTAATTTTTTGTCTTTAAAGGCTAAAGTTCCAATTACTATTCTATTTGCAATTTTTATCACATCTAAAATTAATGATTCATCACGTAAACCACCTGCAACTTCAACTGGAATTGAAATTGACTTCAAAATTTTCTTAATTATTTCAAGATTAGAACCAATTCCCAAGGTTGCATCCAAATCTACGATATGTAGCATGTCAGCACCATCTGCTTCCCATTTTTTTGCAATCTCAATGGGATTATCACTGTATACTGTTTTTTGTTTAGGATCGCCCTTATACAATCGAACTACCTGTCCGTTCATCAAATCAATTGCTGGGATTACTTTCATTTCTTACACACATTAAGGAAATTTTTAATCATAATTTGTCCAACAGAGCTAGATTTTTCTGGATGAAATTGTGTTCCAAAAAAGTTTTCATGCTCTACTACTGCTGGAACTTTAATTCCATAATCAGATTCAGCAGTGATTATATCATCAGAAACGGGTTTTACTCTATACGAATGTACAAAATAAACCCAAGAATCATTTTCGACTCCTTCTAGAATTTTTCCCGGTTTTTTTATTTCTAAATTATTCCATCCCATATGAGGTACTTTCATAGAATTAGGAAGAATGACTACTTCACCATCCATTACGCCTAATCCTTTCTCTTTTCCTTCTTCACTCTTCTCAAAAAACATCTCCATTCCAAGACAAATTCCAAGAACTGGAGTGTTATCAACATAATCTAAAAACTGAATTTTAGAAAAATCCCTTATACTATGAATAGCAGGATCAAAGTTACCAACTCCTGGAAGTAATATTCCAGAATACTCATTGGGTTTATCAAAATTAGTAATCACATCAACTGTAGCATCTACTTTTTCAAGAGAATTCTTTAAGCTGAAAATATTTCCAGCTCCATAATCAAAGATTGCAACTTTGACCATTACATTGAACCTTTTGTGCTTGGAATTCCTTTTTGTTTCTTATCAAATGCAGATGCATATCTGAATGCAACAGCTAATGATTTTATAGCAGATTCTACTTTGTGGTGATCATTTTCTCCATACTTTACAGTAAGGTGAATACAACAATTCAGATTTTGTAACAATGATTGAAAAAAGTGCTCCAAATCTTCTTTAGAAATATCTTCAATTTTATTTCGTTTAATGGATAAAGTTAATTTCCAAAATGGTCGTTTTACTAGATCAATTGAAGCCTCAGCAAGGGATTCATCCATAGGTACTGATGCATAACTAAATCTCGTAATTCCACTTCTTGAGCTTAATGCCTTGTCAATTGTTTGGCCGATTGTAATTGCAGTATCTTCAATTAAGTGATGTTCAATTCCATCATTTGATTTTGCATCAACTTTTAGATCCATCATACTGTGTTTACCAAAAGATACAATCAAGTGATCAAGAAAATTAATGCCAGTTTTGATGTTTGTTTTTCCCATTCCATCCAGATTAACAGAAACTTGAACGGTTGTTTCTTTGGTACTTCGTTTGATTGATGCTTTTCTTTGTGCCATATTTCTCACAGGTATGTAGTCTGTTTTATTCTAAATTTAATACCTTTGGGAGTAAATCAATCGAATCTAATACCAATATAGCCTCATTTTTCTTAAATAATTCAAGTTTATCTTGAGGATTTTTACTAGTACCAATAATTCCACAAAAAGTTGTTTTGCATCCCATACTAGTCACTTTTTTTGCCATGATAAAATCCTCCATTGAATCTCCAACATAAAGAGTAGAAACACCATTCATTCCTTTAATGGAATTAAATAATGGTTGAGGGTTAGGTTTTGCAAGTTCACGTAATTCATCTTCTAGAAATACAGAATTAGTGAGATCAAATTTTTCTAATAATTCCTTTAAAGAATAACTAACAGATTCTTTACCCCTACCAGTTACCATTGCAATATTTGAATTAATTTTTTATACAATAATTCAAGTAATGAATTATTTAGAATTACATCATCTTGTTCAATTAAACCAGGTTCAGAAAATTTTGATGTATTTTTAAATAATTTTTCATACAATTCAGGTCCATAAAATAATTGATCAAATATTTGATAAAGTGGATTTTCATGATGGGTACCAGGATAAGATAATTGTTTTTTAATTTCAGAAATATCAGTTTGATTTTCTAGATATTTTTCTACAGATATAATACCAGTGGAATCAGAATTTTTTATCACTCCAAAAATAAACTCTGTTGGATCTTTTTGTAATTTCTTTGCAGCAACTAGAGAAATTATTGCAGCATATGTTAAATCAACTTCATCATTAAATCCACCTGTTGATTTGAATCCATCAATTATTTTAAAATCCACACTTATTGAATTAGTTATTTTTGCAAAATTCTCCAAAACATATTGTGTTGTTTTAATTATTGCTAAATCATATGATTTTGTAATATCAATTAGAACACCATCACAATCAAAGATTATAGTATCAATTTCATGTAAAGCATCAATACAAGAATCATCAAGATAGATTCCTTCAGATTTTTTTGTTAAAGTCATCCCAATAAATCACGAATGGCCAGTAAAAATTTTGAATTCATCTCTTTTGTTCCAATTGTTACTCTAAGACAGCCTTCATGATTTCCAATTTTTCCTAATTTTCGAATGGATATACCTTGTTCTGCAAGTGCTGAATAGACTCGTTTGTAGACTCCATGGGCGTCAAAGAGTACAAAATTAGCCTTAGAATCAAAAACCTCAAAGGCATCATATTTTTGTAAAGTTTCAATAATTCTTTTTCTTTCGATTTTGATATTAGTTACAGCATCTTTCATAAGATTTGATTTTTCTAAAGCTAAAATTCCAGATTCAATGGTAATGGTACTAAGAGGATAAGGATATTGTAGTATAGTCATAAAGGCATTAGTGAATTTTTTACTTGCAATAAAATATCCTAATCGAAGTCCAGCCAATCCAAATGATTTTGAAATTGTTTGTACAACAATTAAATTTTCTTGGGTTTTTACCATACTTGCAAGGGAGTAATCACCAAATTCACCATATGCCTCATCAATTATAACAAGACCGTTAAAAGATTTGATTAGTTTTTGTAATTCACTTTTTGAAAATTGGAATCCAGTGGGGTTATTTGGAGAATCAAGATATAGTATATCTGCATTTTTTGATTGTTTTATAAAATCTTTAATGTTTAATTTCATATCATTTGAAAATGGAATTGCAATTAATGGAATTGAGTATAATTTACATCTCTCTTCAAAAAATCCAAAAGTTGGATTAGATGTTAGAACTTTGGTTTGTTTTGATGCAAAATTAGCTAATATCAAATCTAAAATTTGATCAGAACCATTACCAACACCAATCATCGAAGAAGGAATTTTAGCAAATTTTGATATCATAGAAATTAAACGTTCTACTCCACCAAGGGGGTATTCTCGTACATCAGAATTTTTTCTTGCAGATGTTAAAATATCAGTTTGAAATTGTTTTGAAATAACATAATTTTCATTTGAATCAAGTTTTACTGCATCTGAAATAAGTTCAGGTTTTTGATAACCTCCAATAGAAGAAAATTTATTTATTTTTTCCTCAAACCAATTTTTTTTCATTTTAATCTACCTCTAACTGCTTCATAATGATTAGGAAGTCCTTCAGCTTTTGTTAAAACTTCAAGATATTTTGAAATTTTGGATAATGATGATTTTGAGCAAATTACCTGAGTGTTTACTTTGATAAAGTCTAAAACAGATAATGAGCCACGGATTTTTCCAAATCCATTAGTAGGAAGAATATGATTTGAGCCTAAAATATAGTCACTTGCAGATGATGGAGAATCATTTCCAAGCAAAACTAATCCAGATGTAGAAATTTTTGAAGAGTATGATTCAGGATTTTTGGTCATGATTTGCAGATGTTCAGGAGACAAAGTATTTGCAAGTCTTATCATATCTGATTTTGTTTTACATATTGCAATAAATCCATTATTTTTTAAACTAAATTTTACAAAATTTGCTCTTTGAATTTTTGGTATTAATTCAGAAATTACCATATTAACAGATTTTGCAAGTTTTTGGGAGGTTGTTATCAAATAGCATAAAGTATCATTACTGTGTTCTGCTTGAGAAATAAGATCCAATGCAATAAATTTTGGGTTAGCTGTATCATCTGCAATTATTCCTAATTCAGTAGGGCCTGCAAGCATATCAATTCCAGTTTGATCATTAATCAGATATTTTGCCATAGTAACAAATGCACCACCAGGACCCACAATTTTATCAACTGGAGTAATTGATTTTGTTCCATATGATAATGCAGCAATTGATTGTGCACCACCTGTTTTGTAAATTTCATGAGCACCACAAATATTTGCAGCAACTATTGTTAGTGGATCAATTTTTCCATCAGAATTTGGAGGTGATACTACTACAATTCTTTTAACACCTGCAACTTTAGCTGGAACTATAGACATAATTGCAGAACTTGGATATTTTGCTAATCCACCTGGAATATAACAACCAACACTTTGTATTGGGATAAATTTTTTAGAAATTTTAATTCCATCATTATAATAATTTTGTTTTTTAATAGAGATTTAATTTCAGATTCTGTTTTTTCAAGTCTAGCTTTTGGCTAATCGTAATGCACTAAGTTCAGTTTTGGAAACTTTAGAATATGCATTTTTTATTTCTATTTGAGATAAACGTAAGGAAGAAATATTTGCACCACTGAATTTTTTCTCATACTTTTCTGATTGCACTCATCTCCATTTTTTTTGACATTTTTTAGAATTGATTCAACAATAGTTTTGTTTTTTTGAGGCTGTTTTGGAAGAATTTTAGCTGCAAATTTTTCAACATTAGTTACTCTGATAATTTCTCATCAATTTTCTTCGTCACGTTTAATCTCCTCAAGATCCAGTATTTGTCGTGGTTCATGAACTACAAGACCTTGAGCAATCTTTCCTTAGTTTTAGGAATAAGTTTGTAAAATTCATCTTTTTTGATGACTGTGTTTACTCCAAACCAACCTTCTCACTAAGTGGGCTAATAGTAGGTCTTTTTGAGAGATGGCATCTGCGATAGAAGTTTTCTTTAGATTTTTCTCTTCAACATTTAGGTAAATGTGCAAGTATTTTCCTACCATGAACAGCACCTCTCATAAGAGTAACAATATCAAATATTTTTTCACGTTTTTTTGGATCCTTTAGTGATTTCTTGTTTACAATTAAGTGAGCAGTTGAAGTTAAGTACTTCATCAACAATTTTTAATTTATTTTGTTTTAGAGTTGTACCAGTTTCAGTAACATCCATTATTGCATCTACATCCTCAGGAGGTTTTGCCTCAGTTGCACCAAAGGATAAATGAATTTGGACATTTTGTTAGTTCCTAATCTAACCCATGGAGTTACAATTAGATGGATCTTTAGAACCATAATATTTTTTGTAAGACTTTGATTGTTTTAGAAATTTAGAGGCAGTAGTAGATATTCGGAAGATATACGAAGTGTTTTTTTCTTTTTGCCATAATCTGCAATCATTTCATCAAGATTTTTGTAACTATATTTATCTGGAAAAGCTATCACTAGTCTAATTTTTCCATACTCTAAATCTAAAATAGGTTCAACATCAGAATTTGTTTCACCTACCCAATCTTTACCAGTAATACCTACATCATACAATCCTTCTGCAACCAAAGTTGGAATCTCTTGAGGACGAAGCATCTTGACCATAATATTTGGATCATCAAGATATACTCGATAGGTTCTACTTTTACGGTTAACTTTAGTCCAAGATTTTTCTAATAGTTTGAAAGTAGCATCTTCTAAACTTCCTTTTGGGATAGCAAATCTTACTTTCAGACATTTCCAATTATTTTCCACTTTTTAGGTATATAATCGCATGTTTAAATTTGCTCAAGTAATTCTTTAGCTCTATCAAGTGAAATTTTCTTTTCTTCAATCATTTTTTGAACAATTTCATCTATCTGTTCAGATGTAGCTCCTGCAGCAGCTGCAAGATTTCTTGCATGTAGACGCATGTGTCCCTTTTGAATTCCTTCAGTAGCAAGAGCTCGAATTGCACTAAAATTTTGAGCCAAACCAGTAGCAGTCATTACACATGCAAGTTCTTGTGCAGATGAAACTCCAAGAATCTTTGTGCACACTTTGGCAATTGGATGAACATTTGCAATTCCGCCCACAATTCCAACTGATAGAGGAATTTCCAAGAGTTCCAACTAGATTACCATCTTATCTTTACTCCATTTACTAAGAGAACGATATTTTACCAGATTTTGCAGCATAAGCATTTGCTGCAGCTTCAATGGCTCTACTATCTTGACCAGTTGCATTTGCTACAGATATAGTTCCATTCATTATACCTTTGTTGTGAGTTACTGCTCTATACACATCATTATCAGCAAATTCAAATGCTAAAATAATATTATCAACAACAGTTTCTCCTCCAACTGCTTCTTTCTCAAAAACTGCTTTTGCTTTTAGCAATTCGTCTCGTAGAATAATTTGATAATATTCGAAGTAATGTTCTTTCCACCAGTAATCTTTTCAATTAATGGGTGAAACAGCTTCACACATTGTATTTGTAATATTTGCACCCATTGCATCTCCAACATCAATTAATAATTCAACAATTAACATTTTACCAGATGGAGTGTCAATTTCTTTACAAGAAATTTCTTTTGCACCTTTATTCATTTTAGGTAATGAATTACTTTTGGAATTTGCTAGTTTGATAATTTCATCTGATGAATCATTAATTTTTTGAATTGCAGATGTATCAACATCTAAAACTTGTATTTGGCCAATACTGAATGATTCATCAGCTGTCACTCAAATCCACCTTTAATTCGTGCAATTTTAGCTCCTTTTGATGCTGCTGCTATGACTGATGGTTCTTCAATAACCATAGGAACAATGTAGTCTTTGCCATTAATTTTGAAATTAGTTGCAATCCCTAAAGGAAGTGAAAATGTACCAATTGCATTTTCTACCATTTTATCTGCATTTTCATATGAAATTCCACCATTCTCATTTTGTAAGACATCTAATTCATCGCTAGAAAGATTTGCAAAATTTGCAACAATATCTAATCTTTCTTTTCGAGATTTTTCAAAAAGTTTTGAAATTGATGAATCAGGCATTTTATTTTAATATCCTCAATAGTTTATCATCAGTTTTATCTGGAAAACCTTTTCCATCAGTATTTGAAGTGATTACATAAAGACTGCCATCAGGACCTTCTACTACATCACGAACACGGCCAATACCCACTTAGAATAGATTTTTGGGAACTTAATCCCTCATCAAAATCTACTTGGTAAAGATTAGCAGTATTCATAGAGGACATTATGAATGGGAATTCAAAGTCAAGTTTATCTCCAGAATAAAATACAATTCCTCCAGGTTCTAAAGAAGGATCATAGCAAATGATTGCATCCTCAAAATTTTCACCACCTGAACATTGTTGTTCAGGCCAACCATAATTTTTTCCTGCTAGAATAAGATTGATTTCATCATTTTTTTCTGGTCCGACTTCTGCAACATACAAGTTACCATTATTATCCCACGTCATTCCTTGTGGATTTCTATGTCCTAATGAGAATACTGGTGAATCAGAAAATGGATTGTCTTCCGGAATTGTCCCATCATCATTTAGTCTTAAAATTTTTCCAGATAAAGAATCAAGATCTTGTGGAAGATGAGATGCATCTGAAATAGCACCAGTTCCTACATACAATTTTTCATCAGGTCCAAATTTTAAAAATCCACCATTAGTAAATGAGGAACCAGGAATTTTATCAAATATGGTTTCAGCATCTTGTAATTTATTTTGAGATTCAGTTATTCGTAGAAATTTTATTCCACAAATTTCCATCTTCTTCATATGTCAAAAATACATAGATGTAATGATTATTTGAAAAATCTGGATGAAGTGTAATTCCTAATAATCCACCATCAAATACATTAGCAGGACGAAATGTAGCTAATGGTGATTCTAACAGAGTATTATTTAGAATAACTCGAATGAATCCATCTTTTTCTGTAACAAAAATTCTGTCATCAGAAACTAGCAATTGCACGAGGTTTGTCAAGATTTTCAGCTAAGAATAGTTACAGATGCACTCTCAGAATTTGACGTAGGTACTGGTAATGGGAATAGGATCTGATGGAGAAGTTAAAACAAACAGAAAATATCACAACTAGCAACTAATAGCAATGATTTGAATTTTTTTATCCACAAAAAGAGAAGATTTTGAAATCCTATTAATTACTTTCAAAAATTTGATAAAGCGTATATACGGCAGATCATCTTTTATCGATCAGCGGGGTGGGGAAGTCAGGTCATCCCGGCGGGCTCATAACCCGCAAATCAGTAGTTCAAATCTACTCCCCGCTACTTAGTTTCTATAAACACAAAACCATGAAAGAGATTTATCAAATTTTGAGAGTTTTGTTAGAAATTCCAATTCGTTGTAAAGGTCTTGTAAGGTGTCTATGTGCAGATATATTTGGAATATACATTTGTTTTTTGATTTTTCTTGGAATTTCAGATATGATTTTTTTAGAAGCTTTTTTCCACATCGAATACACTGAAATCCTTGAGTCTGACCTTTAGATTTCATTTTTTTGTTACATTTTTTGCAAATGGGATTAGATTTTAAAAGATTTTTTTCAAGATCAGATGACATCAATAAATTCAAGATTAATGATTCGAGGAAAATTTTTTGAAGCTTTTCTAACTCCCACCGCCTACACATATTTGTCTCCCTTTAATCAAATTCAAAGCAATAGATGAAATTCCTGTTGGTTTGTAAACAGCACACCAAAATTCATGATTTTTAGAAAGAATTTTGAAAAAAACATGTCCTCCTTTTACAATTTTTGGTGTGTTTGATACAATCCCAGTAATTTTTCCAGAAGCATAAGGTTTCATGTTTTCAAAATTTAATTCATTTTTCAAATGATCTCCAGTTCCCTTGATTAGATTTGAAGATCATGTAACCATCTAATTTTTCATCACTTTTCAGAATCTTAGTAGCATGAGTAATGAATTTCACATTTTCACCTCGTAACACCATAAAATACAGGATCAGGACCATGTGGAGTAATTAAAACTCGTCCTTTTTTTGTATCAAAACTATTAAACGTATTTGGAAAGGTTTTTTCCTGCATAATTTTCACACTTGTTTACAGAAATTTTTCTTTCTTTTCCAAATTTTGGTCTTTTACGATAACTCAAAAGTTCTAATGTGTGATCTTGAAAATCATATCCTATTGCACCAATTGCACCAACAAGTCCCTTGACCATTTCCCTTGATAGAAAAATTCAAGATCATTTTTTTTAGCAAATTTTTTTGCATTGTTTCTATTAATTAATTGCCATAAAGCTAAGATTACTAAAATTTGTAAATTCAGATGGGGATTGACATCACTTTCAAAAAATACTAAACCTGGGATTTGCACCATTTTTAATATCAGAATATTTTGAAACAAGATTTTTAATTTGATTTTTTACTTTAGAAGGATTTTTAGTCTTTATTCTGATTGAAACTGCACCATTACCACGAGTTTTCCATGGAATGTTAGGGATTAAATCTAATTAATCTTGGAAAATCAAGAAATTCAGTTTTCTGTTTTTGAAGTAAATCAACAATTTTGTATGCTAAAAATGTAGTACACATTCCTTTAGGAGAATCAGTATCATCAAATCCGATATTTAGAACAGTCTCTTTTGACACAAGTCACATGAGTGATTCAGACATTTTTAGTTGTTGTCTAGTTCAGTTGATTTAAATTAATAAAGTCACATTCCAAGCTAAATTGATCATAATAGATGAAGAAAGAATTTTTAGAGAAATTGAAGAGAAAAAACCAGCATCAATTTCAATAAATGGTCCTGATGGAATTTTACCTCAAGTTCAAGCAACTGCTGTAAAAATATCAAAAAAATTTGGGATACCAGCATATGTTTTAGCAGATACAACATGGGGAACATGTGATCTAAATTCATTGGGTTCGAAAAGTTCTAGGAGCAGGAATTCAATTCAATATTGGACATACAATAAACATGGAATCACTAGAAAAAAATCTAGTTTTAATTGATGCATTTGATGATGTAGAATTTGACAGTGTTGCAAAAAAATGTGGAAAGATATTACAAGGAAAAATAATTTCATTAGTTACAGATAGTCAGCATTTACATCAAATAGACAAAGTCGAAAAAATTTTAACAGATATGGAATTATAGTTAAAATTGGAAAAGGGAAAGGGCAATTAAATGATGGTCAAGTGTTTGGTTGTGAGTTTTATCCCGCATCAAGTCTAAAAAAAGAAGTAGATGCCTATGTATTTTTAGGGCAAAGTAATTTTCATGCAGCAGGAATTGCACTATCAACAAATTTACCAACTTATGTTTTAGATCCGTACTTTAATGAAGTAAGAGAAGATTACAGAATTTGCACAGAAATTAAAAAAGAAAGCAACTCTTGCAATATACAAAGCAGCTGAAGCAAAATCATTTGGAGTAATATAGGGACTAAAAGAAGGGCAGTTATCCAAAGTATTTGCTTTAAAAATTAAAAAAGAATTAGAAAAAGAAGGAAAAGAAGTTCAGTTATTTGCACTAACTGATATTACAAATGAAAGATTAGAAATCTTAAAGGAATTGATGCTTTTGTTCAAGTAGCATGCCCAAGAATTTCTACAGACAATCAGTTTGAAAACCAGTATTATCATCACCTCAAGCAAATGCCCTTCTCAAAATTTTACGACATGAGAGTATTGAAGAGTATTTAGAAATACCACATTGGTTGTAATTAGAATACTAATTTTTGGAATCTAGTAGTCATCTGATAATTTTTCAAAGGATTTAGATTTTTTTGCTTTAACTTTGATATTGGATTCCTTGAGAAATTGCACGTTCAAGTATATTCAAGTGCCTCATCAATCTCTGAAAGCATTGCAAAACTACAGGATTTATCAAATAAAACATCACCATTATCAGGATAATCTTTCAATATACTATTACAACATGAAATAGAATCTTCAAATTTTTCCATGGAAAATAAAACCCGTTCTTTATGGTATAATGCAATATTATATTTTGGATTATCACTTAGAATTTTATTACAAATTGATAGTGCTTCAGCAAAATTTCCTTTTTTTCGAAGAGCCGAAATTTTATTGACTAATACAGAAAGATCGTTTGGAAATATCTGTAATGCAGCATCATAACATGTTATGGCATCATTAAAATTTTTGAGTTTGCTTAGTGCATATCCTTTATTATTGAGTGAGCTAAGATGTTGAGGGTTATCATTTAGAATTTTATCATAATATGTAATTGCATCTTTTAGTTTTCCTTGTAAAAATAATCTGATTTCCTTCATCTAAAATAGAATTGATTTTGGGATCTGTCATATCAATCAATTAGGTTTCATTAAGATTTTTCCAAAAATTTTACCTTTTAGCATTTTTGTATGAGCCTCTGCTGCACGTTCAAGAGGATATACTGAATCAATAATTGATTTAATTTTACCTTGAGACATCCAATAGAGTCCTTGTTCTAATTCAGCTCTAGTTCCTTGAGATGAACCTAAAATGTTGATTCCTTTAAAGAAGATATGACGCAAGTCAGTCTTTGCATCATAACCTGTTGTAGCTCCAGTAGTCACAATTGTTCCCCCATAGTTTAGCAAAGTTAGTTCTTTATTCCAATGAGTACCACCAATATGTTCAAAAATTACATCAACTCCAGATACATCCCCATAAGGTTTTAAAATTTTTTTTGCAATTGCTCGAACTTCTTTGTGCCAATCATCTTTTCTATGATCTATAGCAAAATCTGCTCCCAATTCTAATAATTTATCTAATTTATCAGGACTAGCAGTAGCAATTACAGTACATCCAAAAAGTTTTGCAATTTGAATTCCATAATTTCCAACACCTGAATTTCCACCCATTATCAAAACTAATTGTCCAGGACGAATTTTAGCTCTTCCAACAAGCATATGCCAGGATGTAACTAATGTCATTGACGCAGCAGCTACATCATCATATGAAACACCTTCAGGAATTTTTACAACATTAACTTCTGGAAGATGAGTAAATTCACAATATCCACCCCAAAGTGGACCAGTTTCAAAACCCCAAATGGTTCGTTTTCTGCAATCAAATTCTCTACCATCAGTACATGCTTTACAAACTCTGCAAGACATGTTTCCATGAGAAACAACTCTGTCTCCAACTTTGATATTTTTTACATCACTACCAATTGCAGTGACTTCACCAGCTGCATCAGTTCCAGAAATATGGGGTAATGGAATTGCCAAAGGTTTACCCCTCATTGCCCAAATATCATCATAATTGAGAGCCGCTGCTTTTACTTTGAAAACTACTTCATTAGATTTTGGTGTAGGGGAAGGAATGTCTCTAATTTTTAATATTTTAGAAAAATCATCATCAGTAGTATATTCATCATATACTAGAGCTTTCATGGTTTTTTTCAGGTTTTTGAAGATATATGATTTGCCAAGAATTCTCATACCACAAACAATTATAATCACAGCATCAAAAATCACAACATGTCAGATAATGCAACATTTCCAGGAGACAAAATAGCATCAATTGAGGAATATGAGGCTGGATACAACACTTTTGATGATGGTGATATGGTTA
>PVMK01118741.1_pt1 | contig 13804 bp, 15 predicted proteins | sample 1853481 | NCBI WGS metagenome assembly PVMK01 (sample SAMN08533507, study PRJNA380276) | Marine sediment metagenome, whole genome shotgun sequencing project. | reverse complement strand
AGTATCTATAATTGCAATCTTATATCCGCCATTATAGATACTCCGAAAGTAATCAAATCAACAATTATTAATGATATCGATCAATCGAGGTATCAAGCGCCGATCGATAATCCGGACAATAGTATTGCTGAAAAATATCATGATAATTTTGCACAAATGTTTGTGATGCCACGATTAATGATCGATTACGGTACTTTTAAACCGGGATTTTATTTTTACTCAAGTGAAATATTAGAAAAGTTGTCATTGAGTGGGGCAGCGGCTGTTAATTTTGATAAAGATATCGATTTTTCTTTTAATTTAGTCTACCGAAAATTGTATCCAACCATCTATACTGATTTTATGTATTCAACAAGGAATACTATCGAAAAGACTAAATATTCAGTTTATGATATTGATGACCGCTTAAAGTTCCGATTTGTTTTAATGCAAGCCGGAATACAATTACCGTTTTTTGGTAATGATGTAATTGATATATATGCACAATGGCAAAGATATCGTGCATACATTAAGGAGAGTATTCGCAATGTAAGTTCTGAAGTTGGATATGCTTATGATTATTATCGGGGATTGTCCACAGGTATTCGGTTTGGCATGAATAATATTAAAGCGACTGTTGATAAAGATATTAATCCGTCCAAAGGGAATAGATTTAAAGTTGATATTTCTTATGAAATGAATGATTTTATCGACGGATTAAATTTATCAGATTCAGGTACTTTAATTGAAGAATTCGCACCAAATAATTATTTTAAAATTGGTGCGATTGGTTCAATCCATACTTCAATTTTACCATCAAAAAGGTGGACATTGAATTTTTCTGCAAAAGGTGGATGGTTGTCTAATTCTTCGGTTGAAACATTTTTTAATTATTTTGGTGGTGGTCTGGATGGCATTCAGGGTTATCCATACTATAGTTTTGAAGGAACAAATTCCATTTTTTCTGAAGTGGCTTTGCGGATTCCAATATTTAGACAAGAACACTTGCCAGTGGGTTGGATGATTTGGCAAAATTCTACAATCGGTCTTGAATATCAAATTGGTGATACTTGGACTAACGAATTTGATTTAAAGCAATCGGTTGGTTTACAATTGCGATTAAAGGGATTCTCGTTTTATAATTATCCTACAGCATTAGGCTTAGAAGTTCACCGAGGTTTAACAATTTTTACTAAACTCTTCAATGGTGATGAGGTAAATTACGGTGATGAAAATCGATATTATCTAACTTTACTATTCGGATTTTAATTTGCGGAAAATAATTATAATACTCATAATGGTTTCTGCGATAACCTATAGCGAAGATTTATTGAGAAACCTTGATAATCGTTTTGCTGCAAATTTGGAAATAACAAGTCTAATAAATAATTCAGTATTCTCGGATTCATTAGACATTATAAATAAAACATCTTCGCTAAAACCGATGATTGCATCTCTAGTCGTACCGGGTTTCGGACAATATTTAAATCATTCACCATGGTGGAAAACAGCTCTATTCGCCGGAGTCGAAATTGCGGGAATTGCCGGATATATTTCTTGGACAAACAAAGCAGACGATATTACCGGGGAATATGAAAATTGGGCTGATGAACACTGGGACATGAATACTTGGGTAAACGGCAGTGCACCTTTGTTAAGCGATATACAATTAAGCGGATATCCCGGTGTTACCGATGTCCGAATTGATGGGAGTCATCATATTACAATTATTGTAAATGGAAAATATAAATCTTCACATATTTTATTAGGAAATCCAGATATCGATTACACTGAATTAAGAGACTGGGATTTTTATGAAGGTATTGGTAAATATGATCAATTTGTCGCTGGTTGGGATGATGCCAAATCGAATTGGGAAATCATAAATAAGAATATTACGGATGGAGAAGATGAGTTAATAGTAATGACACCAAATAAACAACACTATATAGAATTACGTAATGATAGTAATGTTCTTTATAAAAATGCTAAATTTGCCGCTAGCGCACTACTATTTAACCATATTTTTAGTGCATTAGATGCATTGTGGAATGCAAATAAAAATAAAGAACTAACTTACAATTTAGACGTATCTATAGGAACTAAATCGAATTACGTAATCAAAGGAATATCCGTTCAATGGAATCTGTAAAGAAAATGACTAAAAATAGAACAATTTATATATTATTAATACTCGCTAGTATTGGAATAATGATTAGTTGCGCAGGGAAAAAACCGATCGACAAATTATCGCTGGAAGAGCGCTATAAACGCGGTCATGAGTTCCTTGATAATAAAAAATATTATAATGCACAGCAGGAATTTCAAATCATTGTATTAAGTGGTTCTCACACTGAATTGGGCGATGACGCCCAGTATTATTTGGCAGAATCATATTTCAAAAATAAAGAATATATTTTGGCGATCGCTGAATACGAACGATTGACTAGAAAAATGAAATATAGTACTTATGTTGAAAAATGTAGATGGCGGATTTGTCAGGCCTATGTTGCCGAATCTCCTAATTATTATCACGACCAAAGTAATACGGATAAAGCATTGCAAAAATTACAGGAATTTATTGAAGAATATCCGGACTCGGAATATCGTAGCGAAGCCAATAATACAGTTAAAGAACTTCGTAATAAGTTAGCTGAAAAGATTTTAGAGTCAGCAGTACTGTACATTAAGCTACACGCTTATGATTCTGCTGTTGTAGCATACGAAGATTTATTAAGACAGTATTATGATACTGATTTTGCTGATGATGCACATGCAGGGATAATCCGATCATATTTGTTAATGAAAAAAGTAGAAGAAGCTAAAAATTATTACAAATCTAATGGTGATAAAATACTGTCACCAAATTTGAAAGCGAAATCTCTTGAATATATAAGTGTTGCCGAATCGGACAATAATAAATGAAAATATGTATTTTTGGCGGGACATTTGATCCACCTCATCTAGGGCATTTGTTGATTGCCCAAACAATATGTGAAGCTGAAGAGTTTGATAAAATAATATTTGTCCCAGCTTTAAAAAATCCGCTTAGATCGACAGGTATTGTATCTTCCGTTGAGAACAGGTGGAAGATGTTAGAACTCGCTGTAGAAGGTAATCCTCATTTTGACATATCTGATTCTGAAATTAAAAGAGGAGGGATTTCCTACTCTATCGAAACAATTAGAATTATTAAAAAGGAATATAATCTCAAAAGAGATGAGTTGTATTTTTTAATTGGTAGCGATATCCTTAAAAATTTCCATAATTGGCGCGAACCATTAAAAATATTAGAGGAATGCCAAGTAATTGTAGCACTTCGTCCGGGATTTAAACCAAGTTCCGTGCCTAATTGGATTTTAAGTGAAATTCAATTCGCAAATATTCCCCGATTTGAATTATCCGCCACTCAAATTCGTAAACGGTGGAAAGAAGATAAAACTATAAGATATATGGTCACTCAACCAATCTGGCAATTTATTAATAAGAATTCTCTTTATCAAGAATGCTAATTAGTATCCTCTATTTGATAATTGGTGTTGTTCTTCTAATTTTTGGAGCAGATTGGTTAGTAAAAAGTGCTGTCATTTTTGCAAATCGATTAAAGATATCATCATTAGTAATCGGATTAACAGTTGTTGCTTTTGGAACATCATTACCGGAATTAATAATTAGCTTAAAAGCAGTGCTAACGGATGCATCGCACATTGCGATTGGAAATATTGTTGGATCAAATATTGCAAATGTTGGTTTAGTGTTAGGATTAAGTTCTTTAATATTCCCTATCGCAATTCATTTCGATCGCATAAAACGTGATTTATATATTTATTTGGTTGTTTGTGCTGTATTTGTAGTTTTCCTATATGACGGAATAATAACTCAAATTGAAGGTATAATTTTATTTTCCGGATTAATATTATATACTTGGTCATGTATAAAATATAGACGTAAACAAGATATTGAATCGGTGACGACTGTCGGCAGCATACGTAAAACATTGATGCTATTTATACTTGGCATTTTAACCTTATATTTCGGTGCGGATCTTTTTATTAAAGGTGCTATAGATCTTGCAACAATTCTTGGTGTCAGTGAAGTTGTTATTGGTATGTCAATTGTAGCACTCGGAACGTCTTTACCGGAGTTATCGACTTCCATTGTTGCCGCATTCCATAAGGAACATTCCATATCTGTTGGCAATATAATTGGTTCAAATTTATTTAATATTTTATCAGTAATTGGTATTGTTGGTATAGTAAAACCAATATTAAGTCCGACCGAAATCATGACTTTTGAAATACCGATTATGATTATTTTTGGCGTAGTATTAATACCATTAGCATTAGTAAAACAACCGATATCCAGGATTTATTCGTTCCTCTTAGTTGGTGCTTATTTTGTATTTATTTATGGTTTATTTATCAGATAGTGGAATATTGAAATTATGATTGGTTTTGATAACGTAACATATACTTATTCAAATGGGATGGGTGTTTTTAATGCCCATTTACGGATATTGCCGGGTGAGTTTACATTTCTTATCGGACCTTCCGGAGCGGGGAAAACAACCATAATTCGTTTGATCTACATGGATTTGTTTCCGGATAGAGGTGAGGTAAATGTAAATCGATATAATTCAAAAAAGATTAGAAAACGTAAAATTCCACATTTAAGACGAGATATTGGAATGATTTCGCAGAATTTCAATTTGTTGAATGATCGAAGTTTATTTGAAAATGTAGCACTACCTTTACATGTTATCGGTTGTCCCAAAAAAGAGATACATGATCGAGTTATGGCTTTGCTAATAGAAGTTGGTTTGGAAGATAAAGCATATGAATATCCCCGGGAATTATCTGGAGGAGAACAGCAACGCGCCTGCATTGCACGAGGTCTTGTAAAAGACCCTGATATTATTTTAGCAGATGAGCCTACAGGTAATTTAGATCCATCAACTGCATTGCAAATCATTGGTCTATTAGAACGGATTAATAGAAAGGGAACCGCAGTTTTGATGACTTCACATAATTATAGATTAATTAAAGAATTAGGTCATCGTTTTATAGAAATTAAAAATGGAATTATACAAACCGGATGAGTAAAATAACTTATCTATTCCACGAAGGGATAAGAAACCTTTGGAGGCATAAATTAACTGCTTTTACGGCAATTGGTTCGGTATTCTTTTCTTTATTAATTATAGGAACTTTTATATTAGTTCATCAAAATTCACATCATTTAATTGACTATATTAGGTCAAAATATAAAATTGAAGTATTTTTTGAAAATCACGTCACTAATCAGGATGCACAGCAGATTGTTAATCAAATAAAAGAGTTAGATGGTGTACAATCGATTGCATTAATTTCTAAGGATGACGCACTTAAAATATATCAAGAACAATTCAATGAAAATTTGATTGACATAATAGGGTACAATCCCCTTCCCAATAGTGCAATTATAAATATTGAGAAACAAGGCAATACAGAAATTGATGTTAGACCATTAATTGCTAATTTGGAAAGAATTCCTAATGTTGACGAAGTGGTCTATGAAGGGACATTAATCAGAAGGGTAGAATATTTTTATAATATTACTGTCAAAATAATATCTTATATTTCTCTTGGATTGTTAGTAATTACCATAATTGTAATCTCTAATACAATAAAACTTTCGGTCTATGCCAAACAAGATCTTATTCAAAATTTAAAGTCCATCGGCGCTACAAAGCGATTTATTCGGACACCTTTTATAATAGAAGGTATTTTGGAAGGAATAATAGGGGCATTATTGGCAATTGCTGTTTTATTCATCGCTGTTAGAAGCGGTACTACATATTTTACTGATATTATTTCATTCAAAATTGCGTTTGATAGTGTTGGTATTATTTGGTTATTCGCAATTGCGATTTTTATCGGTTTATTGGGCAGTTATAGAGGAATAAGAACATTACTCAAGTAAACGATATTGACTGTCAATTTTGAAATACTCTAAATTTTAAATTATGGATAAACTGCAATATAACCATTTGAGCGAACGAGAAAGCAATATTTTACAAATTGTAATCGAAGACTATATTGCGGCAAACCAACCGGTTGCTTCAAATAATATCAAATTGAAATATAATATACCTTTTAGTTCTGCAACAATTAGAAACATTATGGCAAGGTTGGAGTATTTGGGATTCTTAAGTCACGCATACACTTCATCGGGACGCGTTCCAACTGATTTAGGCTATCGTTACTATGTAGACCAAATTATAAATCATGATGAAATGGGAATAGGATTATTTGAAGATGTTCAGGAACAATTATATAATGTGTCGGCCAATGTTGATGAGCTAATGCAAGGAGCAGCCCTAATACTTGCTAAAGTAAGCGGTTTATTTGGAGTAGTAATTATTTCTGAAGTACGAAAAAGCATTTTAACAGAAATTGAATTAGTATCTTTGTCATCCGAAAGATTAATGATGGTTATTGCATTGAAATCAGGATTGCTTAAATCACTAGTATTAAATCTTAATATTTCTGTCAGTCCAAATGATATAACTATCGTAAACCGTATACTGCGTGAGCGATTAATTGGACTAAGTGTTGATGAAATACAAGCATCAATTTCTGATTTGTTGAAAAATTCTAATATTCCCAAGCATGAGATAATTCAGATAATTTTTCAACATCCCCAACTTCCATTTCAATTAAATCGTAACAATCGTCTTTATATGTCATCATATAAAGGATTGTTTAGTTATCCGGAATTTCAGAAATATGAAACAATACAAAAAACAATTTCCGGACTGGATGAGAAAAATATTAAGCATATATTATCTAGTAACGTTTTAGAGAAAAATATGCTTACAATAATTGGGAATGAGAGTGAAAACGATTTATTAAATCATTGTTCCATAATTGCATCTCGCTTTGACAGTGATACGATCACAGGAAAACTAGGTGTATTTGGACCTACTCGTATTCCGTATAAAAATATTATTAGAATTTTAAAAGAATTTGTGGAGATTATGCCAAATGTCTGTTGATAAAAAGAGCGCACCAAAAAATGGTTCCCCGATTGCCGGAGAACCGCCCAAAAAGAAAGATACAAAGCCTAAATTGTCGGGTGATAAAAAGAAAATTCAAGATTTACAGAAACAGGTATTAGAACTTGAAGAAAGAAGATTGCGGTTAAAAGCTGAATTTGAGAATTTTCGTAAACGACGTGATAAAGATATGTTAAGGATGCTTGAATATGAAGGTGAGGAAATTCTTAAAAATTTACTACCAATTGTAGATGATTTAGAAGGAGTTGTAGGGGCGGTTAAAAGTGAGAATAAAAAAGATGATATAATTATAAGTGATGGAATAAAATTAATTATCGCTAAAATTGAAAAATACTTTGCAAAATGGCAGATACAAACAATTGGAAAAACCGGTGATATCCTTGATATTGATTTGCACGATGCGATGATGGTCAAGACCGAAAAAGGAAAAAAGGATAATGAAATTTTGGAAGTGTTTGAAAAAGGTTATAAATATAAAGACCACGTATTGCGTCATGCAAAGGTCATTGTAAACAAGAAATGAAAGATTTATACGAAATATTAGGAGTTAATAAAGGTGCATCCAAGGATGAAATTAAACGTTCCTATCGCAAAATTGCGATGAAATTCCATCCGGATCGTAATCCTGATAATAAAGAAGCAGAGCAAAAGTTTAAAGAAGCTGCTGAAGCTTATGCAGTGATAAATGATGACAATAAACGCGCAAAATATGATCAATTTGGTCATGCGGGAGTTGGGATGGGTGATATGGGCGGACAAGGATTTGATGGTACGCATATCTCAATGGATGATATATTCAGTCAATTTGGCAACATATTTGGAGGTCGTCACCCATTCGAAGATATTTTTGGCGGTAGTGCTCAATCAGCTCGTAGTGGCTATCGTAAAGCAAAGGATTTGCGAGTATCGATTAAGTTAGATTTTATGGATATAGTAAACGGTGCAGAAAAAACCATTAAAATCAAGCGTAATGAAACTTGTGAATCTTGTGATGGAAGTGGTGCAAAACGTGGTACTCAACCAAGCCAATGTAAACAATGTAATGGTAGCGGTCAGGTAAGACAAGTGAGGCAATCGTTTTTTGGCCAATCGGTAGTCGTGACTGAATGTCCTCTTTGTCGTGGAACGGGCGAATTTATTGAAAATCCCTGCTCATCCTGTGGCAGTAGCGGGATTAGAAGAGAAACAGTATCAATAAAAGTGAAAGTACCAAAAGGAGTTGAGAGCGGTAATTACATGACGCTTGATAGACAAGGTAATAAAGGTGGTAAAGGTATCCATGCCGGTGATTTACTCGTATTTTTTGAAGAAAAATCCGATAAATATTTTGTTAGAAATGGAACAGATGTTGTATTGGAAGCTCATATAGCGGTTGCTCAAGCTGTTTTAGGTGATTCAATTACCGTACCAACAATTGAAGGTAAAGCTAGTCTGAAAATACCCAAAGGAATTCAATCCGGGCAAGTTTTGCGTATGCGCAGTAAAGGATTGCCCCGCTTAAGAAGCAGTTATCGTGGTGATCAATTAATTAGAATAATTGTTGATATTCCTACTTCATTGTCAAAACAAGAAAAAAATCTATATAACGAATTAAATAAAAATTCGACATCAAAAGAGCCGACTTTCAGTAAAATAGAATTATAATGCCATTATTAACATCTCAGGAAAAAATCTTAACTATTTTTTTATTGAGTACAGTTTTAATTGGTTCTATTATTGGCATTATTAGACACAATTGGTTAAAAACTCCTGAAATTCTATTATCGCCAAAATATTTGCCGTCGTATATCAATAAAATTGAAGAAGATAATATTATTTTTGCGCATAATGCTAAAATTAAGGATCAATAGCCTAAATCAGAGATTGTGGAAATAGTTGAAGAAAACGTGTTGGTTGAAACCAAAGATAATATTTCTTCCAAATCAGTCCGAGAAACAGCACTAAATACCATTGAAAATAAAACTAAATCTGATAAAAAAAAGATTACACAAAATACATCGGGAATAATTAATATTAACAGTGCCAGTAAAGAAGATTTTATGAAGCTCCCGTACATAGGCAAAGTGAAAGCTGAAAGGATTATTCAGCTTAGGGATGAAATAGGTACATTTGTTTCAATAAAAGATTTAGAAAAAGTTAAAGGAATAGGACCAAAAATATTTACTAAGATAGAGCCATTTATAACCATTTAATAGGAATTTGATGACATGGATAAAAAAATTCAACACACAACCGATTGGATTGAATTAATAATTGTATTAGCAGTTGTATTTTTAATAATTGCAATCTACGTACCGGTAGCAATTTGGGCAGATGAAGATTATTTTGAAGAACTAAGTCATTCACGAATGGAAAATGTGTATAATATTGAACGTTTTTATGCACAATTAACGGATGAGTATAATCAAAATGGATATGAGGCAATGCACATAATTAATGCTATTTCTGATTCGGTTACTGCAGATTCCAATTATGTTGGTGAACAAAAATTAAATTTATTAGGTAGAGTTATTGATGTTAATGTACCTATTGGATTTGGAGTAGAATTCGATACAACCTTTGGTTTCCATAAATTTAAACGTGATACAACAGCCGATACTACCTCAACAGTCATTTTGTATTCAGAAGAATTATCACGGAATGACACGATTTTTGTTCAAAAGAAAGAAGTTGCTAATTTACAAGAGGATCCTGCATTTAGAGGAGTTATCGCTGAAGAACCGTTAGAAATTGTTGCGGTCGAATCATATTATGATAAATACCAGCCGGATTCCACCCAATTCTTTTGTCCTGTAACTGAAAAACCTTATAAATTAGCTTTCATAGAAAATGGTTTCCGCGTAGATAGTCCCATTGAAGAGACATATAAAAAACATAAATATTTGGTATTTGCTTTTAAGGCTGATAACCATGGTTACATTGAAGATGGTGTAGCCAGTTGGGATTAATATAAATACTTATATTTAATATGAAAAACCTGATAATCACCAACACTCACATTTTATTTGGTGAGTGGTCATCGATTAAAGAAAAATATGTACTAAATGATTTAAAGTATGTAGCCTTATCAAAACCAATCAAGGAAGTCCTGAAATCTCAAAATTCGATTCGTACAGTCCTTAAAGAAGCATTAGATAAATTTCCTACAAAGGATAGCCAAGTTGCCATAGTGATTGATGATGATCTATTATATCATGACAAGTTTGCAAGTGAGGAATCTCTAACAAAACGTGAGATATGGGATTATATTCAATGGGAAACAAAGCAAAAATGGGGTGAGTTAGGTAATTTCTACACAACTTTTGCCGAAATTGATTCACCTAATCCAAACGCTTTACATAGCATAACTTGTCCTTCTTTCCTAGTGACAGAGATTAAAGCACTAATTACTAATCAAGGTGGTAAACCAATTTGGGCCGGTCCGTTAAGCACAATATATTTAGATAATAGTGAATATCACAATGCAGTTTATATGATTGATGATGATTCATTTATTAAATTCTTTTATCGCGGTCGCGATGGATATAGTGACGGAAAATTACGGTTTATAGGAGGCCAACCAAGTGTAACTGTTGGAGTTGGCGATAAAGAAGAACAAACTAATTTATTTAAGTCACCAAACGATGCACGGGAATTTGTAAGTATTGACCTTATTTCGGATACAAAAAATACTTATTTGCGTCAATATAGACATAAGCGGATTGTTCCATTTGAAGGTATTGATGTAAAAATTGATGATATACCGGAAGATGTATCATTTAAACTATTAAATGCATTATCTATCATGATACGTGATTTCTCTTTTGATCACTTGGTGAACTTTTTCAATCCCAGCCAAATACAAGATAAAAAATATGAGGGAATTGGTAAACTCGCATTCGATTCCGAAGGAGAACGTATTGATGTAAAAAGCGAGTCCAAAGAACCTAAATTATCTACTAAAAGAAAGAGTAAAAAGAAGAAGGTTAAAAAAGTAAAAGAGAAACAAGATAAGAAAGATAAGAAAAATTTGTTACCATTCTTGTTAATTATTTTGCTCGGATTATTAGGCTACTATCTATTTTACACTGAGAATGGTAAGGATTTGATATCGGATTTAAAAGAAAAAATTGTAGTAACAAAATCAACGGATAGATCGGATAGCTTAATTCTCTTTGATCAACAATTTAATCAATCAGCTGCACTTGTAAAAACATATTTAACACTTACATCTACTTTTGCGCCTGATAGTATTATATCTGTCAATCTTGTTGATAATTCCGGTTCAATTGAATTTGTTGGTATAGACTCTTTAGATATACCAAATTTTGAAATTACACATTATTCAGTTGATCCTATAGATTGTTGTGGAGGGGTTAAGCAAAAAGTTGATTTTGACATCATTGCATTACCGGATATTAGATCCAACATGTGGTTAAGTATAACCGATATTGTAAATCATCTACAGTCTTCTTTAGGAATAACTAAAATTCGACAATTAGATATTATTAATGAAAATGGTGCTAGATATAATCCGCTAATTATTGAAGTAGAATCACTTTCGCAAATTGATAATACAATACAATATTTGATATCTGTCGGCGATAATGTTATTGTCAGAAAAATTAATATCACAAATTTCCCGCCCAATATTAATTATAGAGGCAATTTCTATATATCTGTATTTGAACCGTTATAGAGTATAACATATGCAGATATTAGCCGGAAAATATAAGGGTGTTAAAATCCAAACATCGGCTAAATACGATTACCGTCCTACTCAATCGAAAGTACGTAAAAGTCTTTTTGACATTTTAGGTGATTTGAGTAACAACACAGTAATTGATTTATTTGCCGGATCCGGAATATTAGGATTTGAGGCACTAAGTAGAATGGCAAAAAGTGTGATATTTGTTGAAACAAACACCAATTTAGTAAAATTGCTATACAAGAATAGTCTAAAATTTGATGAACAAAGTTGTACAATTAAGAAAATGGATGCTTACAAATATATTAATAAAGAACAATCAGTTGATTTGATATTGATTGACCCACCATATGGTCAAAAAGATTTAAATTTATTGGTTAAATTATGCCTAAATATGCTCAATCCGGGCGGAACATTAGTACTGGAAACATCTTTAAAGGATGAGGTTATTAAAGCAGATAATGAAAGGATTTATGGCAGTACCCGACTTTCTTTTTGGAGTAAATAATGAAAACAATAATATATCCTGGAACATTTGATCCGATTCACAACGGACATATAGATATTGCTGTGCGAGCAGCGCTCTTATTCGATAAATTAATATTTGTGGTTGCTGATAATGATCAAAAGGCTCCGATGTTTACTGTTAAAGAACGAATTATAATGATTGAAAGAGCAACAGAACATATTAAGAATATCTCAGTTTCATCCACATCGGATTTGATTGTTAATTTCGCAAAACGTGAGAAAGCAGTTGCCCTAATACGAGGATTGAGGCATGTGAGTGATTTCGAGTTTGAGTTTCAAATGGCAATGATGAACTTTCACTTGAATCCAGAAATAATAACACTTTTTATGATGCCGGATGAACAATATATCCATATTAACTCAACGGTAATAAAAAACGTCTCAAGACTTCATGGAAATATATCTACATATGTTCCGAAAAGTGTTGAAGAATATTTAAAGATTAAAAGAAAATAGATTAATGCCTACGTACGATTATATTTGTTCAGACTGCGATTACAAGTTTGAACATTTTCAATCAATGTCTGATGAGCCAATTCGTGTATGTCCGAATTGCGAAGGTAGAGTACGTCGGTTGATAGGAAATGGGACCGGTTTAATTTTTAAGGGTAGCGGATATTACTTAACAGATTATAAAAACAAATCAACTTCTCAGAAAACGCCAACAAAACCTGTAAAAACTAAAGAAACTAAGAAAACTAAGGATAAGAATGACTGATTATAAATTAGCTAAAGTGCCAGATAATGGTGAAAAAATTAAATATATTAAAGGAGTACTTGAAGTACCCAATAATCCAATTATTCCATTTATCAGCGGGGATGGAATTGGACAAGATATTTGGCTGGCATCTGTTAGAGTATTTGACGCAGCAGTTCAGAAATCTTTTAATAGCACTAAAAAAATTGAATGGATGGAAATATATGCCGGAGAGAAAGCACATGAATTATCAGGTGAATGGTTGCCGGAAGAAACTCCACAAATAATAAAAGATTTTGCAGTAGCAATTAAGGGTCCGCTAACTACTCCGGTTGGTGGAGGTATAAGAAGTTTAAACGTATCATTACGACAAATATTAGATTTATATGCGTGCATAAGACCGGTAAGATATTTTGAAGGAGTGCCTAGTCCGGTAAAAGAACCGAGTAAATTGAACGTAGTTATATATCGTGAAAATACCGAAGATGTATACGCCGGAATCGAATGGAAAAGCGGGTCAAAAGAATCAAAGCAACTAATTGAATATATTAGAGATAATTTTGGGAAAAATATTCGGGAATTATCAGGTATCGGAATTAAACCGATTAGTCCATTCGGTAGTAAAAGATTGGTCAAAAAAGCAATTCAATTTGCTGTAGATAAAAATCGTTCATCCGTTACACTTGTGCATAAAGGCAATATTCAAAAATATACAGAAGGCGCATTTCGCGATTGGGGCTATGAAGTCGCTAAAAGCGATTTCCCTTCACAAGTAGTGTCTGAAGAGGATCTTTGGGATAAATATGATGGTGAAGCAAATGGTAAAATTGTTATAAAAGACAGAATTGCTGATTCA
>PVMK01119436.1_pt1 | contig 13806 bp, 11 predicted proteins | sample 1853481 | NCBI WGS metagenome assembly PVMK01 (sample SAMN08533507, study PRJNA380276) | Marine sediment metagenome, whole genome shotgun sequencing project. | reverse complement strand
CAGCAATTCACTGCGGTAGAGTTCCAGCGCCCGCTCCACGCCTTTCTGGCCGCCGGCGCCCAGGCCGTACAGGTAACCCCTGCCAATGGAACAGGCATTAGCGCCCAGCGCCAGGGCCTTGATGATATGCGTGCCGCGCTTGATGCCGCCGTCGACAATCAGTTCCAGCGAATCGCCCACGGCTTCCCTTATGGGCGCGATGCAATCCACCGGCGCCGGGGTCGATTCCAGTTGCCGTCCACCGTGATTGGAGATCATGATCGCGCTGGCGCCGGCTTCGACGGCGCGTTTGGCGTCTGCCGCTGTTTGCAGGCCCTTGATCACAAAGGGCCCGTCCCATTGCTCCGCGAGCCAGGCGGCGTCCTCCCAGGTGACCGTGCGGTCCAGTTGGTCATTGAGATAAGCGATCAGGCTTACGGTTCCTCTTTTCCCAAGTTTATCAACACGATGGACGATATTCTTGAGTTCAAAATCAGGATTCAAAGCCAGGTGCATGGTCCAATAGGGATGGGTGGCAAAGCTCCACAAGCTCTTCAGACTGAAGCGAGGCGGCATGGTGAATCCGCTGACCAGGTCCCGTTCCCGGTTGCCTGCCAGTGGCACATCCACGGTCAGGCACATCACGTCGTAATCACTTTTCTTGCATCTGTGCATGAATTCGCGGGTGAGTTCCCGGTCCTTCAGGATGTAAATCTGGAACATTTTGGGACCCGAACTGACCTCTGCTATTTCTTCGATGCTGGCGGTGCCCAGGGTAGAAAGGCTGTAGAGCGTGCCATACTTCTCCGCCGCTTTGGCGACTGTGATCTCCCGGTCATGATGAAACAGGCGCGACATGCCGGTAGGGGCGAGGAAAACCGGCAGGTCAAGGGTGGTGCCCAGCACGCGGGTTTGCAGATCGATCCGGTCAACATTACGCAAATAGCGCGGCAGCAATTCGTAGTCATCAAAAGCCAGCGTGTTTCGTTTGAGAGTCCACTCATCGTCGGAGCCACCGTCCATGTAGTTGAAAATGGGAGAGGGCAGGCGCTGTTTCGCAGCTTTTCTCAGGTCAGTCTGGTTATGACACTTTTCGAGCTTCATGCGCTTATCATCGCGATGATTTTCACCTGAATCAACTATAATCGCTCACTGTATTGTTTTTGGGAGTAACTTGCCATGCTGCGCAACAAACTACCCGGTACCGGCACCACCGTTTTCACCGTAATGTCAAAAATGGCCCAGGACCAGGGCGCCATCAACCTGTCCCAGGGATTTCCGGATTTCGACGGGCCACAGGCTTTGCGCGACCGGGTCGTTTTCCACCTGAACCACGGACACAATCAGTACGCGCCCCTGGCCGGGGTGCCCGAACTGCGCGAGCAGATTGCGGCCAAGGTATTGGATCTTTATGGTTGCAGCGTAGACCCGGAAAGCCAGGTGACGGTGACGCCGGGCGCCACCGAGGCGATTTTCTGCGCGGTCACGGCCGTGGTTCATGCCGGCGATGAAGTGATTGTTTTCGATCCGGCCTATGATACCTACGACCCCTGCGTTACGCTCAATGGCGGCGTGACGCATCACATACCGCTTCATTACCCGGATTTTTGCATCGACTGGAACCAGGTGCGTGATGCGATCAATGACCGCACCCGCCTGATCATCCTGAATACGCCGCATAATCCGACCGGAACCGTGTGGAGTGAGCAGGATATTCAATCCCTGCGTGAAGTCATCTCGGGCCGCGATATCCTTTTGCTGTCGGACGAGGTTTACGAGCACATCAGCTTCGATGGTAAAAAGCACCTCAGCCTGTTGCGCTACCCGGACCTGGCGGAAAAGACTTTTGTGGTTTCTTCCTTCGGCAAAACTTACCATGCAACGGGCTGGCGAGTGGGGTATTGTGTTGCCCCCCAGTCCTTGATGGCTGAGTTCCTGCGCATCCACCAGTTCATCAATTTCAGCACCAACACGCCGTTGCAGTACGCCATCGCAGATTTTCTGCGCGATTGCCCGCAGTACCACCGTGAGCTGGGCGGCTTTTACCAGCAGAAACGTGATCTCTTCTGCGAACTCATGGCGCCGTCACATTTCAGCTTGATTCCATCGGGCGGAACCTATTTCCAGTTGGCCGACTACAGTACAATCAGCAATGAGCCCGACACGGAATTCGCTACCCGCTTGACTCGCGAACACAAAGTGGCCGTTATCCCAATTTCCGTATTTTACAAAAATCCGCCGGACCAGCGTGTTATCCGCTTTTGTTTTGCCAAGCATAACGAAACGCTACGCGAGGCCGCAGGTAGGTTGGCAAAGGTGAAGGTGGCATGGGGCCATGGCATGGGGTCAGAGTAAAGTGCCAGAGTAATACTCTGGCACTTTACTCTGACCCCGTTACCTACATCACCTTGAGCTGCTCAATTGAGCTTAGTCGGCAGTAGAGGTCGTCATCGGCGAGGATCGCATCCAGGCCGTCTGCCAGGATGCCGGCCCACTTACGCGCGCCGTCCGTATCGCTGACCAGGTCCTGGCGCACTTCGATGCCCATGTGGGGCAGGCCGGCGGGTTCGGCGTGATGGTCTATGGTGAAGTCGTTGGGGTGGCGTCCGGAATAAGGTTCGTTGTCGCCGATGCAGATCTCTTCTACCTGGTTGAAATAATCGATCAGTGGTTGCGGAATCCGTGGATCCTTGTCCCACAGGATACCGATATGCCATGGCCGCACGACGCGGTCGAAAACGGGTGTGCAGGTATGGACGGATATCATGGCGGGCACTATGCCTCGCTTCCTGAAGGCGTTGAGCTTATCGGTTATGGCATCGTGGTAGGGCTTGAAAAAGGACTGCACCCGCAGGGCTTTCTGGGTTTCATCCAGGCCGATATTGCCGGGAATGGCAATGCCGTCACTCAGCTCGGTGAAGGCCGTGGGGGCGTCCAGCTTGCGGTTGGGGTCGACAATCAAGCGGGAAAAGCCTGCCAGTACAGCCTGGGCGTCGAGTCGGTCGGCCAGAAAACGCGTCAGCATGTCTGAACCAATATCCCACGCCACGTGCTGCTCCAGCACCCAGTCGGCCAGGCCCAGTTGGTTCAACCCAGCCGGAAAAAACGGGCTGGCGTGGTCGGCCACCAGCAGTACCGGCGCCTTGCCGTGGTCGTTGTAGGTCATGAAAGGCGGTGGGTCGCCGGGGCCTATCAAGGGGTATTCACCATTGATGCCCGGGTAGTTCTGGAAATGGGTATAGCCCGGTATTTTTGTTTTGCTCAAAGCCTGTCCTTTTATGTCATTTATCTTCAAGCGCTTTTTCCAGCGCGTCGCAGACCGTTTTCAGTACCTTGATCCGGCCGTATCGCTTATTCTCGTTTTCGACCAGGACCCAGGGGGATTTCTGCACCGAAGTCTGCTGTATCATTTTGTGCACGGCAAAAGCGTATTCATCCCATCTTTCGCGGTTTCTCCAGTCCTCATCGCAAAGTTTCCAGCGTTTGTACGGGGTTTCCTCGCGGGACTTGAACCGCCTTAATTGCTCATCTTTGCTGATGTGCATCCAGAATTTGAGCAAGACGGTGCCATGCCCGATCAACTGGTCTTCAAAGTCATTGATCTCGGCAAAGGCCCGGCGCCATTCATCATCGCCCGCAAATTGTTCAATGCGTTCGACCAGCACGCGGCCGTACCAGCTGCGATCGAAAATTGTCATCCGTCCTGCCCGGGGAATGCAATTCCAGAATCGCCACAGGTAGTGATATGAGTTTTCTACATCCGTTGGTGCGGCAAAGGGGTAAACCTTGTAATTGCGTGCATCCAGGGCTTGCGTGATATGGCGGATAGCGCCGCCTTTACCGCCGGCATCCGGGCCTTCAAACACCAGGATGGTGGTTAGTTTTTTCTGCATGGCCTGTTGGTTGAACCCGGCCAGCCTGGCCTGGTAAACGGCCAGTTCCTTGCGGTATTCTTTCTTGCCAAGGGACAGGGAAAGATCCAGTTTATCCATGACGGTTTTGATCTTGCTGCCATTACATTGGCGGCAGACTGCATGGCTCTTTCATGAACTTCCCGGCGCATTTCCACCAGGTATTTCTGCCGGAACTGTTCTTTCACCAGGTGGCGTTCGAGCCTTTGCTGGAAAATTTCACCAACGCGCAGGCTGCGGAAATAAAAATCTTCGCCTTCGATGATTTCCCAGGGGGCGTAGCCGGTGTTGGTATGGGTAATTATTTTTTCCGCCGCTTCGATGAAGCGGTCATACATTTCCCAGTGCTTCCAGTCATCGGGCGCCATGCGCCAGCTCTCAAGGGGTCGTTTTCAAGCAGTTCAAGACGCTTTTTCTGCACATCGCGACTGATATGCATCCAGAACTTGAGCACCATGGCGCCGTCATCCGCCAGCGCTTTCTCAAAGTTATTGATCCGATCCAGTTCTTGCGCGAATTTATCCGGCGACAATTTTCCGTATACGAAATTGAGCAGGGGGAGTGAGTAACGGCCGCTCAGGTGAATGCCGATCTGTCCTTTGGGCGGCAGGAACCGCCAGAAGCGCCAGAATGTGGGCCTTTCCGCTTCTTCATCGGATGCTTCGCTGTATGCGTGGGTAACGATCCAGCGCGCATCCATCCATTTATTGAGCAGGTTGGTGGAAGTGCCTTTTCCCGCACCCCGCACCCCGGCGAAATCCAGGATGACCGGAAACCCGCCTTCGCTCCTCAGGCGTTGCTGCAAGGCAAGAAGATTCTCGCGCAGGATGAGCTCCCGTTGCTTGAATTCACTCCTGGAAACTTTCTGTCCTAATTCCGCAGTCTGGAACATGGATGGCCCACTTATTTTATAGCGGCTTAACATAACATATCTGCAGGGCAATTCCGGTGCTGCACGTCAAGCTTGCCTCAATCATCACAAAACACGGATAATCAGCTTGAGGAAAGAAATTGAAAACCATCGTCGTCAATGAAAGAGAAAATGAGCGGGTCCCGTTTCTGCGGGGAATCCTGACCCGTAGCCTGTTGGATGCCGGCCTTGCTTTTGAAGATGCATTTGCAATGGCTTCCACGGTTCGTGATCACCTGGCCGACATTCCTGAAATTGCATCTGATGAATTGCGCCAACGCGTATCCCGATTGCTGCAGGAAAAGGGGGACGAGGAAGTCCTGGAACAGTATCGTCTGCCGGCGGTGGCGCCATCCAGGATCCTGGTCATCAACCTGAGTGGCGAGGCAAGCGCATTTTCACGTGGCCGGCATGCAAGGCATCTGCAATCCAGTGGAATGCGTGCCGAAAAAGCAGAGCAGACAACGGCGCTGATTTTTGACCAGTTGATTGCAACCGGCATCAGTTCCATTACAACCAGTGAACTGGGCTATCTGACTTACCTGTGTTTGCAGCAGGAAGTCGGAAAAAAGGCCACAAAGCGCTACCTGGTGTGGTCGGAATTCCAACGCAGCAGCAGGCCGCTGGCCTTGTTGATCTGTGGCACCGTGGGTAGCGGCAAGAGCACAATCGCCACGGAAATTGCCCATCTGCTTGAAATTACCCGCATCCAGTCCACGGACATGTTGCGGGAAGTAATGCGCATGATGGTTTCCAAACGCTTGTTGCCCGGTGTTGCATGCATCCTCTTTTAACGCCTGGAAGTCTCTGCCGGTACAGGGTGGGATCGACCGTGACCGCGACCAGTTGATTGCCGAGGGTTACCGCAGCCAGGTCGAGTTGCTGGCCGTGCCCTGTGAGGCGGTATTGCAACGCGCAGTGGAAGAATGCGTACCCATTATCCTGGAAGGTGTTCATGTGCACCCGGACCTGCTGGCTCGCGCCCCGAAGGATTCGGATGTCATCACGGTCCACGTCACGCTGGCCGTCCTCAAGTCAAAGGAACTCAAGTCACGTTTGCGCGGCCGGGGTGTAGAGGTGCCCCAGCGGAGAGCAAAAAGGTATCTGAATAATTTTGACTCTATTTGGAGCCTCCAGTCATTCCTTCTGTCAGAAGCTGATCGCTGCGATGTCCCCATCATCCCCAACGGGGACAAGGAGAAAACCGTTCTCCAGACCATCCAGCAGGTCAATGTGGAATTGGCCAGGCACTTCACCGGGGACGCCGGAGCAGATATTTGCCGGCGTTGCCGGTGAGTTGATAGATCAGGCTAAAATTTCTTCCTGGCGTGAAATCGCCCCTCTGTTGCGCAATTTATCACGGTCATAAACCATGCATGAAAGGCTGAGGAGGATTCCCTGCTTGACTGGTTCACATCACAAATGTGTATTGCTGATAATAGATGGCCTGGGCGATCTGCCGGTACCTGAACTCGACGGCAAGACCCCACTGGAAGCGGCATCAACGCCGGTGCTCGACCACCTCGCGGCTGGAGGCCTTTACGGACTGGTAGACCCGATCATACCCGGTGAGATTCCCAACACCCATTCAGGGCGCAGGGATGTTGCTGGGTTTGTTGCCCGAACAGGCCGGGTCGTTTGAAGCGCGGCCCGGTGGAAGCCTCCGGGGCAGGCCGGGTCCTGTTGGCGGGAGAGATTGCGGTTCGCGCCAATTTCGCCACCCTTGAAATCCGTAATGAGGCGCTTTGGGTAACAGACCGCAGAGCAGGGCGAATTGATACAGGACGTGAATGAACTGGCGGCTTTGCTGTCGGATGTCGATCTGGGCGACGGCGTGCATGCAAACCTGGTGGCAACCGACCAGCACCGCGGCGTGCTGGTGCTGTCGGGCCCCGGGCTGGATGCTTCAATCAGTAACACAGACCCGGGTGACGGGACCCTGCCTGCCGCCTTGAAACCGTGCCGGCCATTGAGTCCGGAAGCTGAATTGACGGCGGGAAAAAATTAACCGTTTTGTCGCTGAAGCCCACCGCCGTCTGGTTGACCATCCCATCAATATCGCCAGGGTTCGCGATGGCAAACCGCCCGCCAATGGGCTGATTACACGCGGTGCGGGTGCGCGATTCAGCCTGGACAATATCCTGCACGCACACGGAATCAACGCAGCAGTAGTATCGGGTTGTAACACGGTGCGGGGCCTGGGCCGCATTTTTGGTTTCGATACGGTTTCAGATCCCCGTTTCACGGCTGCGCTGGATACCGATTTGCATGCCAAGATGGCGGCGGTGCAATCAGCACTTCGGGATCACGATATGGTTTATCTGCATGTCAAGGCGCCGGATATCTGTTCCCACGATCGCAACCCACTGGCCAAGCGTGATTTTTTGCAGCAGTTGGACGAGGCGCTGGCGCCTTTGCTGGAAGCGGGGGCGATAATCGCAATAGCCGCGGACCACACGACGGACAGCAATTCGGGATTTCACACCGCTGACCCGGTTCCCGCCCTGATCAGTCAACCGGGGTCTGATCAATCTCAATTCCCGGTTAAATTTGGCGAAACAGCTTGCCGGCAGGGTAATATGCCCCGCCAACTCAGCAATGAATTCCTGCTCAAGCTCATCCGCACGATGGGTTATTGAAGCCAAAGTCTGCTTAATTCAATCCTCTTCCAGGTACTCGGCATAAGCGCTGACATACTTGGTGGCGTTATCCGGTGAAATCACAACGGCACGCCCTTTCGCGTTTGCACCGGTTTGTTGCGCTGCGTAAAGCAGGGCGCCTGTTGTAGGCCCGACCATGATGCCTTCTGTCCTCGCCAGGCGGATGCCAGCCTCAAAAGCATCGCGGTCATCCACCGCAATGATGTCGTCGATCAATGAATAGTCCAGGATTTTCGGCTTGAATTCTTCCGGAAGGTTGGAGATTTTCTTGATGCCCGACAGTTTGTGCACTCTCGAGCTGGGTTCGATACCGATAATTTTGATATCCGGATTGCGTTCCTTGAGGTAACGGCCGACGCCGGTGATGGTTCCACAGGTGCCAAAGGCGGCGAAGAAATAGTCGATGTCTCCTCCCGTCTGGTTCCAGATTTCCGGTCCAGTAGTGCGGTAATGCGCTTCGACATTGAGTTCGTTTTCGTACTGGTTGGGGCTGACGTACTTGCCGTTGAACGCATCGCTCTCGACCAGGCTTTTCACCACACCGCGAGCACCTTCGGTTGGAAAGAGAGGGCACAACTCATCGTCGACTTCCAGCAGTTCCGCGCCGAGGAATCGCAACAGGATTTTCTTTTCCTCGGGCGTACCCTCAGGTATGGCCAGTTCGATGGGGAAGCCTCGTGCATTCGCCAATGCGGCCAGCGCGATCCCGGTGTTGCCGGCAGTGGGTTCGGCCAGCACTTGGTCCTTCTCGAGCTGAATTCCACGTAACAGGTACAGTGCAGTCCGGTCCTTGATGGAACCAAAGGGATTGAACCCCTCGAGCTTGACAAAAATATCGAAATCCGGCGTGGCGTTAAAGCGCTCGCTGAGTTTCACCATCGGTGTCGGATTTTCCGGGTTGGCGATCAGGTCGACAATACTGTCGTAAACACGATGTTGGTGTGGATCAGCCGTTTCCCGCTGTTCGGGGATGGTCCGGCGTGCCAGGCAGGAACTCCCCGGACCGTCCAGGCCTCTCGAAGGGGGCACAGATCCGGAAATTCGTTGGGCGGATGATTGCGTTTTCATTGTGTAGCTCTCCAGTTTGTAAAAATTAAACCGGGGCGCACAAAGAAAAAATCCGCCCCGGCTTGCCGTTGCGGTTTTTGTCTGTTTTATCGGGTGATTAAATCGGAGACTTCAGACACCGCACGGCAGGCCGCTACGCATACAAGCGCAACAGCAACACAGACACATGCAGTAGTTAGAAGTATTCATCACTTTAAGATTAGCCCGTTCCGGCAGGCCTTGTCAATTTATCTGCCACAAATCAACGACAACCCCTCCGTCTTTGGATATTCTCTGAACATGGATAGGCGAGGTGAAAAAGTGCACAGGACAGCAGTCAGGACCAACGTCATCCTGGAGGGTGTACGTTATGAAATTCGTGGCGAACTGGCGGCCCGGGCGGGCGAGTTGGAGCGGCAGGGTTACGAGGTGATTTCACTGAATATCGGCAACCCGGGGCTGTTTGGCTACCGCACGCCGGAGACCATGCGCCTGGCCATGATTGAAAACCTGAGCCAGAGCGAGGCTTATTGCCACCAGAAGGGGATTTTCCCGGCCCGTGAGGCTGTGGTAATGCAGCAGCAGGGCCGGGGCGTGATGGATGTCACCGCGGAAGACGTCTTCATGGGCAATGGCGTTAGTGAATGCATCGATCTTGCTTTGCGCGCCATGCTCAACAGCGGGGATGAAGTACTGGTGCCCAGTCCGGATTATCCTCTGTGGAGCGCTTCGGTTGCTCTCAATCACGGGACAGCTGTTTATTATAATTGCCTGCCGGAAAATGGTTTCCAGCCGGATCCGGATGAGATTCGCCACCTGGTGACGGCGCGCACCCGCGGCATTGTCCTGGTCAATCCCAATAACCCCACCGGGGCCGTTTACAGCCGGGAACTGCTGGAAGAAATTGCCCGGATCGCCGAGGAGAACCGGATCGTTGTTTTCAGTGATGAAATCTACGACCAGATGCTCTATGGCGATGCACAACATGTTCCCATGGCCACGCTGGTGCACGACACCTTGTGCGCGACATTCAACGGACTGTCCAAAATCTACCGGGCCTGTGGTTACCGGGTCGGATGGATGGCGTATAGCGGTGACCGGGAAAACGCCCAGGAATACCTGCATGCCGTTGAGTTGCTGGCGTCCCTGCGCTTGTGCGCCAACGTGCCGGGGCAGTGGGCCGTGCAGACTGCGCTGGGCGGTTATCAGAGTATCCGGGAACTGACCGTGCCGGGCGGCCGCCTGTACCGGTCACGCGAGGCCATCATCGATGGAGTCGCCAACAGCCGCTTCATGTCATTGTGCAAACCGGATGGAGCCATGTATGCATTTCCCGCCGTGGATATCTCGTTGTTCGAGGAATTTGACGATCAGAAATTCGCCATGGAATTACTGGAGAAGAAACACGTCCTGATCGCCCCGGGCAGCAGCTTCAATGTGCCGTACCGAAATCACTTCCGCCTGACCACGCTTCCCACGGGCCGCAAGATGGAGACGGTTTTTGAACGCATGGAGGAAGTGCTGGAATCCATGGCGGATTTGTAAGAGGTCGCTCGCCTACACGGATGTAGGTGAGGGGCGTGAGCATATGTCCATGGATGGACGGTAGTAGAGCAATGCAGGAGCAATTGCCGAGGACGCGGAAGCTTTGCGGCCGATTATTCCAGAGCGTTTCGGCCGCACCTCTTACATGTCGGATATGAATTCCAGTTCCGCCAGGCTGATGGTGTTGAGTTTGCCATCCGGGGGAGCCAGCTGTATCGCACGGTCCAGACTCTGTTGCGCAGCCTTGTTGTCTCCGGACAGGAACAGGGAGCGGGCCAGCGCATAGTGAAATTGATAGACCGAACCATTCATTTTAATCGCACGATTCAGCAGCTTGATGGCGGCTTCGTAACGCTGTTCTTCGACAGCCTGGGCTGAAAGATGGTGCAGATAATATGGATTCTTCCGACGGTGTCTTTCGACCCTTGACTGGAGCTTTTCTGCCCGGACCAGATCACCTTCCTCTACGTAGATCCTGTGCAGGTTGTTCAGGGCAACGGACTCCGCCGGCTTGATTTCCAAAGCGGCGTAGTATGCCTGTTTCGCGTCTTCAAGCTGTCCGTTGCGGTTGTAGACCACGCCGAGATTGGACCAGATATAAGATGTGTCAGGCGCAATCCGTATGGCCTTGACAAAGTTGGCGAAGGCTCTTGCCAGGTCATTTTTGACCAGGGCGTCCGCACCGTGATTGTTGTAGTACTGGGCTTCCGCCTCGGCATCGGAAAGCTTGCGAATCCTTACCCATTCGGTGCGTTTGGCCCCGGTGACATCGACGACATATTCTGACCAGGCGTCCTGTACCACGGCGTTGACGTGCATGCTGACCAGGAGTGTTTCGTTGACATTGGTCCACTCGGGGGGGACTTTTACTTCCTGGAACCAGGCCTTGAGCCCCGCTTCGCGCGCCATGGCAATGAACATGCTGGAGAAGCCGAGGCAGTTTCCGGTCCGCCGGTCGAAGGTGTCGGCAGCGGTCAGGGTCAGGGTCGAATCATAATCAAAATTCAAAAGCATCGGGTTCAGCGCGGCGTAGGCCAGGTTCCACGCTTTTCTCCCGCTGGGCATGTCCTCAGGGGCGTAGTTTGCGATGAATTGTTTCATCGATGTGGATACCCCCAGGAAATTTACGTTTTCAATTTCGACGTGAGGCTGGTTTTCCAGCGGAGGGATGGTTGCTGTTCGCCGGGTCTGGGCAGTGCAGGCCGAAATAAGCACAGACATGGCAACCAAGCCAAATAGGCGGGTGCATCTGAAGCGTAATTGCCTGTGTGCCATGACCTCTGATTTGATCCTCGGTCCAGCCTGAAATCCCATCATACTGCAGGAGCACGATCAGTGAATTAATTTCTGCAGGATCGAGGCTGATTTTTTCCAAAATTTGTCCTGGGGGGGTGGTTATCCCGACCTGATTAAGAGACACTACATACATCCTGAATCGGGGTATTTCATCTCCCGGAAACGACCAATGGAAATGGAATCAATGAAACCGCTTGTCAAGCCGGACAATCCCAATTTTTCATCCGGGCCGTGCAGTAAACGCCCCGGTTACGACGTTAAAAACCTGGCCATTGAAACCCTGGGGCGCTCACACCGCTCAAGCCTGGGCAAGGAAGTGCTGGGCCGCGTCTGTACCGAAACCGCTGAACTCCTGGGCTTGCCGGAAGAGTACCGGGTCGGAGTAGTACCTGCCTCGGATACCGGCGCCGTTGAAATGGCACTGTGGTCTCTTTTGGGACCACGGCCGGTCGATGTATTTTCCTGGGAATCATTTGGCAAGGGCTGGCTGCTGGACATCATGCAGCAGTTGAAACTGGAGCAGGTCAATAGTTTCACGGCAGATTACGGTGACTTGCCGGACCTGGGCCGGGCCAACCCGGATCATGACATCGTTTTTACCTGGAACGGCACCACATCGGGAGTCAAAGTGCCCGATGGCGAGTGGATCAGCGATCAACGCCAGGGCCTGACTATCTGTGATGCCACTTCCGCGGTGTTCGCCATGCCGCTGCCCTGGGAAAAGCTCGACGTGGTGACCTATAGCTGGCAAAAAGTACTGGGCGGGGAAGGCGCCCACGGCATGTTGATCCTCAGCCCGCGCGCGGTTGAACGGCTTGAAACCTACACACCACCCTGGCCGCTGCCGAAGATCTTCCGCCTGACCAAAGGTGGAAAGCTCAATGAAGGTATTTTCAAAGGTTCAACCATCAATACACCGTCGATGCTGTGTGTGGCTGACTACCTTGACGCGCTGGCGTGGGTTCGCAGTATCGGCGGTCTCGAAGCTGTGATCAGACGTGCGGAGTGTAACCTGGCCGTTGTTGATCGTTTTGTACAGCAGCACGACTGGATTCATTTCCTTGCCAAGGACAAAAACCAGCGTTCCAACACCAGTGTTTGCCTGACGCTTGAGTTGGATGACGAGAAGGTGAAGTCACTGGTCCAACTCCTGGCGGGCGAGGGTGTCGCTTTTGATATCGGGGCTTACCGGGACGCGCCGGCAGGGTTGCGTATCTGGTGTGGCGCTACGGTTGAGGAGAGCGACCTGGAAAAACTGATGCCGTGGCTGGAATGGGCCTGCCGGCAAGTAAAGGGAGAATAATTTAAATGTACCGTATTCGCACTTATAACCAGATTTCTGAAGTTGGCCTCAGCAGATTAGCTGCTGACCGTTACCAGGTCGGTCCTGACGTGGAAGAACCGGTTGCCTACATGCTTCGCAGCCACAAGTTGCATGGCGAGCCGGTGTCGGATGAACTACTGGCAGTGGCCCGGGCCGGGGCGGGCGTAAACAACATCCCGATTGATGAATACACCCACAAGGGCATCGTAGTGTTTAACACGCCGGGCGCCAACGCCAATGCAGTCAAGGAATTGGTAACCGCCGCCATGCTGTTGGGTTCCAGGCGGATACTGGACGGCATGAACCGGGTGCAGGAGTTGACTGACATCAGCGACCCACAGGAAATGGCGAAACTGCTGGAGAAAGAAAAAAAGCAGTTTGCCGGCAGTGAACTGGCGGGTAGAACCCTGGGTGTGATTGGCCTGGGTGCGATAGGTTCCATGGTGGCCAACATGGCATTGGAACTGGACATGAAAGTGGCCGGCTTTGATCCAGCCTTGTCGGTTGAGGCTGCGTGGCGCCTGTCCAGCCGGGTTCGTCAGACAGAGAGCATTGAGGCTCTGCTGAAACAATCGGACTTCGTCAGCCTGCACGTGCCGGCAATTGAGCAGACCTGCCATTTGATCAACAGCGAAACGCTGCGCCGGATAAAACCCGGGGCAAAATTGCTTAATTTCGCCCGCGAAGAAGTTGTCGATGTCGATGCGGTAGTGTCCGCACTCGATGAGGGCCGGCTTGCCGCCTACATCACGGATTTTCCCGTGCCGGCTTTGCTGGGCCGAAAAGATTCGCTGCTTTTTCCTCATATTGGCGCCAGCACGGATGAGGCAGAGGAAAACTGCTCGGTCATGGCGGCAGCGCCATTGATGGATTTCCTGGAAAACGGCAACATCGTCAACTCGGTCAATTACCCCCAGACCCGCATGGCCAGGGACGGTGGTTACCGGATTACTTTCGCCAATGAAAACGTGCCGCGGGTGCTGGGCACCGTGCTTTCGGTGCTGGCGGACCATGACATCAATGTGATCGACATGGTGAACAAGAGTCACGGCGACATGGCCTATAACATCATTGACATCGAGTCGGAACCCACGCAGGAAATCATTGACGCCATTGCTGCTGCGGAAGGCGTAA
>PVMK01146000.1_pt1 | contig 13807 bp, 13 predicted proteins | sample 1853481 | NCBI WGS metagenome assembly PVMK01 (sample SAMN08533507, study PRJNA380276) | Marine sediment metagenome, whole genome shotgun sequencing project. | reverse complement strand
GACCAAGAGGGTCGATTTAAAGAACCGGCACTTGATAAAGAGGAAAGTTCAGCCTTTGATATGCTCGATTTCTCTTCATTAGAGCAACAGGATAAGCGGGTCATAGATGCGCGGCATAAATTTGCAAGGAAACGGTATTTCGACAAACATAGGTGGCAACCGACGGATGAAATAGTAACCGCCATTGCAGAGGCCATATTCGGCAAATTAATTTGACGGTGGTTTTACATCATCAAACAATGAAAAAATTATAGATTGCCAGATGAAATGCACCATAATTTATGCTGTCAATTGAGGTATGGATGGAGGCACGACATCCATAAAACCTCAAATTTTATATTGCCTCTGCCAATCTACAATAATGTGGCAGCGTAAAAACTGTGGATTAGCCACCCCATCACATAATTTTAGACTCTCGCCAGAAGTTTACATTATCGTGCCTTAATCCACAATCACCACCTCCCCAAATGACTGTTCGATTAACGAACGCAACCCACAATTAAACTCCGAGAAAGAAGATTTGAAACCGGCGGCCTTTTTGCCGCTCATGCCTTTTTATACATTCATTTTGCGTATCTGGAACGCCTCATTTTCCTATCCTTATAATGAATTTAATTGTCAAGCCGCTCAGATAATGTAAAAATCTTTATGTGTATGGAGATATTCCTAGTGTTTTTATCCATGAATATCAATATTTTCATTGCTAATAGTTTTAAACTCTTTTTATTTGATATTGGCTTACTTGGCGCCATGATTAATCTGAGTCCGGAAAGCATAATGCGGTATGATTATGGATCTTACAAGGGCTATTTTGCCGAAAACTTTGTGCTCCAGGAGCTAATTTCTTATGGGTTCAATAACGTTGTAACTTGGTCAGGCAGAATGTCTGAAATCGAATTTGTTCTTGAATTGGACGGTAACATCATCCCGGTGGAGGTAAAAGCCGGGATTAATACCAAAGCGAAAAGCCTTCTGGCATTTATAAATAAATATCGTCCTATTTTTTCTATAAAATTTACTGGAAATAAATTTGGTTACGATAAGCATAGAAAAATTTATAATTATCCTATGTATATGATATCCAAATTTCCGGAGCTATCAACACCATCCTTAAGCCAAATCCGTAAACTTTTTTGCCAGTTGCGGGCGCCTGAAGCCCAGTTTTTTCATGCGGTAACATAGAGTGCTCGGTTTTAGCTCTAAAATGCGGCCGGCACCGGTCGTGTCCTCGATCTTCCAGGAGGTATTATCGTATATTCCCAGTCCTTTATCGATCCAGGTTCCTAATAAAATGACCACGTAGGCCACTGTCGGAACCCCTCTTTTTTTGTGCCTTCGTTTCTGGTGGCTGAACTTTTATAAATCAACAATCTTTTGACCTAAATCAAAGATTTCGCAGACACAACATATATACTGGCGATATGCGCATGACACCCAACATCAGCAAACAATTCTCCAAATCAAATATCCAGTGGTACCGCAAGATTGTTCAGTATCTATTTCTGGCAACCGTTGTCCTGATCGGCATCAAGTTCAGTATTTTTGTAAACCAGCTGGCAAGCGGCATTTCACCCACCGTGACCCGGCCTCCCGGCATCGAGGCTTTTTTGCCCATCAGCTCTTTAATCAGCCTTAAGTACTGGCTGGTCAGCGGGATTTTCAACCATGTGCACCCGTCCGGGCTGATCATTTTGTTGATGGCCCTGGCGACCGGCTTGCTGCTGAAAAGGGGATTTTGCAGCTGGATCTGCCCGATTGGACTTCTGACCGAATATCTCAACCGGCTGCACAAGCTGATTTTTCGCAAAAATATCATACTGCCGCCCATGGCTGGATTATCCCTTGCGCAGCTTAAAATATCTGATATTGGGCTTCTTTCTATGGGCCATCGTGGTGCAGATGAATGCCGCGGCGCTGGAATATTTCATTTACAGCCCCTATAACATGGTGGCGGATATCAAGATGTTTTATTTTTTCAAAAACATCACATCGTTTGCTTTCTGGGTGCTGGTGGTTTTGATTGTACTGTCCATCCTGATCCGCAATTTCTGGTGCCGTTATCTCTGCCCCTACGGCGCCCTGCTGGGAGTGCTCAGTTTTTTAAGCGTATTTAAGATTCACCGCAATGATGAAACCTGTACAAACTGTAAAAAGTGCACCCGCACCTGTCCGGTAGACATCCGGGTCCACAAAACTTCCGGCGTATATTCCGATGAGTGCCATGCCTGCCTGAAATGTGTGGCGGTGTGCCCGGAAAAAGATACGCTTTACATTTCAGCCTCAAAACGAAAGGCAATCCTGAAACCCTGGGTTTATGCGGTGGTTATCTGTCTGCTTTTTATTGGAGGTTCGCTGGCCGCAAGAATAACCGGCTCCTGGCAAACAAGTATTTCAACCCATGAATACCTTTTCCATGTGAGACATCTCGACATGCCTTTTTACCAGCACAACCGCGGTGAGGTTCCGGCGTACAATAAAGAGGCGTGGCTTCGGATGATGAATGAAATAAGAAAGGCTGGAGAAAAGAGGGGTCCGTTGTAATTCCAGATATCGTTGATTGGTTGATTGGTTAAGTTGTTGTAAATATGGATTTATGCCATATTTGCAAAATAATTAGACACTTCATGTTTCAAAAGAAAGGACAATTAGGACACAGATGAACACGGATGAACACGGATTAAAAAGGAAGTTTGTTTCGCCTTCGGCGAGAAAGGACACATAGCAAGTAGGCACCTTTGAATATCTGGCAGGGATTCCGCAGACAGGCGGTTTGTACTAATCTGCGTTTACCGCGCCCGCTCACGCCTTGCGTGGCAGACTAGTGCGAGCGAGGCGGGCGGGTCTGTGCAAACCTGCCTGCCCAGTTTAATTTCGAAGAACAGCGCAGCGTATTTAACCAGGGTGTCCCAAAAGTTTCTAAACAATTGTAACGTTCTGAAATTATGACTATAATTTACCAAATCAACTATTCAACAAGGTCTGAATTCACCCGAAGGCTGATTTTTGAACTATTGGAGTATATAAATCATAAAGCTAAAAGTGCTCACCAAATAATCTTAACAGGATATTGCTTAAATGCATGGTCTGAGGTTACGATCGGCAATTCCTCAATTTTTTTACTGGTTCCATGTTTTCGATTCGCTCTCCGGCAGTGGTTCAAAAAAAGCCTCATCTATCCGACCCTCAGCAATCCCAGGAACCCTGGGTTGCGATTCTTCTAATGGTACTAAACGGGCATAAGGTTTTCCAGCTTTGGCGAGCACTATTACCTCGCCCTCATGCGCGCGTTTGAGCAACCGCGAAAACTGTGTTTTGGCCTGATGCACATTTACAATTGTAGGCATTTGAACTCTCCGATATTTTGTAACCGTTCACAGGCTAAGGTTAAGTATGAGGTTAAGGTTAAGGACAAAGAAGGCATTGAAGCCCCGAAGTCCTCGTTAAAAATGCTCATTTTCCCAAATAATTGCCAATTTGGCTCCAAATTTTAGATTAGACCTGACGAAGCTGACGCTTTTGTCGTAAATACGCATCCCAAATGCAGTCCAGGGACGAGAATGGAACCCCTGGCCCAGACCTGAATCAGATGTGAGTGCTTTTAATCGAACTCTCGCGTCGGTTTAACGTCACCCAAGAGCGATCCAAAGCAGTCGCGCTCTCCGAGGCGTAGGCTACGAGCCGGAGGCCAGGGCGGCGGGCTTGAACCCCTGAACCAGTGAACGCCTGCTAATAGACTAAGTCAACGGACTAAGTCAATGGATTTTTCCCATGATTTAGTTGTTTTTTAATGTCAAGTGGTTACTCTTAACTGATAAAATCGTAAAAAGTCGTTTTAAAGACTGGATACCCGCTCCCCGCCTCCGCGGGGACAGGCTTTGAGGGTATGACATCTATGTATCAAACTGATATTAATTGTCTTATTGTCATTCCCGTACAGGCGGGAATCCAGAAAATAGGGAAATCCCGACTTTTTACGAAACCATCATACTTAACATATTACAGATATCGTTGATTAGTTGATTGGTTAAGTGGCCGTAAATATGGATTTACTCCATATTTGCAAAATAATTGGACACTTCATATTTCAACAATCGTAACGTTCTGAAATTATGACTATAATTTACCTAATCAACCATTCAACCAGTAAACTATTCAACGAGGTCTGTACAAACTGGTTTTGAAAGGAAGAATATATGATTCGGTCAATAAAATATAAGCAATTTAAATGTTTCTATCTATGCGCAGCCCTTATTATATTTACCGGTATTTGGCCATCAGGAACCATGCACATGGCCTTGGCAGAGACCAGCGGGAAACCCGCCCAAACCGGGCAATCTCCTTCCGGCGAAAAGGTCAAATACAATCACCTGATAAACGAATCCAGCCCTTATCTGCTGCAGCATGCCACAAACCCGGTAAACTGGTTCCCCTGGGGTGAAGAAGCCTTTAAAACTGCAAAAAGAGAAGACAAGCCGATCTTTCTGTCCATCGGATATTCCACCTGTCACTGGTGCCACGTGATGGAGCATGAGTCTTTTTCGGACAAAGAAGTGGCTGATTTATTAAATAAGGATTTTATCAGCATCAAAGTCGACCGTGAAGAACGGCCGGATATCGACCATGTATACATGACCGTTACCCAGGCTTTAACCGGAAGCGGCGGCTGGCCCATGACGATCATCATGACCCCGGATAAAAAGCCGTTTTATGCCGGCACCTATTTCCCCAAGAACGAGCGCTGGGGAAGACCGGGATTGATGGAGCTTTTACCGAAAATTGCCGAAGTTTGGCGAAACGATCGCGAAAAAGTCCTGGCCAGCGCAGATCAGATCACCCGGCATGTAGTCAGTCTGGGCGATCGTCAGCCGGGATCAAGCCTCGATCGGCAAATACTGGATCAAGCCCAGGCATATTTTGTGAAGGCATATGATCCTGAACACGGGGGCTTTGGACAGTCACCAAAATTTCCGTCAGCGCATCAATTGAGTTTTTTATTGAGACGCTATCACCACACCCAAAATCAGCAGACGCTTGCGATGGTGGAAAAAACACTAACGCAGATGCGGCTGGGCGGCATCTATGATCAGCTGGGATTCGGGTTTCACCGCTATTCCACCGATGCCCAATGGCGGGTGCCGCACTTTGAAAAAATGCTCTACGACCAGGCCATGCTGATCATGGCTTACACGGAAGCTTACCAGACGACCGGTAAAGTGTTTTACGCCGGGGTTGCCGAAGAAATCATCACCTATGTCCTGCGGGACATGACGTCTGCCGAAGGCGGGTTTTTCAGTGCCGAAGATGCCGACAGCGAAGGCATTGAAGGCAAATTCTACCTGTGGACACCCCGGGAAATTCAAAAGATTTTAGGCAAAAATGAGGCCGCGTTGTTCGTTAAAGTTTTCAATGTCAAGGAAGGCGGCAATTTCGAAGATGCCGGTCCCGGGCACCACATTGATCAGAATATTCTGCATTTGCAAAAACCACTGCCGCAGCTTTCTGAAGAACTGGGCATCTCCGAAAATCAATTGCGTACTCGTCTGGAAGCCGGTCGGAAAAAATTATTTCGCGCGCGAGAAAAGCGCATACATCCATTCAAGGACGATAAAATCCTGACCGACTGGAACGGTTTGATGATCGCCGCCCTGGCTAAAGCCGGCACCGTGCTGGATAATCCGGAATATACCGCCTCCGCAGCCAAGGCCGCCGATTTTGTCCTGCAAAACCTCACCGATGACAAGGGGCGTCTGTTGAAACGATACCGTAAGGGCAAGGCCGGCTTAAGCGCCCAGCTAAACGATTATGCCTTTATGGTCTGGGGCCTGCTGGAGCTTTATCAGGCAACTTTTGAAATCAAGTATTTACAAGATGCCATTGAATTAAATCAACAGATGCTTTCCCACTTCTGGGATGAAAAAAACGGTGGCCTCTTTATGACCGCGGACGACGGCGAAAAACTGTTGGTGCGCAGCAAAACGATCTACGACGGCGCCATACCGTCGGGAAACTCCGTGGCCGTATTAAATTTACTGCGTCTCGGTCATATGACTGGAAGATCGGCCGATTTGACGAAAGCGGAACGTATTATCAAATCGTTTTCTGCCGAGATAGCGCAGCATCCGGCCGGTCATTCCCAACTCATGGCTGCACTGGAATTTGCCCTGAACCCGAGTTACGAAGTCGTCATCGTCGGCAAACCCCAAAAAAAAGATACAACTATGATGCTGGCGGCCCTGGGTAAACCCTTTCTGCCGGAAAAGGTGGTGATCTTCCGCCCGGCGGATAAGCATGCCTCAAAGGATATTACCGATATTGCACCGTTTACCCTGCCGATGGCAGCTAAAAACGGTCAGGCAACTGCCTATGTCTGCCAGGAGTTTGCCTGCAAGCTGCCGACCACCAGTATTGATCAGATGTTGAAAAATCTTAAATTAGCCACGGACACACACAGACACACACAGACGGCTCTGTGAAATTGAAAATCAAGACAAGATATCATGCTGATAGCTATCAATAAAGATCCCGGAAACAGGTGTTTTCAACCCCAATATCGTCTATTTCGAGGCCAAAATTGGCCAGATAAGAAACCTGTGGCTCGCGAATTTGATTTGCCGGCAAGGAAAACTCCTCAATACAAAACTATGTAAATGGAGATTTGACTATGTTCGATTTTCTGCAGGACTTGGATAATGATATCCGTGATGCCCTGTTGATTCAACTTCGCAACCTGTGGACACACACCTCTACGGCAATTGAAGGCAACACTCTGACTCTTGGTGAAACAGCATTTGTCCTTGAAGAAGGTCTCACAATTTCAGGCAAGCCGTTGAAAGATCATGAGGAGGTGGTTGGTCACGCCAGAGCGATCGATCTAATTTATGATCTTATTGGAAGAGAATCCAATCTAACTGAAAAGGATCTGTTTGATCTGCACAAGGCCGTACAGACCGAACGGATCATTGACGTCTATAAGCCTGCTGGCGCCTGGAAAGTAGAACATAACTCGACAGTCATAATTTCCGGCGATAGACAGATTGTTTTTGAATATGCTCATTCAGGCTCGAAGCCGTGCTTTGCAGGTCGTCAATACCGAGATGGTGGATAGCTATTAACAGATCGGTGGACTGATCAGGATAAACGCAATGAACTACTCCCTGGAGTCAATGAGTTTTCCGTATTCCCCCTGCCAGACGCATTGAATACAGTGGGTTTGGGTCTCATCCGTAATATCGGGCACCTCGTCTTCGTTGACTTCAGCACCGAAGTGAACCTGGCCGTCTTTGCAGGTAAACTGGTAATACTTGTACGGATTATCCGGGTTTTTAACATAAAAATATTCGCAACTGCATACTGGACATTTCATAGGTAATGCTCCCTGCTGGCTTTATCATTAGCATTCAAGTTAAGATTGTCCGACAACGCCCATTCCAGAAACTGGGCATAAACTTTCCAGGAACTCTCCCCGTATCCGCCGGCCATCAAATAAGCCCCGGGGATCTTCCGCTCTTTCAGAAACCCGTAGACGAGAAGGTCCCGTTCTTTCATCTGCGCAAGGGTCAGTTTTAAATCAGCCGTGGAAGGCAGTTCGTCCTTTTCATAAGGATCGGCGCCGCAAACAACCACCGCCAGATCCGGTTGGGACATGTTTGCAAGCTTATTGAGACTTTCCTGCAGCCTGGACACATATAAATGATCTTCCCCCCGGGCCATGGGGATGTCGATATTGCTGGGAGTAAAGGATGGATTTAAATCGCCCGAGTGATCATATTTTTCACCATCCAGCGGCCAACCGTGGGCCATGTGGATACTTAGTGTCGTAATGGTGGCATCCCCCTGGGTGAGGGCCGCCGTTCCGTCTCCCTTGTGGGCATCGGTGTCGATCACCCAGGCGGTTTGAATGCGGTTTTCGGCCTGCAGTTTCCGGATGGAGATCACAATATCATTGATGGGACAAAATCCGGCCCCATGACTGTGCTGAGCGTGGTGCATGCCGCCCCGGAATGCGAAACAGAAATTTTTATCCAGGGCCACCCGGCAGCACTGCACTGTGTTTGCGACCGTGGTCAGGGTTCGATCAAACAGGCGGGTGAGGGGGAGCGTCGCCTTATCCGGGGCATAACGATAATACTTGCCCTGTTCATCGATCAATTCGAAAGTCCGGATGATCTCCTTTTCGAGTTCAGCGGAGTATAGTTTCTCAACATATTCGCTGGAGTGCACCCGCAGAAGATCTTCTTTGGTGATCGGCTCTTCAATTTTCTTGATATGCCATTGGTCGATTTTGGGGCCTAAAAGTGGGTGTAATTTTAAAAATTCGAAGGCCTTCACGGCCCGGCTGGCAAGCACGGGAATCTGGATACCGAATTCAAGCAGGCCTTCATTCCGGTTTTCATCGTATAAGATCATGGTTGGCTCCATTTAGGCGTTTTGCTATTAAGTGATGACGCTTCTTTTACCCAATATCCTGGTAGAATTTGCTACGGCAATTAAAGCAGTACCCATATCGGCAAACACCGCTTCCCACATAGATACCAGCCCCATGGTTCCAAGAGTTATGAAAATTCCCTTAATGAGAAATACCAGGCTTATGTTCTGCCAGACTATTTTTCGGGTCTGTTTTGCAATTGAAACGGCTTCAGCCAATTTAGAAGGTGAATCTGTCATCAGCACAACATCGGCGGTTTCGATAGCGGCATCAGAACCCAGGGCGCCCATTGCCACGCCAACATCTGCTCGGGCGATGACCGGTGCATCATTGATACCATCACCAACGAATGCAATCTTTCGCCCGTTCTGATTCTCCTTTGCGATGTTTTCAAATATTCTGACTTTGTCCTCCGGTAGAAGATCTGCGTAGAAGCGGTCAAGACCAAGCCTTTTTGAGACAGCTTCAGCCGCACAAATGTTATCGCCGGTCATCATTGCAATATGCTCAACACCGTTTGCTCGGAGACCGCTGATCGCCCGTTCCGCATCCGGTCGGATCTCATCACCGATCGTAAGATAGCCTGCGTAGTTGCCATCCACTGCGATATGAGCCACAGTGCCATCAAAATCGCATCTGTTATGATCAATCGCTTCCTGATGCATGAGATTGTCATTGCCTACAAGAATGTTATGCCGGCCGTAACGGGCTTTGACTCCTTTGCCGGCCATGTTAACGTGGTCGGAAATATTTGCTGTATCCAGTCTGCGACCATCATGGGAGAAAGCCGACAAAATGGATGTTGCAATGGGGTGGTTCGACTGGAATTCGGCTGCAGCAGCAAATTCCAGAAGCTGCGCTTTTGAAAACCCGTTCAGGTTAACCACCTCTTTGACTGCAAACACCCCCTTAGTCAATGTGCCGGTTTTGTCAAAGACGACCGTGTCAATTGCAGCAAGTGCATCAATGAAATTGGAGCCTTTTACCAGAATGCCCCTTCGAGAGGCTTTGCCTATTCCTCCGAAATAGCCTAACGGGATACTTACCACGAGCGCACAGGGGCATGAAATCACCAACAGCACCAACGCACGGTAAATCCAGGTTTTAAACGAGGCTTCGGCTACAAGTACTGGTGGAATAAAAGCAATGCAGGCAGCTATTAAAACTACTGCCGGTGTGTAATAGCGGGCAAAAGTAGTTATAAACTTTTCGGTCCGGGCCTTTCTTGCAGTCGCATTTTCGACAAGTTCCATTACTTTAGAGATGGAAGACTCACAGAAAGGCTTGGATACACGAATCGTTAAGGCTCCGGTTTTGTTGATCTGTCCAGCCATGACGGAATTTCCGGGGCCGGCTGTTACAGGCACAGATTCACCGGTCAGAGCGGATGAATCCAATTGAGAGTTGCCGGTAAGTATTTCACCGTCAAGAGGAACTTTTTCGCCGGGCCTAACGAGAATCAATTCTCCAACCCCAACGGACTCCGGCGTTACTTCACGATAACCCTTAGTGGTTTTTAAAACGGCCTTGTCCGGTTTTGCGGCTAAAAGAGATCGTATCGAACGGCGTGAACGTGATACGGCCAAATCTTGCAGCAGTTCGCCGACTTTATAAAAAATCATTACTCCGACGGCCTCTGAATAGGCATGAATCGCCATCGCCCCACCGGTGGCGATAACCATCAGCACATTCTCGTCGAAAAAGGCCCCTTTTCGTATGGTTCTCAAAGCGCCCAGAAGAACATTCCACCCTGCCAGAAGGTAGGCTGTAATTACAATAATATATTCAGCTCCAGCGAATGGTTTCTGATGAAACCAATCTTCAAATACCAGTTGCAGTCCGAAAAGGATCGATGCAGCCGAAAGCACCCCGATCTCTCTTTTTAAATTGAAGTCTGATTGCTGCGCAGTCGTCTCTGATGATATTGTTAGTTTGCTCTGGGGTATTAATTCAACATTGGGTTCAATCCGGCGAACTTCTTTTAGTATTTTCTGAACATCATTCGTCTTCACATGAAGCATAAGATTGGCAAAATCAACTGTAACATCAGCAACACTTTCAACTTTTTTTAAGCCTCTTTCAATCTTGGCTGCACATGAGGCACAGTCAAGGTTTTTTAGATGAAATTTTTCGGTTATTTCAGCGGACATAGAACGGGATTCCTTTATTTTTTAAAGCTCCTGGATGTGATTCATGCCAAGGTTTAATAAATCGCGAATATGCTCGTCGTCTAAAGAATAGTAGATGACTTTCCCCTCCCTTCTGGCTTTGACGATTCGAGATTGTTTCAGGTTTTTAAGTTGATGGGATACAGCGGGTTGTTTCATCTTTAGCAATGCACAAAGATCGCAGACACACATTTCAGATTCGCTCAAAGCCCACAGGATGCTGATGCGCGTGCTGTCACCAAACAGCTTAAACAGATCTGCCAATTCATACAGAGCAACTTGATCGGGTAGTTTTTGTTGCACCGAGCGGATGATATTCCGGTGGATTCCCCTGGTTACACATGTTTCAACTGAAGAGTTGATCATTTCGATTTTCCTCTTATTGCATTAGAATGGGTTCTACAATTTATCATATGTACATATGATAATATGTTCATTTGATAAAATTGTCAAGTTTTAATTTTGATTTCTTAGGGATGCATTTCAGGGATCGGGCGTTAGTGCAGACCTCGTCATTTAGCTTGGGGAAATAGCGTGACTCTTTAACTGTCGCAGGATTGTTTGGTCTTTGCTATTTTCATATGACGGGCTAACTAAAAAATGAACGTCGAACATCGAACATTGAACGTCCAACAACGAATAATGTATTCTGTCAATTTAAAAAAAGACAGAGCACAGCGATTCAATTCTTCGAAATTCTACGGTTCAGTATTCTACGGTTCGCTTGTTTTAAAATAGATAAAGCGTAGCGTCATCAATATTCGACGTTCGATGTTCGATGTTCGATGTTCGACGTTCCATCTATTCATTGTTCAGGCCAGGCGGAGTTTCATACGGGGTGTCAGTAGTTAAAACGCGAGAGCCGGCCTGAAACCTGACACCTGAAACCTATGCTCAGAGAAGGCTTCACCACGCCCAATAATGTCCAAAAAAAGCGGCTTTTTTAGCATTAATTCCTAATTGACAGGCGTCCACCATGTTCTGAACCCAATCGGACAATCTGGGTCACTAACCAGCATAAAAATCACGTTGCTCAAAGTCCGGAGATATGATAGCTTGCTTGCGGTGAAGCGGTGACCACGGGTCCAAATACCGGGATCATGTCTTGCCCGAGGGGCGTCAGCACATGCTCTTTATTACAAAGAGCCTTAATTCTGTTATCAGGAGCGTATCATGGCTTTACTTACAACAACTATCGGTGCCTATCCCAAACCGGATTACGTCCCTACGCCGGACTGGTTTAGAGAGGGGGGCGCAGGGCTTTCAAACCCAACTGAAGCCTACCAGAAATATCTGGCCAGCTTGCCGGATAACATCGAAGAAATTCTTGACCGGGGCACCCAAGAAGTCGTCAATGACCAGGTGCATGTCGGCGTCGACATCCCCACAGACGGCGAGGTGCGGCGAGAAAATTACATTCATTACCACTGCCGTCACATCGACGGCATTGACTTCTCAAACTTAACCCAAAAAGTGTCGCGGCAAGGGCGTGGGTGGCCAACCTGCCAACCGTCACCGGCCCGCTCAAAGCCCGCGACCATTTTCTGCCCCGCGACTACCGCATCGCTCAGGCCGCCACCGACCGTCCGGTCAAAATCACTGTGCCCGGCCCTATGACCATCACCGATTCCATTGCCGATGTGTACTACAAAGACGATAAACGTTTGGGGGCGGCCCTGGCTGCCGTGCTCAACGAGGAAATTCTGGCCCTGGCCGAAGCCGGCTGCACCTGGATTCATGTCGATGAACCGCTTTTTGCCCGTAAGCCGGACAAGGCGCTGGATTACGGCTTTGAAAATCTGGAGCGCTGTTTTCAGGGGTACCGGATCATGTAACCCGCGCTGTTCATATATGCTGTGGCTACCCCGATTACCTGGACCAGGAGAATTTTCAAAAGGCCGACCGGATGGTTTACTTTCAGTTAGCCGACGCCATTGAGGACTCAAGCATTCGGGCCATTTCGCTTGAAGATGCCCATCGCCACAATGATCTATCGCTGTTGGAACATTTCAAAACCACCACGGTGATATTAGGAGTCATTGCCATTGCCCAATCCCGCATAGAGACGGTTGAGGAGATCAGCGACCGTTTACAAGCCGCTCTTAAACACATCGATGCAGACCGGCTAAGTGCCGCCCCGGACTGCGGTCTGGGTTTTCTCAACAGAAAACTGGCTTTGGCTAAGCTGGCCAATATGGTTACGGCGGCTAAGGGCCTCGGCAAAACTTAATTCCCAATCTTGATTCATCGATGCATGTCAAACAAAGTCGTCTCCAGGACGTTCACCATCCTTCAGTGAGACGTCGGTGGCATCTCTATGCGCTACTTCATAAAACTCAACGCGAAATCGTACTTTATCTGTTATCAATACATGGTGAAACCGTTCGGGGAATATTACTATAGGATGTTCTGAATCGGCGTCAAGAACATTGTCCTCCTCATCTTCCCAGACAAATTTCAGAGAACCTTCTTCAACGACCAGGTACCCGAATTTGCCTTTTGGTGTGAGATGTTTCTTCAAGATACCTGAAACCACAGTTTCTTCGGTCATACTGGTGTGGAACCGACTTTTAAGCTTTTTCCGGAAGCGTTGCATTTTGGTAGTTCATCCGTTACCTCCTATAAAATGTTTTTAACACAACTCCGACAGGACAGAACCACTTCAATGAAAATTTGAGCGGGACAACGTGGGTGATGCTACATGCCACAAGCGTGATTTATGCTCTGTCTGCGATGTTGATGATGAATTGTTTTATCTTCGGTGGCATGAAAGAGATAGTATCGTTCTGATACAAGCATGTCAACCATTTCGGGTGCAATGTCGCATGTTTAGGAGAGAGCTAATGATTATACCGAGAAAGCTCGTGATATCATGAAGCGAAATCACGCCCGATGTTTAGATCATTAGCTTATTTCAGAAGTATTGAGGATCCCTTTTAAGTGAACGGCTAAATTCTTCAGGAAGGCTACCGGCAGGGAAAACGTTGGCGAAGTGACGTCGCAGCCTTATGGCATTTGTAGGCTTAGAATCTTCAAAAATCGCGCAGCTTGCCAATCCCTGCCGATTTTTTTATCAGGCAGTCTTTTGCGAACTTTTTTCTCGGGCCACCGCATCCGCTAGAACACATGCAATCTCATACAGGATTGTGGCACCAACAAGGGCAGTATTCCCGGTGGGGTCAAAAGGTGGTGATACTTCAACCACATCCCCGCC
>PVMK01124913.1_pt1 | contig 13807 bp, 9 predicted proteins | sample 1853481 | NCBI WGS metagenome assembly PVMK01 (sample SAMN08533507, study PRJNA380276) | Marine sediment metagenome, whole genome shotgun sequencing project. | reverse complement strand
CAGCCTGGTGACGGCCTGGGTGGCGATCCGCGCCAGCTCGTCGCTGATCAGCAATGTGGTGATGAGCAAGACGATCGCGGTCATCGTTTGGACCGTCGCCGCGCTCAGCATCACCGAACTGCTCGATCCGACCGTGGCGCTGCTCGATTCGCTCGCCATCACCCTCGGGGACCTGCGCATCTCGGCGCTGGTGGTGATCGAAGGCGTGATCTCGCTGGCGGTGCTGCTGTGGGGCGCGCTGGCGCTCTCCAACCTTCTCGAGCGGCGCATCAGGGCGTGGCACGACCTGACGCCGTCGGTCCAGGTGCTGCTCGGCAAGCTGCTGAAGATCACCCTGCTCACCATCGCCTTCCTCCTCTCCCTCCACAGCGTGGGCATCGACCTGACGGCGCTCGCCGTGTTCTCCGGCGCGGTCGGCCTCGGTCTCGGCTTCGGCCTGCAGAAGGTGTTCTCCAACCTGATCAGCGGCATCATCCTGTTGCTCGACAAGTCGATCAAACCGGGCGACGTGATCGAACTCGGCTCGACCTTCGGGTGGATCCAGTCGCTCGGCGCGCGCTACGTCTCGGTCGTCACCCGCGACGGCAAGGAATACCTGATACCGAACGAGGACCTGATCACCCAGCCGGTGGTGAACTGGTCGTACAGCGACCAGTTGGTGCGCATGGAGGCGACCATCGCCGTGGCCTACAGCAGCGATCCGCACCAGGTGCGTCGTGTCGCCGTCGAGGCGGCCAAGAAGGCGGCGCGGGTGCTGGGCGAGCCGGCCCCGGTGTGCCATCTCGCCGGTTTCGGCGACAGCTCGATCGAATTCCTGCTGCGGTTCTGGATCGACGATCCGGAGGCGGGCGCCGCCAACGTGACCGGCCAGGTGCTGCTGCAGGTCTGGGACGCCTTCAAGGCCGAAGGCATCGAGTTCGCCTACCCGCACCGCCAGCTGGTGATCCCGCAGCCGCTCCGCATCGAGTCGGCCCCGGCGGCGTGAGGGCGCCTCAGGCGTCCGGCTCGCTGGCGAGGTCGGACTCGGGCAGGAAGGCTTGCCGCCGGCTGCCTTCCTCGAAGCGGTCGAGCGAGAGGTCCCAGGCGCCGTCGGGCCAGAGGAAGCGGGCGGTCTTCCGTCGGGGCCAGTAGACCGAGGTGTAGAGCGTGCCGAAGCCGCGGCCGTAGGCGGTGGTGTAGAGCGGGCGGCGGAAGAAACACGAGATCAGGCGCTCGGGCGTCATGCCCTCTTCGCGCAGGCGGAAGAAGAGGAAACGCTCGCGCTCCAGGGTCGCGGTCGCCCGGGCGTAGGTGTGCCAGTCGATGTCGGTCTGGTGGTTGGCGGCGATCGGGAGCACGCGGATCTTGGTTTCACGGTCCGGCGCCGCCAGCGCGGTGATGAAGCGGCCGTCGGCGTCCACCGCGGTCACGTTGTAGGCCATGTGCACCGGCACGCGGCGCATGACCTCGCCGGCCTGCTCCGCGGTGTCGCAGAATTCGAGGATGTAGCGCAGCACCACCGGAATGCCGAAACCGTCGCCCACCACCTTGCGGCCGCCGAAAGTGAGACTGACCGCCAGGCCCGCGTCGTTGATGCCGTCGAGCACGCCCCACAGGCAATCGACCATGGCCAGCACCGCGCGCCCGTTCCAGCGGCTCTTGAGGATCAGGCCCTCGCAGAGCGCCGGGCTGTAATCGTAGTTGCGCACCAGCATGGGCTCTTCGCCCGGCCAGACCACCTGGCTGCAGCCCGTGAGGTAAGCGGGCGGGCGGTAGAGGTTGAGGAAGCGGGCCTCCAGGTCGAGCCCCCCCGACAGCTCGCAGAGCCGCTCGTAGGTCGGTAGCAGCTCGGGCATGTAGCGCTTAAGCTTCTTCAGGCCCTCCAGATAGGTCGGCCGTTCCTCGATGCCTTCGCTCAAGAACCATTGGCGGTAGGCGGGCCACTGCTCGGTGAACAGGTCCTGCCACTTCTCGCCGGGTTCGTCCTCCGCGATGGCGCGGAACAACAGCTCCATGCGCGCCCGCCCACTCTAGAGAAGCTTGAAGGCGCCGGGTTGCAGCGTCGGCATGGGCGCGGCCTCCCGGGCGAACATCGGGCGCGCCTTGAAGTGCTTGCGGATGCCCTTGATCAACGTCTTGGCCCGGTCGTTGAGCTGGAAGTTTTTGGTCATCAAACGCCCGCGTGTCACCAGAATGCCCAGGTCCGCCCCTTCGTAGCGGTAATCGCCAGGTCCGCTGATGCGCAGGAAAAAGGCCTCGTCCCGGCTGTCCACGGCGCGGCGATGATAATCGAAGCGTGCATAGTTCAACCTGCCCCTGGCGTCGAGCCGCCAGATACCGCTCTCCGGCGCCTCGGAGATGATGTCGAGCGTGTCCCGGGTGTGCTTGATAACCAGCTGGCTCCAGCTGTCGACATTGTCGGCGTTGGCCCAGCGGTTATTGAGCGCCTCCACGTCCAGCTCGAAGTCGACGTTGCTGAACTCTAGAAGGTGAAACAGGAACAAGGGCGCGTCGGCATGGGCGAAGGCCGCGTGGTTGGTCATGGAGCTGGCTCCGGTCACCCGCGGATTCAACTCGCCCAGCCACATCTCGCCCGTGTCCTCGTCGATCAGGAAGTCGAGCTCGAAGTAGCCGCGATAACCTTCCGCGTGCAGCTGCTCGCCGAAACGGAAGGTCAAGTCGCGGGCCTTGTCACGCAGTTTGGGCGTAAAAGCATCGGCGAAGATCTCGTTGCCGGCCCAACCGCCTTTGTAGGGCGTCAGTTCCTTGAAGCCGACGATTTCGGTCATCAGCGGTCCGACGATCGTGCCGGCCTTGGTGGTGCAGGCCTCGATCGCCGCCTGTCGGCAATTGATCCGCTTCATGATCTTGACCTCGCCCTCGCCGACGATCTCGTCGGCGTGGCGCTTCCAGTCGCTTTCGTTGGAGATGAAGTAGGTGGTGTGGCCGGAATCACCGAAGGCAGTCTGCAGCACTAGGTCCGGACCGAGCTTCTTGGACAGCTTGCGCAGCTCTTCGTAGCCGGATAGCTCGGCCAGCACATTGGGGACGCTGGGCACACCCGCCTTGTCGCCTATGCGCACAGTCTCGATTTTATTGTCGAGCGAAGTGCGCAGCTTGGCCTTGGGGAACCAGACCTGCATGCCGGCGGAGCGGGCGAGCTTTTCGGTCTTGCCGTTGAACATGAGGAAGGCCGATTTGGGCCGGCCGCCCCGCTTTTTGATGAAATCCAGCACTTCCTTGTGCTGCAGCAGATAGTTGTTGATGTCCTCGATGCTCTCGAATTCGGGATGCGGCCCCGGAGAGGGCACGAAGGTGTTGGGATGGCGCCCGTCGTAGCAGTCGATATAGCAAATGTACTTGAAGTTCCGCACCCACTCGTCGATGCCGAGCAGATTGAAATTGGTCGCGCTGATGAAATAGATCGGCGTTTCGTTGCGGTGAAAGAATCGGCGTATGTCGGAAATGCCGCTGAGTTTCCTCTGCCCTGCCTTGGCCATCATCGTCCCCCCTTGTCCCGCGTTGGTCTTTTTTCCGCCCGGTCAAGCCTGGGCCCTAGGCGCCCTTATTCCGCCGCCGATCTTTCCGTCTTGAACCCGGCGGTTAAGGGATCCGCGCCCAGGGCCGCTTCGGTAAACACGCGCAGGCCCAACTCCTGCCGATAGCCATGGATCTCTTTGACGTCGAGCGCGCGCATGAAATCGAGGATCTCGCGGCTGATCACCTGCCCCGGAACCAGAATCGGGAAGCCTGGCGGGTAAGGGGTGATGAAGCTCGTCGAAACCACTTCCCGGCCGGCGTCGAGCGCCGCGTCCAGGCTGCCGTCGTCGAGGCCGAGATACTCGCAGGCCGCGTGGTCGTAAGACAGGAAGTAGGCCGACCTGAGATCGCCCTCCGGCGTATCGCCGGTGGGATTCCGGCGGAAGGCATCGTGGAACCGGCTGAAATCGGGCAAGGGCGGCAAATCCTCGGTCAAGGCCCGGACGCGCCGTTCCTGGATGCGCCGCTCCGGCGGGCTGGCATCCTCGAGGTGCTCGTCCAGCTCCTGGGCGATCTGCACCAGCACTTCGATGAGATAGGCCGTCGAGCTGCGGGTGGTGCCGATGTGGGTCATGAACAGGACCGTATTGCGCGAGGTCTTGTTGATCTGAATGCCGTACTTGTCCATCAAGACCTCGTTCTTGAAGGTATCGCCGTCAAGCCCGGTCTGCCCGACGCTCAGCGTCAGGCGAGTCGCGTCCAAGGTGAACTCGTCCTGCGCCCAGGCTTCCCAGATATCGGTCCACCCATGGTCCTGGTCATAGTAGGACTGGATGCCGGACTGGCGGAATTCCTCGGGCACCAGATCGCCCACCGTGAGCATCCGAAAATATTTGCTGAGCAAGGGATGGGTGGCGATGCGCTCGCGCAGCACCATCGCCATCTCGACCTGCTTCTGCACCAACTCGAATCCTTCCAGCTCCACCTGCCGGCGGCCGACGTCGAGCGAGGCCAGGATCTGATAGTTGGGCGAGGTCGAGGTGTGGGTCATATAGGCCTCGTGAAAAGGCTCCTCGACCTTGGCCTTATAGTCCTGATCGTGAATGTGGATCATCGAACCCTGGCGCAGGGAGGTCAGCGTCTTGTGGGTCGACTGGGTGGCATAGACCCGGATGCGGACCTGGTCGGGATCCGGCATGAGGCTGTGTGCGAGCCAGGTCGCGTCGTCGTCGGGGTCGAGACCCTCCATCTCCGCCGTGTAGGCCTCATACTCCTTCCGGTAAGCCGCGCTGCGGTAGCGCTCGCGCAACACCGTGGCGCAATGCATGGCCGTGCGTTGCCGATAGGTCGGCGCGAAGCGCGCGAAGGCGAACCAGGCCTCGTCCCACAGGAACACCAGGTCGGGCTTGATGGCCAGGCACTCCTGCATGATCCGCTCGACGTTGTAGACGATGCCGTCGAAGGTGCAGTTGGTGAGCAGCAGCATCTTCACCCGGTCGAGCTTGCCCGCCCGCTTCAATTCAATGAGCTGCCGCTTGATCGCCTTCAGCGGCACCGCGCCATACATGGAATAGGCGGAGAGCGGGTAGGACTCCAGATAAACCACCTCGGCGCCGCTCAGCACCATTCCGTAGTGGTGCGACTTGTGGCAATCGCGATCGACCAGGACGATGTCGCCGGGCCGCACCAGGGCCTGCACGACGATCTTGTTGCAGGTCGAGGTTCCGTTGGTGGCGAAAAAGGTGCGGCGCGCGCCGAAGGCGCGGGCAGCAAGCTCTTGCGCCTTCTTGATGGTCCCATGCGGCTCGAGCAGGGAATCCAGCCCGCCCGAGGTGGCCGAGGTCTCGGCGAGAAAGATGTTCATGCCGTAGAAGTCGCCCATGTCGCGGATCCAGTGCGACTTGCTGATCGATTTGCCGCGCGAGATCGGCATGGCATGGAATACACCGGTGGGCTGTTTGCTGAAGGCCTTGAGCGCGGTGAAGAAGGGCGTCTCGTAGCGCCGGTTGACGCCGCGCAAGATATTCAGGTGCAGCTCCATATAGTCTTCTTGGTTGTAGAAGACCCGGCGGCAGGCATTGCCCACTCTGCCCGCCACATCCTCCACCGACTGGTCGGTCACCAGGTAGACGTCGAGTTCGGGCCGGAGGTTGACGATCAGTTTCGACAGGGCGACGCCGTAGTCGTCCAGCGGAATCTCGCCGAGATCGCAGTCGCCGATGCGCGACAGGTGGCGCTGCAGGATATCGAGCTTGTGGCGCGAGCGTAAGGGAAAGCCGTAGCGAACGACGACGGCTTGAACATTATGATTGAACAGCACGCCGATGAGCGCGTCCTCGAAGCTTGGCACCACCACGGCCTCGTAGATGAAGGGATCTTCCTGCCGCCGCATGTCGCGCAGGCCGAGGCGCAACTGATGGACGTGGTGGGTACTCATGCTGTCGACGATGATGACCTCGAAGTAGGGCCGGGCGTGCAGATGCTCGTCCTTGGCCTCGAGCACCTCCTCCTCCTCGTCGTCCGCTTCGCCCTGAAGCCCTGTGAGGACGGACCTGCGCCGATAGGAATTGCTCATCAGCGCCCGCACGATACGCGAGACGGCGCTGCCGAGGTTGAGGAAATCGCCCTTGTCCAACAGCTTGCGCAGATGCTGGCAGGCGTCGTGCCCCGGAAAGGCCCAGTAGCTTTCGATCGGCGTCAGTAGGTCGATCGACCGCGCCGCCTCTTGCCGCAGGTCGTTCGGCACGGCGCCGCTTGACTCTGCGCTCGCCAGGCGGATTGCTACGCTCTTGAGGCGGGTCCAGGTATCGGCACGCAACTGCGATGCGTTGTAATTATCGCCGAGCGAACCGCTTTCGGGCGGGCGTGGCGCTTCATCGGCCTTGTCCATTTCGGTGCCTCCCCCGCAAGTTTGACAGCTAAGGCCCGGTTATATCAACCGGATAGCATTTCAAGGCGATAATCGGGGGGCGCGAGGCACCAATACTGCCCAGCCGGCAGCCCGCCCTCAAGCCGGCACGCCGATCACCCCGACGGGATCGCCCAGCGCGATCAGGCCCGGAAAATGGCGCCCGATGAAAAGGCCGTCGCGCCGCGCGTGGTAGTCGACCGGCGCGCCGCCGGTGCGCTCGACCTCGTGGATGCGGGCGAGAACGTCGCCCGCGCGCACGGTATCACCCAAATCGACGCAATACTCGATGAGGCCCGCGGTCTCGCTGGTCACGTAGCAGTCGCCGTCGGGCATATCGAGGCGGCGGGAGGCGGCGGCCTCCGGCGCGCCTTCGAGAATGCCGGCATGCTTCAGGACGTTCGCCACGCCCCGCTTGGCAATTCCCGCCGTCAGGGCCGTGGCGCTGCCGCCGCCACCCAATTCCGTGGAGACGAAAACCTTGCCCATGACCTCCGCCGCCGTGTCGTACATGCCGACGCTGTCGAGTTCCAATAGCATGAGGGAATAGGGCGCGCCGAACGCCTCGACGGCAGCCATCGCCTTGGCCTGCTGGTCCTTGTCGTCCAACCGGTGCGCCGCGGCGAAAGGAACGAACTCCAGGGTCTTGCCGCCGGCATGGAGGTCGACCACCAGGTCGGCCATGGGCAGCAGCACGCGCTGGAAATAGTCAGCGATCTTTTCCGTCACGCCGCCATCGGGGCGGCCGGGAAAGACCCGGTTCATGTTGCCGCCATCGATGGGCGAGGTGCGCTTGGCCGCGCGGAAGGCCGGGTAGTTCATGGCCGGCACCAGGATAACTCGCCCGGCGACCGCCTCGGCGGTGAGGCGGCCCGCGAGATCGAACAGCGCGATCGGGCCTTCGTATTCGTCGCCGTGGTTGGCGCCGGTCAGGAGCGCCGTCGGCCCTTGGCCCCGTTTCACCACGGTGATCGGGATCATGAGCGCACCCCAGGCCGAGGCGTCGTGGGAATGGGGCAACTTCAAGAAGCCGTGCTGAACGCCATCGGCCTCGAAGTCGACCGTCGCGGTCATCGGGCTGTCGCGCATGACCGGCTCATACCAAATCTTGATGATAATGACCCATAGGGATCGCCCCTGGGTCGCGTCGGGTAGGAAGCAAGCCGCAGGCGATGTGGGTCATCTCCAAGGCTTGCTGACGCCCTCCGACGCGTCCCAGGGGCGACAGAACTTGCGTCTTTTCAGAGCTTTCGGACCGCGTCGCCCGACCCTTGCGATGCCCCGCATCGCCGCGCATCGGGCTCCTAACCGAAAGCTCTGAAAAGTCGTCCCTATGAGTCATTATCATCAAGACTTGGTATCAATCCTTCACGATGAGTTTGCGCGGCACATTGGCCAGGGTCTCCGCGCCCGTGCCGGTGATGACGATGCTCTCGGTGATCTCCAGGCCCCAGTCGTCGAACCAGAGACCGGGCATGAAATGAAAGGTCATGTTCTCTTCCAGCACCGATCGATCGCCCAGGCGCAGGCTCATGGTGCGCTCGCCCCAATCGGGAGGGTAGCTGAGGCCGATCGGATAGCCGTTGCGGGTGTCTTTTTCGATGCCGTGGCGCTTCAGCGCGCCGAGGAAGGCGACCGCGATGTCCTCGCAGGTGTTGCCGGGCTTGGCCACCTCGAGTCCCGCGGCGAGGCCTTCGAGCAAGGCCTGCTCCGCATCGAGAATGTCTTGCGGCGGCGTGCCGAGATAGACCGTGCGGCAGAGCGGACAGTGATAGCGCCGATGGACTCCGGCGATCTCGAAGAAGGTGCTGGCGCCCGTCTCGAACGGCTTGTCGTCCCAGGTGAGGTGCGGCGCCGAGGCATCCTTGCCGGTCGGCAGCAACGGCACGATGGCGGGATAATCGCCGCCGTGGCCGTCGACGCCGCTGATGCCGGTGTGATAGATCTCCGCCACCAGCCGGTTTTTCGGCAGGCCCGGCTCCATCACCTCCAGGATCCGCGCGTGCATGGCCTCGACGATGCGCGCCGCCCGGCGCATGTAAACCAGTTCCTGCTCGGACTTCACCGCCCGCTGCCAGTTCACCAGCCCGGTCGCGTCCTTGAAACGGGCGTTCGGCAGGTGCTTTTGCAGGGACTGATAACAGGCCGCTGCGAAGTAGTAGTTGTCCATCTCGACGCCGATGGCGAGGCGGTCCCAGCCCTTCTCCGCGATGATGCCGGAGAGATGATCCATCGGATGGCGCTCCGGCGTCTGCACGTAGTGGTCGGGATAGGCGAGGATGTCCGCATGGTCCATGAACACCGTGCGCTTGGCCCCGAAGGCGTCTTGGGAGCGGCCGTACCAGACGGGATCGCCGTCGTGCGCCAGCAGCACGCACTGGTGCACATAGAAGGACCAGCCGTCGTAGCCGGTCAGCCAAGCCATGTTGGAGGGATCGGTGACGACCAGTAGCTCGACGCCCTGCCGCTCCATGGCGCGGCGCGCCTTGGCGATCCGCTGGGCGTATTCGTCACGGCTGAAATTCAGGTCTACATCGCTCAGGATCTTGATCTCGCGCGTCCCCACGGTCGTTTGTTGTTTTCCAGCGTTAACCCGGCAGCTCGACGGCCTCGCCGTTAATCAGGCGGTGATGCAGCGCCATGTCAATATTGCCGCCGCTCAGCACCGCCACGCAGGCGCCGGGGTCTTCGATCAGCCCGGACTTCACGGCGGCAATCGTGACCGCGCCGGAACCCTCGATGATCTGCCGTTCCTGCCAGTAGGCGTGGGACACGGCATCGGCGATTTGCGCCTCGCTCACAAGATGGAGCTCGTCGACCAGCTCGCGCACCATGGCGAAGGTATAGCGGTTGTCGAGCCCGATGCCGCCGCCCAGGGCATCCGCCAGGGTTGGCAGCTCCGCCACCGGCACCGGCTTGCCGGCCTGCTGGCATTCATACATGGCCGCACCCCGCTCCATGGAGACGCCCGCGATCCGGATCTCCGGCTTCAGCGACTTGGCGGCCCGGGCGACCCCTGCGATCAGCCCGCCGCCAGACACCGGCACGACGAGAGTTTCCACCTCCGGCAGCTGCGCCAGGATCTCCAGGCCGAGGGTGCCTTGGCCGGCGATCACATGGGAATGGTCGAAGGGCGGCAGCATGGTCATGCCTTCCTCGGCGACCAGACGGTCGACCTCGAGCTGGGCGTCGTCTTGGGATTCGCCGACGATGCGCACCTCCGCGCCTTGCGCCTTGATGCCGTCCACCTTGTTTTTGGGCACCAGGCGGGACATGCAGATGATGCAGGGCACGCCGGCTTCGCGCGCCGCATAGGCGAGGCCGCGTCCGTGGTTGCCGGTGGAAACCCCGACCACACCGTTCGTGCGCTCGGCGGCGTTCAGGCGGCGCACGGCGTTGGTGGCGCCGCGCAGCTTGAAGCTGCCGGTGATTTGCTGGTGCTCAAGCTTGAGGTAGACGTCCGAGCCCATGGCTTCGCTCAAGGACTCGGAGCGCACCAGCGGCGTCTCGCGCAGGTGTCCCGCCAGGGATTCCGCGGCCGCTTCTATGTCCGTAAAGCTTACCGCGTCGTCAGGCACTCGCTCACTGTCCTTCCAATGCGGCAGTCACTTCGTCCCACTTGGCGTCCGGCACCACCACCAGCTTGCCGACGAAGCCCTTGGCCATGAAGTCGCTTTGCGCCTTGTGAAACTCCGACAGGCGATAGCGGCCGCCCATCAGCGCCTTGATCTTGCCGGCCTCGATATATCCGACCAGGCGCCGGAAGGCGGCGCGGGTGCCCTGGGACGAGCCGTGCAGCTCCAAGTGCTTCAGGTACATGGTCCGCACGTCGAAGGAAACGACGGCCCCGCCCATGGCGCCGGCGGCGATGTAGCGGCCCTCCGGCCGGAGGATCTGCAGAAGGTCGCCGAACAGCGGGCCGGCAACCAAATCGGCCACCACGTCGATCGGCGCGCCGCCGGTGGCCGCCTCCACCGCCGCCACCAGGTCGCCCTCGCCGCGGCAGATCACCGCCTCGGCGCCGACGTCTTTTACGGCCTCGGCCTTGCTCCGGCTGGCAACGGCATAGGGGATCGCGCCGCGCGCCCGGCTGAGCTGGATCAGCCCGGAACCGACGCCGCCCGAGGCGCCGGTGATCAACACGCGCTCGCCGGCCGCGACCCGGGTGCGGTCCAGCATGTGCTCGCCGGTCAGGTAGGCGCAGCAGAAGGTGGCGAGCTCGGCGTCGCTCATGGCGGTGCTGACGGCGTGGGAGTTTTCCGCCGGAACCGCGCAGTACTCGGCATAGCCGCCGTCGCGGCCGTGGCCGATGTAGTCGATGTCGGCCAGGCTGTCGTCGTCCCGGTTGTAGAGGCTGAAGTCCACCATGACCCGCTCGCCGATCCGCTCCTCGGCGACGCCCGCGCCGACGGCGGCGATGCGCCCGACCGTGTCCGCCCCCTGGATGCGCGGGAAGCTGAGCGTGTTCTCGCCGGCGCGCCGCCAGGAGGCCGTCGCCTCGGCGTCCTCGTCGGTGCCGTAAGCGCCCTCGCGCACCCAGACGTCGGTGTTGTTCATGCCGCAGGCGCTGACCTCGATCAGCACCTCACCGGCGGCGGGCCGGGGCACCGGCACGTCTTCGCGGTAGACCAGCTTGTCGAGGCCGCCGTGGCCGGTCAGCAGCACGGCCTTCATGGTTTCGGGGATCATGGCGCGAAGCTTCTCTCCTGTGTCTAGTGCAGCAAGCGGCCGTAACCGGGCACCGGCAGGTCGCAACCGGCGGTCCGCAAGGCCTGCCAGAACATGGCCTGGTTGCTGGTCACCACCGGCTTACCCAGAGCGTTCTCGATCTCCTCGACGGTCTCCGCCGCGCGCACCGCGGTGCAGGAGATAAAGAGGCCCTCGGCCGCGGGGTCGCAGACCTCGCGCGCCACCGCCGCGATCGAAGCCGGCGCGAGGCGCGCCATCTCCCGGTCGTCCTCGATCCCGAGGCAGGTCAGGTTCACGGTCTCGAGGCCGCGCGCCGCGAAGTAGTCGACGAAAGGCTCGCTCACCGACCGGATATAGGGTGTCAGCAGACTGATTCGCCGCACGCCCAAATGTTCGAAGGCCGCAGCCGCAGCCGACGGCGGGGTAACGCAGGGCACACCCGGCTTGGCCTGTTGGATCGCCGCCGTCACCGCCTCGTCGCCGATCGCCACCGACGCCGAGGTGCAGCTATAGGCCACCACGTCCAGGGGCTCGTCGGGCAGGATCAACGCCGCGGCGTCGCTCAGGTGCGGCGCCATGCGGCGCAGGTTCTCGACCGTCGTCGGGTTGTGGTTCATCACGCGGCTGACGTAGATCGCCACCTCATCGCTCGGGCTCATGCGGGCGAAGTCGCGCTCCGTGGTGTGGTCGGTCGCCAGTGCGATCAGGCCGATGCGCCAGCGCGCCGGCCGCGCGTCGTAGACGAGCCGCCCGTCCGAGGGCTGCAACTCCATCACCTGGGTCATGGTCCGGCAGCTTACAGGCTCGCGAGAACCCCGCAAAGGTCTCCGGCAGGGTGCGGATGATGAAAGATCGGAAGCATCGCCAGCCTCGCTATCCGACCGGCTCGGCACTGGCTGCCAGGACGGACAAGCAGTCGTCGCGTAAGGGTTTGATCGGCGCAAAATCCCGGTGGGCGATCCACTCCTTGCGCTTGAAGCGGCGGATGTGATTGGAGACGGCGCAAAGGCTCAAGTAGACGATCACCCGGTCCCAGGGGCCGATGTTGGGCGGGCTCGCGTGCACCAGGTTGGCGTGAAACAGCAGCACCGAGCCGGGCGCGCCGACCGGCGCCACCAGACCGCCTTCGTCGGCCAGCTCGCGCACCGACTGACGGTCCAGGGTCCACAGCGGATATGACGTGGTCTCCAGATCGTGGCCCGCCTCGATGACGCCGCGCTTGTGGCTGCCCGGGATGAAAAGCAGCGGACCATTGGCCGCGGTCACTTCGTCGATGAAGAGCGCGATGTTCATGGCGCGCGGTTCGGGCATCAGGTCGTCGCGCGCCCAGGTGCCGTAGTCCTGGTGCCACTGCCAGACGGCGCCATCGAAGGCCGCCTTGGCGTTCACCTTGAACTGGTGCATGTAGACCTCTTCGCCCAGGACCTGCATCACCGGACCGACCAGACGCGGATGCGCGCCGAGGCGGCGGAACGGCTCCGAATAGAGGTGGGCGGCGAAGGCCGTGCGCGGCGCGCCGCTGTCTTCGCGCCAGACTTCCTCGCGATCGAGGGCAAAGACGCGCCGGGCCTCCGCCGCCAAGAGACCGACTTCCGCCGCCGAGAAGACGTCGGGCAGGAAGATATAGCCGGCGCTCTCGAAGCGGGCGACTTGATCATCGTTCAGTTTCTTACCGTGTTTCATAGTGTGTCAGGTTGATGCTTAAAGTATCGCATGTGCTAAACTAGCCAGTATATTCGGTAGGAAAAGCTGTTTCGTATCTGCTCTTGCTGTTTCACCAAGTTGCGCCCATATTGTTACCCAGGCGCTACCCACTACCGTGCGGAGGGCACAATGCGACTCACTGATCGAGGCATAGCAGCGCTGAAGGCTAAAGCCAAACGGTATGAAGTTTGGGAGGACGGACGCACTGGCCTGGGCGTTCGGGTTTCGACCGTCGGTCGGAAATCCTGGGTTTTCATGTATCGCTTTAATGGAAAACCCAGGCGGATGACCCTCGGGACTTACCCTGCTGTCGGCATCGCTGATGCCCGTGTCAAACACGCCAGAAACAGGGCCGATCTTGAAAAGGGCATTGATCCAGGGGCCGCCGAGGTCGAGGGGAGGCGGGCGGAGAGATCGGCTGAAACCGTTGCCTACCTAGTCGAGGAATACCTGGAGAGATGGGCTAAGCCACGAAAGCGAAGCGCCGCCGAGGACGAACGAACGCTCCGGAAGGAAGTCGTGCCGCTCTGGGGCAACCGCAAGGCCAAAGACATTAAGCGGCGAGACGTAATAACGCTCCTGGATGGGATCGTTGATCGAGGTTCTCCGATCCAGGCCAACCGCACCTTGGCTGTGATCCGCAAGATGTTCAATTTCGCGATCAGCCGCGATATTCTCGACACAACACCTGTTGCCATGGTGAGAGCCCCGGCAAAAGAGAACCAGCGGGACCGGGTCCTGTCGGCCGATGAAATCCGCACCCTGTGGACGGGTTTGGGCGCGGCACCCGTGAGCGAGGGCGTCAAGCTCGTCCTCAAGCTCCAGCTCGCCACCGCGCAACGGAAGGGCGAGATCGTTGGCGCAGCACTAGATGAGTTCGACTTCGAAGAGAACGTGTGGACGATTCCGGCCGAGCGCTCGAAGAACGGCCAGGCCCACCGCGTGCCACTGTCGCCCCTGGCGCTTGAGCTGATCCAGAAGGCGAAGAAGCACGCCGGCGAGCCGCCGGTTCTGTTCCCTCCCATTTGGCTGTTTCCCTCCCCAACT
>PVMK01114241.1_pt1 | contig 13808 bp, 27 predicted proteins | sample 1853481 | NCBI WGS metagenome assembly PVMK01 (sample SAMN08533507, study PRJNA380276) | Marine sediment metagenome, whole genome shotgun sequencing project. | reverse complement strand
GTAACCAGCAATGTCGAAGCGGGGCTTGCCATGAAGCCCGAGGACATCGGTTGGGCCATGGCCGAGGAAACGCGCCTCTATCGGGCGCTGCAATCCTTCTTCGACGAGGTAGACGTGCTCATCTGTCCGACGGTCGCAGTACCGCCCTTTCCGGTGGAACAGCTTTTCTGCACGCACATCAACGGAGTCGAACTCGAAAACTACATCCAGTGGGCGGATCTGACGTCAGGGTTGACGCTGACGGGGCACCCGATCGTGTCGATTCCCTGCGGCCTCGATCCCACAGGCACGCCATTCGGTCTACAAATCGTCGGACCGCGGCATCACTCCGAACACTTCGTCATCGCGGTGGCGGCGGCGATGGAACGCTATGCCGAGGGGCGTACACTCATCGCCCGCCCGGTGCCGGACATCGATTCGTTGTCCGCGTAGCGCAGACGCCTATCTGACGGCGATGGTGGTGCACCCGGCGCGGTTACTAACCTTGCGCGAAACGCTCCCCTCCAGCAGCGCCTGGATGTTGCTCAGACCGCGGCTGCCCATGATGATGCAGTCGACACCTTCCTGCTGGGCGCAGGCGAGGATGCGCGCCGCAGGATCACCATCCCCCATGGCCGTTGTAATCTTCGTCACGCCTTTGTCTTCTGCGTCGGCCCGCCCCGATTTCAGAATGTGCTGCGCGAGCTCGACCAAGACGCTGGACGGGATGGATTTCGCATCATACGGATGGCCAACCTCTATCCGGCTATCCACCATCTGCAACCTTGTCACCTCCGCAACGGACTCTTTCGTCAAGCCCTCAACCTCGGAGAATCGACGAATTTCGTCGGCGTCCAGATTTCGCATCAGCACGTGAAACAGCACGAGTCCGGCATCGAACTTCTGCGCCATTTCGATGGCTAGATCCAAGGCCTTATCGGCGTGACTCGAACCATCCAACGCACACAGGATTTTTTTGATCATCAGGTCGCCCTCCCGTCACCGAATTTCATTGCCAACGAGCGATCGAATTTCGCTTTTCGTTGAATCGCCCAGGTAGTTCGAAAAGTCAAGAAACGCATCGATGGAATTTCGTGCATCTCCACTATCCGCATCTTGCTTCATCAATTCCTTCACTTTGGCCAGCTCCGACGACAGCGCTTCACGCTCCTCGAGAAGATAGTTGAACTGGGCATCGCAAGCGGGGATCGGAGCTGGATAATTCCGAATTTCGCCGTGCACGCGACGACTCTCTTCCTGCAAATGCTGGTGGATCATCGCCCAGGCGGAATCGATCGGCGCCATACGCATTTCCTCAAATCCCTACTACCACGAAACTTCAATCTACCTCTCGAAGGTGGTTCCGTCACCGCAGCTTCTCGAATCGGCTCGGCGCTGCCGGCATCGCACGCCTAATCGTTATTCCGGGCCGATCTGAAATCCCACAGCGCGGCCAGCAGAATACCTGAAAAACCCAACGGATACAGGATATTGTGGAGTAAGGCGATCCCCCCTGTGCCTGCCGCCCGTGCCTGTTGGTAGATTCCGGCAATCGTGGTCGATGCACCGTACTTGAAGACCAGGCGAAGAAAGTCCGGATACCAGATCACCCAGACATACAGCCCAACGACCAAAAACACACCGATTCGCCACCCGCCGGATCGGAAAAATGCCATGAGGCTGACAACGAACCCGGCGACGATCAGCAATCCAGCGCCAACCAGTGTTGGACTCTCGTACTCTCTGAGCAACTTCTCCGCCGTGTCGATGCTGGCGAAACCCGAGTGCAAATGGACGACTTGGGCTAGAGTCAGGGCGCACAGCACGACCCCGACAAGCTTGTGACGTGAAATCATTTCAATCCGGGGCGTCGCTTCACGTAGGTGCTCTGGTCGCGCTCAACGAGGCTGCCAACAACAGAGACAGGAGCCCGATGCCGGCTGCCGCAAGTGCAAGCATGATGACCCGATCGTATCCACCCCGCTCCCATACGAATGCGGCAATCGTCGGTGAAGCCGCGGTAGCCGTAATGAAGGGCACAGCCAGAAGGCCCGAGATGGTTCCAAAGTTCGCACGCCCTAGAAATTCGGCGGTGATGACCGGGCGCACGATGCTCGTCACACCGTAGCCCGCCCCGTGAAACAGCACGAACGCAACGAGCAGGGCTGGCACCACGCTGGTTCCCAGCAATGACAATGCCGCGATCCCCAATGCGACGTAGCAGACCATCGCAATACCCAAATTCGATACGTGGCGCTCGGCCGCCATCATGGCGAGCCGCCCCGCCACCTGCATCGGGCCTATCATCGATGCAGCGAGTATTGCAGTGTCGCCGTGTATGCCACGTTCGTCGAGAATCGGCAGAAGATGCGTCAGCAAAACACCGTGTTCCAGCGCGATCATCGCAAAGGCGATCGCCAGCAGCCAGTAAATGGGGCTTCGCAATACTCGCAGGACCACACCCGTTCTGGAACCCGGCTGATGCGCTTGTGCCTCCGGATGCTCCTCCGCCAATCGGCATGCCCGCCATATCAGTGGCGTGGCGATCACGGCAACTGCGACCGCGAAAGTCAAAACGGCGCCGCGCCACCCCACGAAGCCAACCAAGACATAGGCGGAAGGGAATGCGACGGTACCCGCGAAACCGGCGACCAGCGTAACGAGCGTGATTGCTCTGCGTGCCATGGTTCCCATGGCACGGGTCAGAATCGCAAAGCAAGCCTCATAAAGCGCGCCCGACATGGCAACACCGAGGCCCAGCCAGACGACGTAGAACTGCCAGAGTTCCGTGACCCGCGACAACAGGGCGAGCAGAACAGCTCCGAGCATTGCGCAGCCGGTATACACATAGCGCCCGAAGCCATGATCGATGAGGCGACCGACAACGGGCGCGAGCACCGCCGAGGTCACCAGAGACAATGTAAACGCGCCTGATAACTCGGTTTTCGACCAGCCGAGACTACGCTCCCATTCCAGAAGCAGAGCCGGGAACGAGTAAAACATGGCGGCCCAGACAACCGTCTCGGCAACGGCCAGGGGCCACACGATCCGCCGAAAGGGCAAACCGTTCTGATTCATCGCTTTACGTTCGCCCTAATCACGGCAGCAATTCGTCCGTACCCCACTCATGGGTCTCGTAGGTCAGTCGATTGCTATGTAGCATCGTCACCGCCGACTGGAGCATCGCGCAGCCAGGCGATCGCGGCATCGCGGCTCGCAAACTCGAAGTGTCGTACCTCGGCGTTCACGAAGTAACCAGCGATGCGCGGCGCAATGGAAAGAAATGCGCTGTCTGAAACCGCTGCCACCCTGGCAATGTGATGGTGGTGATCGCGAATGAAACGCAAGTGGGAGATGAAAGCCGCAAAATCATCCCACCCGGGGAAGGACTCCGCCTCGATCAGAAGACCGCGTAGATCCCCCCGCTCCTCGATGTAGGGATCAAGTTCCCGCGCCACCTTCTCGAAATCGGGGCCTCGAGCGCGCCATCCGGTTTTAATACGAGAATACCGTCGTCTCTGAGGAGTTCGTGCTTCAACATGGGAACATCGTCCTGTTTGGCTAGGTTACCAGACGACTACCGGCGGGATATCTTCCGGGCAACCGGATGCCGTACTGAGAAGCCCGAATGTCGACTCCGCATCCTGGGAGTACATTGCGTGCGCAGTGAAACTCTTTTCGCCAGGCTCAAAGTCCAGGAGCACGACAAAACGATCGGAACCTACATCGTCTGGACCATATCGCACCAATACGAAAATTCTATCGTCGATATGAACGGTTCGTTCAATATTCCAGGTATTGCCCTCATTGTCAGGAAACCACTCCGCGCAGATGCCAGGAATGGATTGGTCCAATACGGTATCGCGATCGGGGCGGCTCGTTCCGAGTTCCCCCCTGTCGCGGAGGTCGAGTTGTGCTGATGACATGTTCTTTCCTAATTCCCTATTTGGGGGCCTCGCCGCACTCGCCAATATCGAGACGCAAAATCTTTCCACTCATCTGTACTACGAAGATGGATGACCGATACCTCATCCGCCGGGTCCTTTGTGAGTTCCAGAAATCACGGCCGGCAAGCTCGACGGACCTCCCACATGACTGTCGCCAATTTCCAAGTGTATCTTAAGGTAAACTCGGGGCAATGATCGGGAAATCCGGTCCTCTGACTCACGCGCCTATGCCATTGCCGCTTACAGGAAGGAAGGCGCCGGCAGTTAGACGTGTTGGTCTACAAGAATTGGGGGTCCATCGGGATCGATGGCGACGAAACTCGCTGGCCCTGCGGTTGTCTCATCGGCTTCGGTCATTGGTCTTACACCTTGCGCTTTCAACTGGCACTGTAGCTCGCGAACGTCAGTGAATGTATCCAGAAGGAAAGCAGCTCGCGTCTAATCCGCGTCCGCTGCAGCGCCTTGTTAGGTGGCGGTTTGGATTTGTTACGAACCGAAACCAACAAAATACACCCACTCGCCACTCTTCATCAAATAGTGGCTGCCCAATTTCGTCCAAGCATTACTGAGTTCGTATGCTCCGAGACAACTCCCACTCTCTGTAGGCGGAACCGACCACTCGGGCAAGAATGTTGAACCTATCTCGGCGGGCAGATTCAGATACGGCAGAATGTCAGCACACTCAAGATGTTCGTAGGGGGGGATCGCTACTCCGGCAACCCGAATCGACGGTGTCCGAAATCGTAGATAGATACTGTAGCCTTGCCAAGTCGTACCTGTTGCCTGAAGGTCCCTCACCTCGTCCGGTAAGGGCCTGGAGAACAAGGTTTCATAGATCTGTTTCGGTGGAACTTCGGTTCCATGACGTCGCGCCTCAAAATCCCCCCCAATCACACCAATGACAATAGAAGCCAATAGGGCTACACCGATAAAACCGGCCAGTGATCTCCGAATTCGGCGTTCGCTAGCCACCTAACGCTCCGCATCAGCGGCTGAGCGCTCGCGTAGCGAGTGCGAGGTCCGTCTGCATGCGCTTGTTAGGGGGCTTTGCTCGGTGGTTTCCATGTGTCTGGAGGCCTTTCTTCGAATTGCGGGAGATCATCATTTATTTCATACCATTGAGCCTTGGAACCTACGAAGATATGTGACTCTGGCTTTATACCTGGATCTCCTTCAACCGTACCTAGCGTTACCGTGGTGATCCTGCCTTTTTCGGTTCCTGCTAAAGACGAGCCACACTCACTACAAAAACACCATCCGGCACCTGCTAACGTTTCGTATACTTTTACATGGTCTTCTCCTGAGATCCATTTAAAATCGCCTGGATTGAATTCCGCATAAGTCGAAAATGCCGCACCATGCTGCCGCCTACACATAGAACAATGGCAGTGATCCGCATCAAAGAGGGGTCCAGTGATTTCGTAACGAACTCTGCCGCATAAACAACCACCTTTAATTGCTACCTTGGTTTTCATCTATATGCCCCCTAACGACAAAGCTCAGCTGCGCGGACGGATCGCCAAGAAACGCTGCCATAGTCTAATCGCGTCCGCTGCAACACCTTGTTAGGCGTCACGACTGAGTGCGTAGACATAGGCCTCTACATCGTGGGTGCCGCCAACCGTGACTGTAACGGACACGCGTTCGTATTCTCCACCTTCAAGTGCATCGAGTCTTGGCCAGTGGTCCGCCAGATGCTCTGACGAGAAGACGTAGCCCTCAACCACGTCTCCATCTTCTGTGGGGATAATCCCAGGACAACCCATTGCGGCACCCCAACCTTCCTGAAGCAAGGTCCCCTTTAACGTTGCGGCTTCCCACGACCCAGAAATGCTGCCTAAAACGTTATGGTTGGCTCGCCCAGGCGCAAGCGTGCCGTAAACAAAAAGTCGTTGCATCGCTAATAGGGACTCCTTGGATATTCAATAAACAGCTATCACTCAAGACTACAGCGGAGCTCAGCTTTGTGGGTGCCGCCTAACGACCAAGCTCAGCTGCGGAGGGCCGCGTAGCGGCACGCCGTCAGCTGCAGCGCCTTGTTAGGTGGGCGGCGTGGAAACTGCCAATGGATCTTCACTTTCGCATTACCAACTGTGGCTCGTGCGCCTTACTTTGGAATTATGTTTTCGGGGCATCTGTGTACTACAGCTTGGTCTACGCACAAATCGCGACAGCGAAAACTGTCATCTGATCCCGGCTGTTCTCTAAGCGACAAAAAACTCTTATGACTGGGGTACCATGCTCCAAGTATTTCATCAGCGGGTTGGATTCCTACTGGTTGCCCCAGAGCTGGGATATGCCAAAGAATCCTTGCCCCGATTTGGTCGAGAAGTACATACAAAGCCTTCATGTATTCCTGGTACAACTTGCCATCGGGATATCCAGCATCTGGTAGATATTTGTTTATATTGATCATTAGCACGGGGCCATCGTTACTTCTATTAGCAATTTTCTTGATGACCTCATACTCGTCGGCATTAGGCGCAAAAGTATCATTCATTTTTGTTCTCCTGGTGCCTGTTATGGGTAGCAAAAGGTAACCGGTCATCTTCCGGCGACATCGTCCGAGCCGCTCCAAGTCTGAACGAAGTGAATTCTTTGAGAACTAAAGCTCATCTCCATTCCTCGAATAGCTTAACGACCAAGCTCAGCTGCGGACAAGCCGCGTAGCGGGTTGGCCGTCAGCTGCAGCGCCTTGTTAGGCGCGGCGCATGTTATGAAAGTACTTCCAGATATCGATAGCATCGAACACTAGCGAGATGGTCAGAAGGGCTGAAAGGGTCACGAGGTACAAATAGAGCCGGCCGTCAATATGCGGAAGCTGCAGAAGTATGTAGGGTAGCAAAAAGACCCAGAAGACATGGCCAATACCGAGAATCTTTTCGAAGCCGAAGTAGGAATACAAGGCCATCATCGTCAGCGCAGATACCATGAAAGTAATCAAGATCACCTTAGCAATGAGCGAGGGCCAAAACAACAAACTCGCAATATTCGCCAGCGCTAGTATCGCAACCCATACTGAGACCCAGAGCGGCTGTCGTGCGAGGTCGGCAAAGAATAGAACTGGATTACGCATGTCTCAAGCGCCTAGCGACCAAGCTCAGCTGCAGTGGGCCGCGTAGCGGCACGCTGTCAGCCGCAGCGCCTTGTTAGGCACCTAAAACTCGTGCTCTTCAACAATGAACGCCGTAGACTTCGCATGATCGATAAACTTCCCCTCGTCTTCTAGCAATGCAGCACCCAGTTTCTGGCCCTCAGGCGAACTCATTCCTTCCATAAGTGCTTCTTCTGAATCGAACCAGACTTCTGCAACGCCATCATATTCAGGCAGCATCCCTCTGGAGGTTCTTAGACCCTCATTCAATGGTGTATCCAATGTGTGCGATTGCACATATCGTTTAGCACCCATCGCGTCAGCATTACTCATAAAGAATGGGCCGTGCTTGTTCATCCAATAGTCTTTGAACTCCTCACGAGTAATGTCGGGGTGTCGCGTTATACACATAACGAATTTGATCATTTTCAATGCTCACTGATTTATGGGATGTGGTGTGTGCCTAACGACCAAGCTCAGCAGCGCCGGAGCGCGAAGCGGCACGGCGTTGGCTGCAGCGCCTTGTTAGGCGCCCCTCAAACACGCCGAATTGTGGCCTCGTAGTCGGCAATATAGGCCTCGATATCTTCGGCGGTACCCGTAGCAACCAGCTCATGTGTTTCCCTATTAACGATGTAGGGGGCGTTGCCGATGAGCTGGTACTTTTCGTCTCCAGTTTTCGCGTACTCCCGCGAATTGTAAAAGAAGATCCATCCCCATGGCTTCTCGATCGTATATTGATCGAGAATCACCCATTCTTCATCAATAGGCGTGAGCTTGGCGATGGCCTCTTCGACCATTGCTTGTGCTTCGCTTATCGACAACACGGTTACGTCGCCTAACGACAAAGCTCAGCTGCGGACAACCTGCGAAGCGGGTTGTCCGTCAGCTGCAGCGCCTTGTTAGGCGTGCGTTGCGCTTGAAACGTTAAGCTAGGCGCCGCCATTATCACGCGGACCAACCCAGAAATGTGGATTGTGTGCTATCTCCCACAGATGACCATCGGGGTCCTTGAAATAGCCGCTGTATCCGCCCCAATACACCTTCTGCGGCTTCTTCACGAGCGTCGCTCCGGCTTCAAGAGCTTGGTTTACGATTTTATCAACCTCCGCCTCAGAACGGACGTTGTGAGCTAGGGCAAATGACTCGAATCCGCTGCCTTCTGGCGACACCGTGGCGTCTTCAGCCAACGCGTCACGGCTGTACAATCCCAACCACGTGCCATTGAGCGTGAAAAATGCCACCGCAGGGGGCGATTCCATTCGCGGAAAACCGAGTCCTTGTTCATAAAATTTCACCGACGCTGCCAGATCGCTAACGCCCAGAGTAATCATGCTGATGCGTGGATTCATTTCCGGCGACCCCTTTACCCGCCGCCTAACGACCAAGCTCAGCTGCGGCGAGCCGCGAAGCGGCACGCCGTCAGCTGCAGCGCCTTGTTAGGCGTACGCCACGCCATCCTAGTCCTTCACAATCTCACCAGCTAGGTTGTCTACTACAATCGGTGTTTCAAAAAACTGACTTTCTGGCTCAGCGCCGTAAATTTCCTTCACTTTTTTCCGGAATTCAGCGCCATGCCACTTCTCCGCGTGGGCTTTCTCCTTCCACAAGTAAACCCCTCCGGCGATGCCTTTATCGGCGTCGAAAAGATAGTTCTTTCTGATCAAATCCGGATTTTCTCTCCATGTTGGTGCCGTCTTCTCATAGTTTGAAATGACCTCTTCTCTCGTAGTTCCATCCGGTAGTTTGAAAGTGACTATTTCAGTAATCATTTGCACTCCTCCCAGATCATCGCCTTTGGATTATTCAGCCTCTGCCCCCAATGCCCCAGAGAAGTAGAAAGTTATGCCCAGCCGCCTAACGACCAAGCTCAGCGGCACGGACGGGTTGCCAAGGAAAGTCGCTTGCGTCTAATCCGCGTCCGCTGCAGCGCCTTGTTAGGCGGCTGCCACCTCAACGAATTCAATGTCCGATGCTGGGGATGGAACAGGCTCGCCATCTGCCTTGAGGCCGTCAATGTGGAATTCGATCGCTTCCTTGATCAGCTCTAAGACCTCTTCCTTCGTGTCTCCCACAGCAATGCAGCCAGGCAAATCAGGCACATGGGCGCCGTAGCTGGATTCGCCCTTTTCGATTACGACTACATACTTCATAGGAAATTACCTACTTCTTGACGCCAGCCTGTCTAATTATGGCACCAAGCGTCCCCTTTGGGATGTCGACGCCGGGCTTTCCAGCGACGGTCACCGTACCTGGTTTCGTGGAGTGGCGGAATTGCCGGTGGCTTCCGCGTGTCCGCACTACTACCCACCCGTCGTCCGAGAGCATTTTCAGTAGGTCCCTTACCTTCACGGCTTCTCCAGTTTCGACTCCCTGTCTTGCCGCCTAACGACCAAGCTCAGCTGCGGGCAAACCGCGAAGCGGGTTGGCCGTCAGCTGCAGCTCCTTGTTAGGCGGTCGACTCACGCTCTACGTCCCAGCCGGGAAATACCAATACTGCCGGGTGGCAACGCAGAGCACGGGCAAGCACCTTGGCCCGCTCTACACCCAATCGAATGCGGTCCCGCTCAATTGCTGAGATTGTAGATTGAGGGATTCCGGCCATCTCCGACAGCTCATTCTGGCTGAGTTCCTGCAACTCGCGGAGAATGCGGACGGATTCACCAATCGAAACATCCACCCTGATCCTAGCTTTTCGATATTCGCTCATATCACTTCTGCCGGTAGTCGTGCGCCGTCACGCTCACCACCTCCACAAGCACCTTTTCCCGCTCAATTCGATATATCACTCGATACTGAAGGCTGAGCCTTGAAGAGCGGTGCCCTCGCCACTCTCCCCGCAGCGCCTCGTCATTAAATCCCTTGATCTGTCTCAGCCCAAGGGGGCCAGAGAGCCGGACGATATCTTTCCATTTCTCGTAGCGCTTCAAGATGTCGAGCGTCGGTCGAGCTGCTTCCAGGTCCTTCTGTGCTCGAGGATTTCCCACATACCAAAAAGAGTATATATACTCTATTTGGTATGTAAATCCTCAATTGCGGATCTGTGCTGTAGGTCTGGAGCGCGCTTGGGGCCGCCTAACGACCAAGCTCAGCTGCGGGCAAACCGCGAAGCGGGTTGGCCGTCAGCTGCAGCGCCTTGTTAGGCCGCGGATAGGCGCTCAACCTTGATCCTGCCAAGAGACTTTTCAGTAACCCACAAGTCATACTGAACTTGCTGATTCAACCAACTCTCCGCAGACGTACCAAAAGCCTTCGATAGTCGGATAGCCATCTCGGGGCTGATTCCCGCTCGGCCATTCAAAATTGCCGAGAGTGTCTTGCGGCTTACACCCAAAGCTTCAGCTGCCCGAGTAACACTCAGCCCGAGGGGCTCAAGACAAAGCTCTCTCAGAACTTCTCCCGGATGAGGCGGATTGTGCATCTTCATTTCTGTTCTCAATGATAGTCTTCGTAGTTGACGTCGGTCGCATCCGGTCCTTCGAACTTGAATGTAATTCTCCAATTGCCACTCACTCGAACTGCCCACCGCCCGGCTTGTCGCCCTTTGAGCTCATGGAGATAAAGGCCAGGTAAGCCCATATCCGCGGGCGTGGTCGATGCATTGAGCCGGCCCAAGATCAGCCGAATCCGATTTGCATGGGCGGGCCGGATCCCAGACTTTGACCCTGTCAGAAAAAAGCGTTTCAGCCCACGATGCTTGAATTTCCGTATCACCGGCGGAAAGTGTAACCTATTACGTTACAGGTTACAAGGTCGGAGTATGTGACAAAGGTCTACTAGCGGCCTAACGACCAAGCTCAGCGGCGCGGACGGAACGCCAAGGAAAACCGCTCGCGTCTAGTCCGCGTCCGCTGCAGCGCCTTGTTAGGCATCTGGCTCGGTCCTCGAATTTGTGGCTCCGCCACTCGCACGGTTTGGTCTGGGCGCTCGAATTGTGAAGAATACAATAAAGAGTGAACCGACGAGATACCACAGATACTCATCCGTCAGAGTAGCCGCTCGGTCGAATCCATACAAAAATCCAACCGCAAGCCAAAGGATTTGTGCACTCACCACGGCCACGATCACCGAGGTCCATATATTGTGGGTCCATGAAGTCGAACGCCAAGCGAGCAAGTTTACTTTCAGAACTGCGCTCAGATCCACAATAGATGCCTAACGACCAAGCTCAGCTGCGGACAAGCCGCGTAGCGGGTTGGCCGTCAGCTGCAGCGCCTTGTTAGGTGGCGACCATCGGCAGCGCTATCGTCACCCCGGCCGGCGCAAGCGCGCCATTGTCGTTTCGAGCGCTGTATATGGCACCTCAATCGCCACTACCGATAATCGCCATCGCTTCGATTTCGACCAAGAGGTCCGGCATGATGAGCTCTGGCGAGACGACCGTGCTGCTTGAAGGCACGCCGTCCGGAAAAATCTCGGCGCGGGCCCTGCTGAACTCCGGGTAACCGGACATGTCAGTCAGATATGTGGTGATTTTGACCACATCCGTCATCCTTGCGCCGCCACTTTCCAGCGCCTCTTCGATGTTCTTGAAGGTTTGTATCGATTGGGCGTAGAGATCGTCCTTGCCGACCACTCCTCCTTCGCTGTCGAACGCCACCAGTCCAGAAAGTTGGACCGTATCGCCAAGTTTCCATCCGACCCAGAAATTGAACTTCTTGGTCCAGGACCAGCCCGGATCTACACGCTGCCGTTTCATTGAAATCCTCCTATATGGGACAGTTCAGTTGGTGGAACTGGCGCTGCAAAAAACACTAGCACATGCCCTTGTTAACTCCGTAGCTGAAATGCGACCGCTCGCCAATCCACAGATGCCTCCAACGACCGGATATGGCAAATAGCGGTCGGCCAATTCCGCGTAATCTTGGTGGATACCCGTTACCCATTTCGGCCACCTAACGACCAAGCTCAGCGGCGCGGACGGGGCGCCAAGGAATACCGCTAGAGTCTAACCGCGTCCGCTGCAGCGCCTTGTTAGGCGCTCGATACGCACGTACTGAAAAGAGGCGGTATAGCGGTAAAGAGTCCTCTTGGTGACGCACTGAGGTACTCGAAAATCTAACTCTGGAGCCACCTCGCCGCTCCTGATAAGTCAAAAAAGACTATGGGCCAGAAAGGACTCCTGAGGTTCCAGTCTGAGCACCAGCATGCCCACCTGCCAATTCTGCGAACCGATTCAGTGTCGTTCGAATGTCACTGTCATCCGTCGTCTCCGGCGCATAGAGTAAGACGAGAACCTCCTTGGTGTCTTCCGAGATTTTAGTGCGGTCGGAGTCTGCAATGGGACTCCCGAAGGCACCTTCGCTGTCGGCGCTGACAAGCTTGCCGGCGATGTTGATCTCCTTTCCGATTCCGCGGTAGGCCTCGTCACACGCACCCATTCGTATGGTGACGTCGCCAATGATTCGCCCGCGATCGTAAGCACCCAGCGGGAACAATGACTCTATGGAGCAGATATTGTTGATATCGACGATGCAATTAATGTGGTAAAGGCCCTGGCCCTTGAGAATACGGCGCACAAGGGCTTCACCCGATGGCCGGTAGCGCGTTGGGTCGATGCCTGCCGACTTGAACAGACGGCGAACGCCGCCCGCCACCGGATGCTCGCCGAGTGGGGTTTCGGCAAAGCGCTCCCTGGCCGTATTCGCTGCGCCGTCATGAATTTCCCGGAGTGCGTCATTGCTCGGGGCTACGCGGCAGCCGGTCAAGCGCAGAAAACCGAGTTTGAGTGCTATTGAAGAATCGATGGTGAAATTCATGGCGGGCGTCGACGTCTGTCCGCTACGGGTCCGTCTTGCCGGCGCGATGATCGATGATGGCGCCAACGCTCGAGGCGGTGGATACACAATAGGGCACCAACACTGTCAACATCATCTGTATCACCCGGGTGGAATCCACCGTGCCGGCGGCGATGGCGTTTCCATGATTGATGATGATGAGAATCGAGCCGACGACGATCCCGTATTTCAATCCCCTCATCACGATGGGTTTTCTGCTGGCGATGTGCAACCACTGTCGAATCATGACGTCATAACACCCCGTGTAAGGCTTGTTGCATCAGAGTCGGAGAGAGAGACAGGTCAACCCGCCGTCCATCTTTCTGAATTCGCTCACATGCGTCTCTATGGTTTCGATACCGATCTCCTCGATCAGCTCCCGCGTCGCGGGAAATCCGGCCGGCACGATGACATGGCCGTTGACCCAGAGACTGTTGCCGGCGTAGGACTCATGTGCGGGAACGCGAACCCGTTCGAAGCCGCTCAACTCGTTGCACTCCGAGAACTCGTGGGTCACCAGAAGACGATCGTCGCCGAGCCCATTGACGCTGGATTTCAAGTGCAGACCGCCGCCGGCTGCCAGCGTAATACACCGCATCCCGCCGGCCTCGAGGATGTCCGTCAGTTGCCTGGCACCCTCTTCGTTGGTGCGCGCGGATAGTCCGATCAGGGTGCGTTCGCCCATCACCAGTATGTCGCCGCCATCGACGGTGCCGGGTTCGACGATACGGGCGATAGGCCGATGGGCGGCGAGCAATGGCTCGATGGCGGCTTCCTCGCCCCGGCGCGAAGGAGCGCCTGAGCGGGTGATGACGGCAACTTCCCGGGTCACGACGGCGGAGTCTTCCACGAAGCAGCCGTCGGGGTAATTCTCTTCCCCATCGAGTACCGTGACCTGCAAACTGAGCGACTCCAGAATCCGTATATAGTCACGGTGTTGCGCGAGCATGCGCTCGGGGTCGGGTGCGCCGAGGCTGGCGCTGGTCAGACCATCACCGGCGTTGGCAAGCG
>PVMK01152607.1_pt1 | contig 13811 bp, 12 predicted proteins | sample 1853481 | NCBI WGS metagenome assembly PVMK01 (sample SAMN08533507, study PRJNA380276) | Marine sediment metagenome, whole genome shotgun sequencing project. | reverse complement strand
TGGGTGAGCGTCGCGCGATCTTTCTCGACATCAGCGGCACGACTCCGAAGCAGCCCCCGCCCCTTGCTCCCGAAGAGGTGAGTGCGTTCACCGAATTCGACCAGATATATCGCTCGTTGTGCGCCCTCATGTACAACTACGTCCCCATGTCCGGCCACCCGGGCGGCTCCATCCCGTCCGGCCGGTTTGTTGCCCTGATCATCTTCAACAGCCTCGATTACGATTTTCCGACCCCGAGCGCCCGGACGCCGACATGGTTTCCTACGCCGCCGGCCACAAGGCCATGGGCCTGTATGCCATGTGGGCGCTGCGCAACGAGATCGTGCGGCTCGGGGCTCCCGAGCTTCTGCCGACCGAGACCCGGCTCCAGCTCCGCCTCGAGGACCTGCTCGGATTCCGCCGTAACCCGGTCACCGACACCCCGGTATTCCGGGCTACCCAGGCCAAGCCGCTCGACGGCCATCCGACCCCGGCGACGCCCTTCGTCCGTCTGTCGACGGGCGCCTCCGGGGTCGGGATGCCGTCATCGCTCGGTCTCGCCCTCGGCGCAGCCGATTACTACGGCGCCGATCCGCCGCGGGTCCACATCGTCGAAGGCGAGGGCGGCTTGACTCCGGGCCGGGCGGCCGAGGCGCTCGCCGCCGCCGGCACCGCCTCGCTCTCGAACGTGGTCCTGCACGTCGACTGGAACCAGGCCTCCATCGATTCCAACCACGTCTGTCGCGACGGCGATCTCCCCGGAGAGTACGTCCAGTGGACGCCGGCCGAGCTGGCATACCTCAACGACTGGAACGTCATCTCGGTCGACGACGGCACCGATTTCCAGCAGGTGGCGGCCGCCCAGCGCCGAGCCCTCGTGATGGACAACGGCCAGCCCACCGCGATCGTCTACCGAACCACCAAGGGCTGGCGGTACGGCATCGAGGGGCGTGCCTCTCACGGCGCCGGTCACACGCTCTGTTCGGCTGGTTTCTATGAGGCGATCAAAGATTTCGAGGACATGTTCCATCTCGAGATCCCGCGCTGCGACGCCGACGACCCGCCATGCCGACACGGCGACGACCTCGCGGCGGTGGAGAAATGCTACTGGGAAGCGCTGGTCACGGTTCGCCAGGCAATCGAGGCCCGAATCGACATGGTTTCCGTCCTCGCCGAGAAGCTGCGGAAAGCGCGCGAGCGGCTGGTGGCCAGAAGGAGGGCGCCGCGGCCCGACGCGCCGCGGGTCGAAGCCGTCTTCGAGAACGCCGCTGCGGTTGTGGAAACGCCGGACCACCTCGGCCTCGAACCCGGCGCCAAGACCACGCTGCGCGGCGAGCTCGGCCGGGTGTTGGATCACTGCAACCGGATCAGCGACGGCGCCCTGATGATCGCGGCCGCAGATCTGCTCGGCTCGACCAGCGTAGCCACCGGCGGCAAGGCCTTCGCGGACGGCTATTGGAACGCTGTCACCAACCCCGACGCGCGGCTGATAACGATCGGCGGCATCTGTGAGGACGCCATCTGCGGTGTCATGTCGGGTCTTTCCAGCTACGGGCGCCACATCGGCGTCGGCGCATCCTACGGCGCCTTCATCGCCCCGCTCGGCCACATCGCCTCGCGGCTGCACGCCATCGGCAACCAGGCACGACAGGCCGTCGCCCCCGGACCCTATCGCCCGTTCTTTCTCGTCCTCGCCCACGCGGGGTTGAAGACTGGCGAGGACGGCCCGACCCACGCCGACCCGCAGGCCCTGCAGCTGGTCCAGGAGAACTTCCCCAGCGGCGCCATGATCACCCTCACCCCGTGGGACCCGCAGGAGGTGTGGCATCTGGTGTGCGAGGCTCTCGGCAAGCGGCCTGCGGTGATCGCGCCCGTCGTCACCCGGCCGTCGGAGGTGGTGATCGACCGCCCCGCCCGTGGCCTCGCGCCGGCAGAGTCCGCCCGCCGGGGCGTCTATCTCCTCCGGGAAGCCGACGGTGCCCCGGACGTTACCGTCGTTCTCCAGGGCTCCGAGGTCGCCTACGCCTTCGTCCAGGACGCACTGCCGCTGCTCGCCGGCGACGGTATCGACCTCGACGTCTTCTACATCGCCTCCAGCGAGCTCTTCGACCTCCTGCCGACCGACGAGCAGGAAGCCATCTTCCCCGAGGAGCGCGCCCGCTCAGCGATGGGAATCACCGGCTTCACCCTGCCCACCATGTACCGCTGGATCACCTCCGCATGGGGCCGCGAGGCCACCTTGCACCCCTTTATGAAAGGCCGCTACCTCGGCAGCGGCCCCGGCGACCGGGTGCTCGAGGAAGCAGGCCTCGACGGCAGGAGTCAGTACCAAGCGATCAAGCGTTACATCGCAAGTTGAGAGTTTAGAGTTGAGAGTTAAGAGTTCATCGCGCCGTCCCGGAGCGACTCTCAACTCTCAACTCTTAACTCTCAACTCTTAACTCTTAATCTCAACTCTTAACTGTCACGGGAAGCGCACGCGGAAACGCCCAAGGCGTCAGATCAGAAGCACGATGAGGATCGCTACCCAGGTGACAGCCAGGAAGTGCCAGTACATGGCGACGAGGTGGACGCCCTCGTGGTTGGCGGCGGTGTAGCGGCCGCGGCGGGCGCGGAGAGTCACCAGAATCAGGGGCACCAATCCGGCCAGCACGTGCAGGGCATGGAGGAAGGTCAGAGTGTAGAAACCCCAGATGAAGAGGCTCTGCTGGGGAAGGGCGTTCACCGACGCCATCCGCATCCAGTTGCCGACCTGGGAGGCGAAGAAAGCGATCGCGAACAGCACCGCCACGGTCAGCATTCTCGTTAAACTCTCGCGGCGTCCGGCGCGGGCGGCGCGTTGGGCCAGCGCCAACACGAGGCTGAGCACCACCAGCAGGGCGGTGCTGATCCAGAGGCCCGCGGGCAGCGCCGGCGAGCCCGGCGGCGGCCACTCGGGCGCCCGCATCCGGATCACGAGGTATCCGACGAAGCTCGCCCCGAAGAGCATGGCCAGCGAGGCGATGAAGAGCCACATCCCCATCGTGCGAAGACCGCCGACCGGGATCCGCTCGGTCGTGTTCGAGGGTGTGGGATCGTTTCTCTGATCTTCGTCCAACACGGCGGCGATTAATCGCTCATGCCCGGCGAGTAGCCCGGGAATGAGGTCCACCTGATAGTGGGCGGTGTCCATCATGGCGAAGCCGATGAACAGGAAGAGCAAGAAGAAGGCGCTGAGGAAGACGAAGGCGTTGAACGGTTTGTCCCAGCGCAGATGCATGTAATAAAGGCCCACCAGCACGCCCTTGGCGGTGGCTATCGCGAGCCCGATCCAGATGTTGAGGAACCCGAGATCGACGTTCGAGGCCGAGACCGTGAGCCAGGTACCGAAGATCAGAGCGACCCAGACGATCAGCAGCAACCGGACGGATGCGATGTGTACAAAGGACTGTTCGTTTTCGCTCACGAATACTCCCCTATTCGATGAGGTACAGGAGCAGGAAGAGATAAATCCAGATCAGATCCACAACATGCCAATAGAGTGCCACCATGTCCACGCGGGTGAAGTGGCCGGTCGAGAAATCGCCGCGGCGGGCGCCAAAGTACAGCCAGATAAACGCCCCGATCCCCCCCAGTACGTGGATCCCGTGCAAACCGGTCATTAGAAAGTAGATCGAGAAGAAGGTCTGGGCGTTGGCGGGCTCGGCCTCGATGACAGACTCGTTCGACTCCTCGGCGGCCGGCGCCGCAAGACCCGCCGGGCCCTCGGCGGCCGGGGCGATCTTCGAGCGGTCCGTCTCGGCGGCGGGTGCGGTGGCCGGCGCCTCCTCGACCACGGCCGTCACGGTCTCGGCGAGCACTCCGTCGCCCACCTCCTGGAGGACCGTCGCCTCCTCGACCACCCCTTCGGCAGTACCGGTCTCGAAGTCTTCCTGGGTGATCAAAACCTCGGCCGGCTCCTCGTGATCGATGTGGGGGTTATATTGCCGCGCCCACAGCAGCCCGTGCTTCCACTTGCTGTTGTACTCCACCGCCTTGACGCCGAGAAAGCCGAATGCAAAGAGAATCGTCAGCACGAGCATCACCTTGAGCATGCGAATCTGCTTGAGCTGCGCGGCCCGCACCGCCCACGCCGCGGTCAGCGAGCTGCAAATCAGGATCACCGTATTGAGGGCGCCCAGGCTCTTGTCGAGAAAGTGGTGGCCGAAGATGAAGACCTCGGGATGATTCGAGCGAAACGCCGCATAGGCGCAGAACAGGCCGCCGAAGAACAGAATCTCGGTGGCGAGGAAGAGCCACATCCCAAGCTTGGCCGATTGGTACTGCTGGTCGGCGTTCTCGAAGTGGTGGTCGACCGCCAGGCCGTCTGTTTCGAGAGAGGGCGTTCTCCGCCATCAGTCCGTCCCACCCGGGAGCGGCAATGACCGAGCTCGGGTCGCGGCGCACATAACCCTTGATCGACGGGTCCCAGCGAAGTTCATCGAGTTCGTAGGGATCGCCCGCGCGCATTTCGTGCCGGAAGTTGTAGTACGGCGGTGGAGAGGCGGTCTCCCACTCGAGAGTCGCCCCGCCCCATGGGTTGGCCGGCGCCCGCTCACCCCTCACCAGGGAGTGCAGGAGATAGCCCGCCATGATCAAGAACCCGGCCATGAGGATGAACGAACCGACCGTCGAGGCCTGGTGGTAGGCGGTGAATTCCGGCAGGTAGTTGTAGTAGCGCCGCGGCATGCCGTGGCTGCCCATCACGAACTGGGTGAAGAACGTGAGGTTGAAGCCAACGAAAATCAACAGCGCCGAGAGCTGGGCCCAGCGCTCCGAGTACATCCGCCCGAAGATCTTCGGCCACCAGTAGTGGATGCCGGCAAGGAATGCGATTACCGTGCCGCCGAACATGACGTAGTGGAAGTGGGCGACCACGAAGTAGGTGTCGTGGAGGTGGATGTCGGTCGACAATGATCCGAGGAAAAGACCCGTGAGGCCGCCGATAGCGAACAGGAAGAGGAACGACAGCGCGTAGAGCATCGGCGCGGCGAGCCGGATCGAGCCCTTGTACATCGTCGCCAGCCAGTTGAAGACCTTGACCGCGGAGGGGATCGCGACCGAGAAAGTCAGGGCCGAGAAGATCATGTTGGTCAGACTCGACTGGCCGCTAACGAACATGTGATGACCCCAAACCAGAAAGCTGAGGAGCGCGATCGCGATCGACGACCAGGCGATGAAGCGGTAGCCGAAGATGTGCTTGCCGGAGAAGACCGAGATCACCTCGCTCATGATGGCCATCGCGGGCAGGATCATGATGTAGACCGCGGGGTGCGAGTAGAACCAGAAGAAGTGTTGGTACAGCACCGGGTCGCCGCCGAGCGCCGGGTCAAAAATGCCCACGCCCAACGTCCGCTCGGCGATCAGGAGCAGGAGCGTGATGCCGAGGATCGGCGTTGCCAACACCTGGATGATCGCGGTCGAGTAGATTCCCCACAGAAAGAGCGGCATGCGGAACCAGGTCATCCCCTCGGGACGCATCTTGTGGATGGTGACGATGAAGTTGAGCCCGGTGAAGATCGACGAAAAGCCGAGGATGAAGGCGCCGAGCGTCATGGCGACGACCGCGGTCCCGGTGGACGTGGAGTACGGCGTGTAGAAGGTCCAACCGGTGTCGACGGCGCCAATGATGATGGAGGCCACCGCGACCGATGCACCGATCATCCACAGCCAGAAGCTGGCGAGGTTGAGCCGCGGCAGGGCCACATCCTTGGCCCCGAGCATCAGCGGCAGGACGAAGTTGCCGAGGGTCGCCGGGATCCCCGGGATGATAAAGAGAAAGATCATCACCGCACCATGCAGCGTGAACATCTTGTTGTAGGTGTCGGCGGTCATGATCGTCTGGCCGGGAGTCAGCAGCTCGGTGCGCAGGAACATCGCGAACACGCCGCCGAGGAAGAACGACGACAGAATCACCGCCAGATACATGATGCCGATACGCTTGTGGTCGAGGGTAAACAGCCACGAGAGAACCCCTTTGCCGTGGTTCAGGTAGCTGTCGCGCTTACCGGGACCGGCCGGTTGGCCGTCTCCGGTGAGGACTGTGGTCGCGTCTGCCATCGGCTCCTACTCCCCCTGAGAGGCCCCTTCCGGGGCCTTGAGATACTCGATGATCGCCATGATTTCGGCGTCCTTGAGCCGCCCCTGATAGGTCGGCATAACGGGCTCGAAACCGGCCACCACCCTGGCGTTTGGCTCGAGGATCGACTCTCGGATGTAGTTCTCGTCAACCGTCACCGTGCCGCCGTCCGCCATCTTCTCGGTGCGCCCAAAGACTCCATATAAGGTCGGTCCGGTCTTGGCCGAGCCGTCCATGCTGTGGCACTGCTGGCAGCCGCGCACCTGGAAGAGCTTGCGGCCGGCATCCACCGGGGTCATGGTCTCGAGGAAGTTCGACGCCTTCTCGAGCCAGGTTTCGAACTCGCCCGGCGGGTGCACGACGACGTGGGCCAACATGTCCGAGTGGCTGGTGCCGCAGTACTCGGCGCAGAAAAGATCGTACTCGCCGGGCTCGGTGGCCTCGAACCAGGCCTTCGTGTAGCGCCCCGGAACGACATCCATCTTGATTCGGAAGGCCGGCACGTAGAGGCTGTGGATGACGTCGGCGGACGACATGACGAGCCGCACCGGTCGGTGGACGGGGACATGCAGGTTCTCGTCGACATAGCCGTTTGGATAGGTGAAGCTCCACTTCCACTTCTGCCCCTCGACCAGGATCTCGTAGGCGTTGGCCGGCGGCGTCGCCATGTCGAGGTACCCCTTGAAGCCGAAGAAGAAGATCACGATCACGATGATGACGGGAATCACCGTCCAGGTAATCTCGAGGGCGGTGTTGTGGCTCGGGGACGGCGCCGCCGTCTCCCCTTCGCGCCGACGATACTTGAGCACGAAGACCACCATTACGACGACGATGAGAATGAAGAAGAAGACCGATATCGCGAGAATGAAGTTGAAAAGCCAATCAACGCTCCGGGCGACGGTCGAAACCTGCGGCGGCATCCAGAAGGATCCGTCATCGGGGTCGGGGAACATCCCCAGGAGCCATCCGGCAAGATTCGTAGCTGTCATCGAGTCGAGTCCCTCTTCGCAGACGATTTTTTCTGCCGCCACTCACGGAACCAGAACAACCCCAGAGCGATCGCGAGAATCGAAGCGGTGGCCCCGCCGCCAACCCGCATGATGTTCATCGCAACCGGTGAGTAGCGGCGGTTCGATGGGTCGTAGTGATAGCAATACAGGATGAGCTGGTCAAGGGTGCTGCCGATCTTGCCCTCCGACGCCTCGAGCAAACCGAGCTTGAGACGCTTGGACGGGTACTCGATACCGTACAGGTACCGGGCGACTCGTCCGTCCGGGGTGCAGACGAAGATCGCCGCAGCGTGCGCATACTGTTTCTCCACCGGGTCGTACACGAAACGGAATCCGACCGTCTCGGCGAGCCGATCGATCTCCGGCTCGCGTCCGGTCAGGAAATGCCAACCCGCCATCGCTGAAGGCCGGCCGTAGCGCTTGATGTAGTTCTGCTTTTTCTCCTTGGCCAGCGCAGGAGTCTCCAGCGGGTTGATGCTCACCGTCACGATCTCGAACTCCTGGCCCGGGGTCCACTCCAACTGCTCGAGTCCGTCAACCAGGCCGTTGAGCATCAGCCCGCAGAGCATTGGACAACGGTAGTAATTGAGGGTCAGGATAACCGGACGCTCACCGTCGAAGAAGCTACCGAGAGTGACCGAAATGCCGTCTTCGTCGCGAAACTCGAGATCCATCGGCAGCTTGGCGTCGAGGTGCTCGGTGATGCCGACCTCCTCGAGCGCTTCCGGAATCTGCTCGGCGAGCTGGGCGCGGGCGACGCCCGAACCCGTCCACAGGCACACCATGACCATCGCGCCGATGGCGTGAACTCGTCTCAGTCTCATCATCTGCATCGACATAACGCAACCCCGTTCGGATCAGTCAACGGTAGAACCGCGTACAAGATTCCACCTACATTTGGAGCGCTGCAACGGTAGCATAACGGTGGGCCGGAGGACCGGCCCGAATTCGGAATTCGGAATTAGGAATTCGGAATTCGGAATGTCACCCACCCCAGGGTGGGAATTCTCAATTTCTAGTTCTCAATGCTCAATGCCCCTCCACCCGCCCCGGTTCTCCGGGAGGGTTGTCGGGAATTGAGAATTGAGAACTGAGAATTCACCCTCTGGTGACGGAAGGGGGCGGGACGGATCGGTGAACCCTGGGCCGTGATCCCCGTGCCCAGAGGGGTGGGCGGCATGTTTACCGCCCCCACAACATGGTTGTGAACGGTACCTCAGCCTTCGGATTGGACGACCGACGCACCTTTGGCGTTCTTCTTGATCGAATCGATGCCCTTCATGCAGGCATCCTTGGACTTGTAGCCCCGACCATTGCAGATCACCTTGCCGTTCGCAGCCTTGAGGTGGAACCGGTAATCTCCACCCTTGCCCTTGACCACCTCGAACTTCGCACCCATGAGCTCCCCCTTGAGAAAATCTATCGCCGCACATTCTAGTGTAACCCGCCACGATCGAAACTAACCCGCACTTCTCACCGGGTTTCGTAGCGAGGGCGGCGAAGCGCAAGTATCCGTTGGGATTGTCGCGGATCGGGCGACGCAGTCGTAGTTGCGCTACGTCGAGGAGCACGATTTGCGACAAGCACGGCGGGACGCCGCGATTCGCCGTCCGCAGTAGACACCCGGCGAGAAGTGCGGGCTAGTGCACCCCGCCACAATTGGCGGGGTATTCGATCGCCGATTCATCCTTCCTGCCTGTGCTTCGCTTCCTCTACATACGGCAAGTATTTATCGGTCGCGAAGCACAGGCAGGAAGGCGCCTCGACGCCCTCGATACTACCCGCCAATTGTGGTGGGGCACACTAGGGTGAGCTAACCAGTCCGCGGCAGCCTCTCCACTCAGGATTCCTTTGGAACATAGAAGCTGAAGATCGAAAAGATGAGCACCATCGATCTCGCGGACCCGAACTCCGTGGCAAGCGGCGGGCCCGATCGCTGAGATCTCGCCTCGAATTGTGTGGGCTCAACCCTTGAGGATGAACGTGACCTTCATGTTGACACGGAATGCCGTCACCTCTCCATTTTCGACATCGACTTTCATCTCACTGATCCACGCGCCCCGAACCTTGTCCAGGGTCTTGTCGGCGCGCTGGATTCCCTTCTGGATGGCATCCTCGAAGCTGGTCGGGGACGAAGCGCTGATCTCGGTGACTTTTGCGACTGACATGGCCTTCTCCCTTGCGATAGCGGGCCGCGCATCGACCCTGTTTTCGATTGACGGACGCGGTGCATCGCGACCGTCCCGTACGTTGTGCGTAAGTGCCCAAGGAGTCTAGCACAGGAATCGTTCCTGCAAAACTGAGCATTGTTGCCAAATGAGTTTCGCGAAAAACCCATATTTCTTGGTTGTCTGCCATTTCCGTGGAATAATCCGCCTCGGCCTCCCCGCTCTGGGATTTCTCGGGCGGAGAGGAAACTCAGAGTCAGGTCCCGGGCCGCGGAAGCAGATGGGCTGTTCCCGACGGTGATCCGGTACCCATTACCTTGAAGGAGGGTAGGTATGAAGAAGACACTGCTGGGCCTTGCCATGGTCGCCGCGATCGCGTTGCTGGTGATCACGAGCTGCGGCCAGACTGCCGAGGAAGCGGTCGACGAGGCCAAGGACGCGACCGCCGAGGTGGCCGAAGCCACCGAGGAAGCGATCGAGGAAGGCGCCGAGGCCGTGGGCGAGGCGGTCGAAGAAGGCACTGAGGCCGTCGGCGAGGCGGTCGAGGCGACCGGCGAGGCCGTCAAGGATGCCGGCGAAGCGATCGAGGAGAAGGACAAGGAGATCAAGGACAAGGGATAGGTATTAGGTATTAGGTATTAGATATTAGCTCACAACACTTTGAGGCAAGGGGCGGGGATAATCCCTGCCCCTTTTCTTCTTGCTGGATACTGGAGAGAGCCCACTGAAAACTGCGATGAGCTAATACCTAACTGCTAATACCTAATACCTTCCAGCTACCATCCGCCGCTAGCGCCGCCGCCCCCGAAGCTGCCGCCGCCGCCGGAGAAACCGCCACCGAAACCGCCGCCCCCAAAACCGCCACCGCCTCCGCCGCCGATGAAGGGACCCCAGAACATCCCACGCCGCGAACCCGCCCCTCGGCCGGCAGCCGCCTTGGGCCAGACGAGCCGCAGCAGGGGGAAACCGACCAGCCATGCACCGGCGACCACCGCGCCGGCCGTGGCCCCGAAGATTGCCGCGGGAAAGACAAAGAAGAACGGGGTCAAGAATAGATAGAGGATCCACCCGGCCGCGCCCCGCGACGACAGCGCCGCGCCGATGAAGGGCAGACCGAAGATCAGGAAGAAGATCAGCGACCCCGGGTTCACCCCTCGCCCACGAGCGGGCACGTCCGGAAGAACCACCGGCTCGCCGCGGATCGCCGATGACACGGCGTCGACCGCGGCCTCGATGCCCCCCTCGAAGTCTCCAGAGCGGAACCTCGGCGCCATCAGCCCATCGATGATGCGCCCGCTCTGTGCATCGGTCAGCACGCCCTCGAGACCGTAGCCGACCTCGATCCGCATCCTCCGGTCGTCGCGCACGACGAGGATCAGCACCCCGTCGTCGGCGCCGGCTCGGCCCAAATGCCATGTCTCGACGACCCGAATCGAGAAGTCCTCGATGGGGTCGCCCTCGAGGCTCGGGATCGTGAGCACCGCCACCTGGGCGCCGGTTTCCTCCTCGAGCTGCCGAAGCCTGCCGTCGAGCCCGGTTTCGAAGCTGTCGCCGAGAAGATCGGCCTGATCGTTGACGCGACCCGAGAGGTAGGGCACCTCGACCGCGGCAACCACGGTTGCAACAAGGAGGGCCGCGACGAGAACGCCCGGCCGAAGCAGCCGGCCTGACCTGGTCGCCATCTCAGCGCTCCCGAATCCGCGGTGCGTCGGAGAGCTCGTCCTCGTCATCCGGCCGCAGCTCGACCTCGTACCGCTCCAAAACGTCACCGCAGCGAGTCACTATCTCGCAGAGGGCCTCCGGCGCGCGCCCCGCCTTGATGCCGGCCACCAGATCGTCGACCAGATGCAGCCACTCGTCCTTCGGCACCCTGCGGTGGATTCCCTCGTCGGCGAGGATCACCGCCTGATGCTCGAAGAGCGCGAGGAACACCAGGATGCCGGTGCGGTCCCGGGTGTTGAAAATCTCTTCTCCGAGGAACGCCGATTCGGCGCGAAGCCGCGCGCTGCGTTCGAGCTGATCGTCCGGGATCAGCCGCCGGCCGACCGCGTCGACTCCCGCCAGCACATAGCCGAGGCCCGAGCCGACGACGGCCGGCAGGGTGATCCACCACACGCCGTACCCGCCCCAGAAACCGCCGAGGGTGTTGACCAGTCCCGCGACCAGCGCTGCGCCGAGAGCGCCGAGAGCGGCGCCCCGCCAACGCGCCTCATCGTGGTCGAGCACCCGCTCGACGATGTAGGGCACGATCTCACCGCCGGTCCGGGACTCCGCCGCGGTCGTCGCCTCGCGAATCGACCTCAGGTCATCCTCGGAGAACAAATCGTTGATATGCATTGGACGTGGTCCGGGCGCGGCCCCTCAGAACTCGACCACCGGCGGCACTTCTGCGCCCGGCGTCGACTCGAAGTACGCCTTGTCCCCGAAGCCCATAAAGCCGGCAAACAGCACGGCGGGGAATCGGCGCCTGGCCGTGTTGTAGTTCCGCGCCACCTCGTTGAAGCGCTTGCGCTCGACCGCGATCCGATTCTCCGTTCCCTCGAGCTGGACCTGGAAGTCGCGAAAGCCCTGAACGGCCCGGAGCTCGGGATAGCGCTCGACCACCACCAGCAGCCGCGACAGCGCGGATGACAGCGCACCCTGGTTGGTCTGGAAGGCCTCCATCTGGGCCGGTGTCGGTGAGCCCTCGATATTCATCTGCCCGACCTTGGAGCGCGCCTCGATCACGTTCTGCAGGGTCTCCTGCTCGAAGTCGGCAGCGCCCGTGACCGTCGCCACCAGGTTCGGGATGAGGTCGGCGCGGCGCTGGTAGACGTTCTCCACCTGACCCCACGCCTCGTCCACCTTCTCCTCCAGCCCGACAAGGTTGTTGTACACGCCGCTCACCATGAACGCCATCACGCCGATCACCAGCAACCCCGCGAGCCCACAACCGATCACTGTTTTCCCCATGAGGTCCACCCCTTTTTTTCGCTTTTGTGACGCCCAGTGTATCGTGGCCACTTCGCCCAACCAAGCGAAATTTCGGATTTCGGATTTCGGATTTCGGTTTTTCCCCCCATCCCCCCCGGGTTGAACCACAGAGACACGGAGGCACAGAGAAGACACAGAGCCACCCATATCGCAAACACGAAGACACAAAGACATGAAGGCATGACAACGCCGCCCACCCGCCCACGGAGAAACCGCAGATCACGCAGATGGACGCAGATGATCTCACTGACGTGATGCGGCAGTGCCGAAGAGTGCCGGCGGAACAGTCGGCGATCTGGCGATCGCCGTCCGCCGGTGAGAAGCGCGTCAGCTTCGGACGCAAGCGTCCATCGCCACCGCGCTACCCACCGGCCGATGCGCCCGGGGCGCATCGGTTCTGCCTTGCCCCCACGGGAAACGGAGGCCTACCCCCCCAACCTTAAATGAAGAGAGGGAGTGGCGAGGCCTGCGCTTTTCGAGAGCGCGGGCCGCTGGGCCGTGACATCGCGCCGGACGCTTGCGTCCGAAGCGATTCTCCGGTCCAGCGGTCCCCGGCCGTCGTTCGGCGACGGCCGGGACCTCGTCACGGGTTCGAGTCTCCCATGAGACCATCTGCGTTTATCTGCGTGATCTGCGGTTTCCTCCGGTGGGTGGGCGCCCTTCGTGTCTTTGTGTCTTCGTGTTTGCGACGTGCGCTGCGCCTCTGGGTTTCTTCTCTCTGTGTTCCTTCTCTGTGTCTCTGTGCCTCTGTGGTTCAACAGGTGGACGGGCGGGCACGGAGACGGAGACGGTCACGGGTCGGGGGCGTGGGAAACGCCGCCACGGTACACTGGGGATCGGTGAGAAACCCATGAGCGAGAACGACCTGCCAGTTATTGACGCCTACCGTGCCATCGGGCGACGCGAGTTGCTGCGCCGGTGGGGTCCGTCCGCGGCTGCCGGCCTCGCCCTTGCCGGTCTCGGGTTCGGTGTTTCCGGCCGCCCCGGACGTCACCACCCCCCATCGGTCGAAGCGCTGCCGAAACCCAGAGACTGGCGCATCGATACCGGGGCTGAGGGCCGGATCGCATCCGCGTGCGGTGACGGACCGACCGCCAACCTGCGCCGCGCACTGGCGGCGCTCGGCGGCATAGAGGCCTTTATCAAACCCGGCGAGCGGGTGGCGATCAAACCCAACTGTGCGTGGGACCGCAGGCCCGAACAGGCCGCCAACACCGACCCCGAGCTTATCGGCGAGCTCGCGCGCCTGTGCTTCGAGGCCGGCGCCGCATCGGTGACCGTCGTCGACAACTCGTGCCACGACCCCGGTCGCGCCTTTGCCCGCTCGGGGATCGAGGGCGCCGCCCGCGACGCCGGCGCCACCATCGAGCACCAGCGGAGCACCGGCACCGTCCGCCTCGATCTCGGCGGCACCGTCCTCGGGCCGTGGGAAGTCCTGAAACCCATCACCGAGGCGGACCGCGTGATCAACGTGCCGGTGGTCAAGCACCACTCCCTGTCTCGCGCCACTCTTGGCATGAAGAACTGGTTCGGCGCCCTCGTAGGCCGTCGAGCCAATCTTCACCAACGGATCGCCCAGGTCTG
>PVMK01125238.1_pt1 | contig 13812 bp, 14 predicted proteins | sample 1853481 | NCBI WGS metagenome assembly PVMK01 (sample SAMN08533507, study PRJNA380276) | Marine sediment metagenome, whole genome shotgun sequencing project. | reverse complement strand
CCTCGTCAGCCGTCAACGCAGTGGCGCCTCGCAGCGTGAGCGGCACGGGGCTTCGGTAATCGTCGGTGCGATGATAGTCTGCAGGCTCGGGCACGGCCTCGCCGGCCCCTGCTAGGGGCGCCAGCGCGCAAGATGAAAGCAGGCATAGGAACGCGAATGAGCCGTACCTCAAGATGCGCACGCGCGCCCTACCCATGCGGCTCGGTGATCGGCTTGTTGTCCTCATCGAGCAGCGGCACGCCATACTCCAGCAGCACGCGATCGATATCCGCCTGGCGTTTGCGGATCACGTCGTTGAGCTGCCGCTTCCACTCGTGGTCGATTTGGCGCACACCCATAGTGATGCGGAACTGGGTCTTGCCGTCCCCTGGGTCCTTCACTAAGGGCACGACCACAAGCTCCTCGCCGCCTTTGTTGGCGAAGTAGCCGGCAATTGGCCCCCAGAGCACACCGGCATCGACCTCACCGTCACGGATGTCTTTGGTCATCTCCTCAGCGGGTGAATCATAGCGGCGATCGACCATCAAACGATAGGGCTTGGCATTGCCCATCAGCCCCGCCTTGGCGACGAGAGTCGACGACGGTGTGCTGATCACCACGCCCATCCGCTTACCCTTCAGGCGCGGATCGCGAACGCTGTCGACACCGTCGAGCCCATTGTCAGGGCGATAGACAAGCGCGTACGTGGATCGGTACAGGTGGTTGGTGTTGAGCACCTCACTGTCGCCCTGCCCCGTACCGATGATCACGTCACACCGCTTGGCGAGCAACGTACTGCGCACAAATCCCATTGCCTGCGGCAACCAAGTGTACTCCACGGGCACCCCCAGCTCATCTGCGACGATTTCCGCGATTTTGTTCTCGAACCCTTCTTGTTTTGTGTTCGAGAATGGCATGTTGGCTGGATCTGCGCACACGCGCAACACCTTCCGGTTCACGAGATCCGATCGGTGACCTTCGACGGCGTGTGCGCTGGAAATCCCCAAACTCGCGAGCATGCATGTGACGAACGCGAAACTCAGAGATTTGCTCACTCGAAACACTCCTTATCGTAGATCTTCGCCTGCTCGGGTTTCGGGTCCCTTATTCTGGCATTGGGACGGTACACGTTCACAGCGTCTTGAGAACGCGCTCTCAGATAGGCGTAGATGTCCTCGATGTAGCACATGATATTCCTATTATCGCCCAGAGCGGGCATCACATACTCGGTATCCCCTTGCTTACGAATGCGCCCGCTCGCGACGGTGCCCAGGAAGGTGCCAAAGTCCATTGTCTTCAACGAATCCATAAGTCCCGGCGCGTAGGTCGACCCCTGCCCGGCAGGCCCATGGCACTGCTGGCATCCACCCACATCATGGTACCTTTTGAAACCCGAATAGGAGTACCAATCGAGGCCGCCGTCTTTGTTGACGTGATAGGTAATCGTGCCATCCGGCAGCACCCACTTCCCATCCTCGTCCGTCGCACCTTCCTGGGTTTTGGAACCGTCGGGCAGTGTGACCATCGGAGGGATTTCGGGTGAATCCTCAGCCTTTGCCGATAGGCTAAACCCACCGAACGCTACTGCCGCTACGAGAAGCGAAAAACATATCCGTCCCACGCGTTTCCCCTATCTGCTTTTGTCATTGCCACAGATTGATACAGCATCATTTGGGCGGTTCCCGGCAAGAGTGCAACGACAAATAGGATTACTAGTTTGTCACGTTACCGCGAGAACCACCTGCCCAAATGCATAACCGACCTAAGGATAGTTAAAAAAGCTGCGCTCATAAACAGACCGGCGCGGGAATTTTCCCGCGCCGGTCCTCATGTCTTGTGCGTGTGCAGTAGCCAATTATGGCAGCGTCCACACGGTCAGCGAACCACCAAGTGCGGTGTAGCTGTTCAGACCTGCGTAGCCACCAACAGCACCCAGACCATCGGTCGGGTTCGTCAGGCCAGCTGCCAGACCGATGCCGGCCCAGCCACCAACACCAGAGAAGATGGCGATGTACTGCTTGCCCTTGTGTCCATAGGTCATCGCGTTGCCGATGATACCTGACGGAGTGCGGTTCTTAAGCAGCTCCTTGCCGTCCTTCTGATCCCAGCACTTGAAGTAGCCCTCAAGCGTTCCGGCACAGGCCAGACCGCCAGCGGTGGTGAGAACACCCGACCACACTGAGAACTGCTCCTTGTTCGACCAGACAATTTTGCCAGTGCTGGCATTCCACGCAATCATGTTGCCCATGTGGCTCTCGCCCTTCGGCGGATACATGGACAGCGTGGCGCCAACGTAAGGCTGACCGGCCGTGTACTCAACTTTGAAGGGCTCGTAGTCCATGCAGACGTGGTTCGTCGGCACGTAGAAGAGACCTGTCAGAGGCGAATACGCAGCAGGCTGCTGGTCTTTGGTACCAAGAGCAGCCGGGCAGATGTTGGTCGTGTTGACGTCCGGACCGTTCAGGAACGTCGACTTGGATTTCACGACCGCGGGACGACCATAGGTCTTGCTCTTGGGATCAAGATCAACACCAGTCGACCAGTTGACTGCCGGGTCATACTTCTCAGCAACGAGAGGGATACCCGTCTTGCGGTTAACCGTGTAGCCAAAGCCGTTACGGTCGAAGTGAACCAGGACGGGCTGCTTGGAGCCTTTGACGTCAAAGTTGTCGACGAGGATCATCTCGTTGACACCGTCAAAGTCCCACTCATCGAACGGGGTCATCTGGTACAGCCATGACGCCACACCCGTCTCCGGGTTACGAGCCATGATGGACATCGACCACTTCTGGTCGATCGCCTTACCGTCAGGCCCGGCGCGCTGCGCAGGGTTCCATGTCGATGGGTTGCCGGTGCCGTAGTAGACCAGGTTCAAGCCGGGGTCATAAGAATAATAGCCCCAAATCGAGCCGCCGCCCAGCTTCCACTGGTCGCCGTTCCACGTCTTGAGCGAGCTGTTCTTGCCGATCGGCTTGCCGAGAGACATGGTCTTGTCTGGGTTGACCAGCATGTCACTGTCGGGGCCCATCGAATAGGCACGCCACAAACGCTTGCCGGTGTTGAGGTCGTAACCGGTCATGAAGCAACGAACGCCGAACTCAGCGCCCGACATACCGACCATGACAACGTTACCAGCAATAATCGGTGCGCCTGTGCCGGTCTCACCCCTCTTGGGATCGCCGTTTATGGTCTTCCAAAGCTCTTTGCCTGTCTTGGCGTCGAGCGCTACGAGAGCAGTGTCGGCCTGATACAGGAAGATCTTGCCGTCGGCGTACTGAACGCCACGGTTGACCGTGTCGCAGCACATCACAGGGATAACGGAAGGATCCTGCTTCGGCGTGTACTTCCAGACGATCTTGTTCTCGTCATCCAGGTTCAGAGCGTACACGATGTTCGGGAACGGTGTGTGCAGGTACATCATGCTGCCGATGACGATAGGCGAACCCTCGTGACCGCGCAGAACACCAGTCGAGAAGGTCCATGCGACCTTCAAGTTGCCGACGTTCTTCGTGTTGATCTGATCCAACGTCGAATAACGCTGTCCATACCAGCTATGCTGCTGCATGCACCAGTTATTCGCGTCAGCGACGCACTTCTTGATACTCTCGTTGGCCAACGCCGGCGCCGCTAGGACAGCCGATGCGACCAACGCACCTGCGAATGCACTTTTGCGCATTGCGCTTCCTCCATTTTAGTGTTTTTGCCACGCTTGCAAGAGGTAGCGAACGACAGCGCCTGACACCCAATGATATTTGGAATGGGGTTTGCCCCTTCTTCCTCCCAGGCGATCGACTGGGTCGTGACACAAACGCGTGCCGACCCTTTAAGCCATATCGCTACCAGCGCCCATCAAGCACTTTTTTATCGCGCCCGCAAGACCATCTGGTAACGCGAACTCACGCGTCCGTGAATAGGACAAGAGGGCTGACCAAATTTGAGTATTGTATCATCGCATTTTGTTGCATTGCAGCACAGTTTTTCCGGTGCACGACAAATTCTTGTTCACACGCCTAAAAACTGGTTCCGAATGAGCAAAAAATTCCCCAAAGCGTCTGAGAGCGTCGTCCGCGCCTACTCAAAGGCGGAAGAACGCATTACATCAAACTCTATCGCGTATAACCGCTATAGGCTCACGGCCGCTCTCATTTGCGTGATTGGCTCTGGAAAGCCGAAAACAGGCCATTTGAAAGGGCCATAAAAGATGCCCTTGCGCGTCGCAATTGCTCGCAAAACTTGGCAGACTTTCTGCGCCGCGCAAGTCGTCTTGGTGATCCTTTTCAGCGCCGCTCTGGGCGCACAAGCAATCAGCGCTCCCTACGACGTACGCGAGATAGCACCGGGCGTTTTCGTGCACGAAGGACGTTACGAGCTCTTTACGCCGCGCAACTTTGGCAATGTCTCCAACACCGGCTTCATCGTCGGCCGCGATGGCGTTGCCGTTATCGACACCGGCGGCAGCCCAAGAGTGGGAGCTGACTTGCTCAAGGCAATTCGCGCGCGCACCGACTTGCCAATCACGTACGTGATCAACACGCACATGCATCCCGATCATGTTTTTGGCAACGCCGCGTTTGTGGATGAGAAGCCCACCTTTGTCGGTCACCGCAAATTGCCGCGTGCGCTTGCAGCGCGAGCTAGTCGCTACCTCAAGGCCAACGAAGAGTTGCTCGGCAAGGAGGCGTTTGATGGCACGCAGATCATCCCGCCGACGCTGTTAGTGGAGGACAAGCTTAAGGTCGATCTGGGTGATCGCGTGTTGATCCTTGAGGCGCACAAGACAGCGCACACCGACAACGACGTGACTGTTTACGATAAGCAGACCGGTACGCTTTTCCTCGGCGACCTGCTCTTTGCCAAGCACGTCCCCGCCCTCGACGGTTCCATTCGCGGTTGGCTTGCACTTCTCGATCAGTTGAGCCAGCGAAAGGACGTCGCTCGGGTCGTCCCTGGCCACGGTCCCGCCTCCGTGGACTGGCCCGACGCGTTCGCAGCTGAGAAACGCTATCTCGCCCGAATCGCGGCCGACGTACGCACCTTCATCGAGCAAGGGCGCACCTTGGCGCAAGCCGCCAAGGAAGCAGGCCTTTCGGAAAAGGATGCATGGCTCCTATTTGACGCGTACCATGCACGTAACGTCTCGGCAGCGTTCGCCGAGCTGGAATGGGAATGAGTCGAACGACGCGCCGCTTCGCACAGGAACCTAAAAATGCAAACCGCTACAAACTCCGGGAAATTTCTCGTCACACTTGTGACAGCTCTTGCCGTAGCGTTCGTAGCGCTGCCGGCTCGGGCGGACGATGATCCCTGGCCAGACCTCCAGCGCGACGTTTTCGATAGTCGCGAGATCATCGAGGATGACGGCACCATTACGCTTGAGGCGCCCTATCGCGCGGAGGACGCAGCCATCGTCCCGATCACCATGCGTATGCCCGAGAGTATCGCCAGCGACGTAAAGATCCTGACGCTCATCATCGATAAGAATCCCGCACCCGTCGTCGCAACGTTCCATTTCGGCGACGCAGCCGGCAACGGCGAGCGTGTGCTCACAACGCGCGTGCGCATCGACATGTACTCGAACGTGCGCGCCGTGATTGAGACCAACGACGGAAAGCTGCACATGGCGACCAAGTTCGTGAAGGCCTCCGGCGGTTGTTCGGCAGCCGCCTCCAAGGACGCGGAAGAAGCGCTGGCAAACCTCGGCAAGGTTCGCATCAGGCGGTTTAACCCGCCGGCGCTGGCAAATGCGACATCCAACACGCGCGAAGCGCAAGTGATGATCCGCCACCCTAATTTTTCGGGCATGCAGATGGATCAGCTGACCCGCGAATACACGCCGGCCAGATTTGTTCAGGAACTGGAGATCAAGCGCGGCGACACCCTCGTATTCCGCATGGAAGGCGGCATCTCGATTTCGGAAAATCCCAACTTCCGCTTCACATTCGGTGCTGCCAACGACGAAACGTTGCACGTGAGGGGAATGGACACCGACGGTTCAGTCTTCACAGGGACATTGGCCGATACGTCGTCATAACCTTGCCCCTGCCAGGACCGCGGCGGCGGAATACAGTTAAGGGCGCCACACATGTTGGCGCCCTTTTCATAAAGCCGAACCGTACGCCCACCTGCGCTCAGAAGCAGCGCAGCTCACCTTCGACCTGCGCACGCTTCAGGTTGTTCACCAACTCCAAGTACGGTGTATGAGTGCGGAACATGGAGGCGTTCTCACCGCCCCTCTGGCGCACCGACATGACCGTCTCGGCAGCCTCATACTCCTTGAAGGGCAGGATCGCAGCGATCGCGTCGATCGAACACGAACACTTATCGAGCACTGCGGGCGTCTGACCATTGACCTGCATACAGGCATACACATAGTCGGCACGCGCATACGTCGGATAGTCGTTGGCGGGCAGTTCGACAGCCTTGGCGGCCATCGAGCTGGTCAATCCCATGAGTACCGCGACGAGAGTAGTGACATGTGCCTTCATTGGAGACCCTCCACGCCAGACAGTGTGATCCGCTCTTGAAGCTTCAGATCGCCCACGAGCGGGTTATCATACGTCGAGTGCATGTCGACGACCTCACCTGGCACCTGCTCGCTGAGAATGATAACGAATTTCGCTTTTTCCCAGCCTTCCATCTTGCTCGCATTCTCATCGTCGACGTAGGGCATTACCGAGATACGGTAGGCGTCGATGGGCTTGCCCTTGTATTGGAGCTTGATCTGCTCGACCGTGGCCTTGTCCTTCAGGGCCATGCTAAACACCCGCTTCAGGTACGAGTGCTTGCCGCCTGACAAATTGGAGAAGCTGCTCACGGCCTGCTGCAAATAGACGATGAAGATGGGATTGATCGTCAGATCAGTGATCTTTTGCAGATCGCGTGCTCGCTCGCCGGTGTAAATCTGCAATTCGACGTCCTTTTTGCCCGTGGGCTTGGTCGCGACAATCTTGAGATTGATTTGATCTGAGAACGGCTCACCCAGAAGCTTAGCGTCGGAGACACTGCGATTGAATTTGTACTCGAGTTCACCGCCTTGCTCGATATTCGATAGGTGCTTGTGGTCGAAGATCAAGCTGGTCGCAGAGGGTTCATCAGCGGCGGCCGCTGAGGCAACGCCGGACAAAAATGCAAAGGGAAGCGCCAGGACGGCGCATACAGCAAGAAAGAGCCGCATACTCAAGTTTCCTTCCTAATCAAGTGTTTGATGCATCCGCTTTGGGCCTGTTCTAACCCCATAGGCGCGGGCGCGTCCACCGTCGGCGCCTTAAAAATTAGTCACTTATTACTAACGCGGCCGTGTATGCAGGTTCCGGCAATTGCTTGGAAGTAGGCGCTACTAGCGGAGAAAAAGCCCGAATGCCCTGGGGCCGTCGCCGACCTCGACCTCCCCCGCAACCGCCAGTTTGGCGGTATCGATGCGCATCAGAACGTTGTCGAACCAGCACGCAACATAGACGTATGAACGCGCCGGGTCTGCTGCAATGCCCTCCGGATAGTCCCCCACCGCAAGCGTCTTTACGACTTTCAGAGCGCCGGTATCGATGACGCTCAGCGTATTGTCGTACTGGTTCGTCACAAAGGCGCGCCCGCCGCTCAACGCCACCGCATAGGGCCTCCGTCCCACCGGAATCGTCGCGATCACCGTGCGGCCGGCAATATCAATCACGCTCACATCGTTGCTGCCGACGTTTGCCGTATAGGCACGACGGCTGTCTGCGCTGATGGTGATACCGAAGGGCCGTTCGCCAACCGGCACGCGGCCAATGCGCTCATTCATCTTTGTGTCTATCAGAGAAACTTCGTTGCTATCGCGGTCCGCCGATAGGACCAGTGCCCCATCAGGTGTGACCGCGACTCCGGAGGGAGACTCTCCGACTGCAACCTCAGCCGTCACGGCGCCTGCATCCGGATCGACGACGGAGATCTTATCGGCGTACCAATCCGCAACGTAGACCATTCCAGTCGACGGGTGGGCTGCGATGCCAAGCGGACCGCCGCTCATCGTGATGCGCTTGGCTACCCGGCGCGAAATCACGTCGACGATAACGAGCTCGTTGCCTTCCGGCGCGGTGACAAAGGCGCGCTTGCCGTCACTGGAGAGCGCAATGCCCGCAGGCTTTCCCCCGATCTTGATCTCGTCTACCACCTTGAAGGTGGCAAGATCGACAATCGAAAGTGATTGGCCTGACTGATTGGTGATAAACGCTTCGCGCGGTGCGGGCTCGTCACCAGCGCACGTTGTGCTTGCCGCGATGACAAAAACGACAAGCGCTGCATACCGGCTCCTCAATCGGCCACGCGCCGTCATCCGCCCACTAGCCGCCAGCCTCAACCTTTTCTTTAAGTGCATCGAGTCCGCCGCGATAAACACCCTTCACTGCTTTTGCAGCGGCCTCGTCGCTAAGCTCAGGTGGCGGATTGTTGTTCATGAACCCGCGATAGAATGCGCCCTTCCATTTGACGGTCGACTTATCGCCCTCGCCCTTGACGCTCAGCATCGAGGAATAGTTATTGACGGGCAGCACCTTCACGTCGACGTCGGTAATCTCATATTTGTAACGCTTATTCTCCACATCGTACTTAATCAGCTTCTCGGCGATTATTCCGCCCGACTGTAACGTGAGCACGCGCGTGGCCTCGACCGTATTTTCTCCGTTGCCTTCCAATTTGGCGATGCCGGGATGCCAACTCATGTCCTGAAAGTTGCCGATGACCTCCCATACCTTTTCGGGCGACGCATTGATTTCCACGGTCTCGATTACCTTTTGCCGCGTAGGTCCGTGCGCAATGGCCGCGACCGGCAGTAGGATTGCCAGCGCGAACGCGAGTGCAAAGGCTCTCACCATGGGGTCCCTCCAAACGTTGGATCAATATTTCCCGTATTTTGTCCCGACCATAGTCGGGCAGGCGGACCTTCGCAATTGTCGCAGCCTTGGCAAAGCGCCGCATTCCAGATGGTGTTGTTCTGACGAACCGTCCGTGCTTTGTTGCGGCCCGCGCGAAGGAGACCGCATCATATGACCGCACGAGACGAAGGCGCCGGATTGGGCGAGCGCCCCACATCCGAGCTTTACGAGAATGTCACTTGTCCGTTCTGTGGACTCTTGTGCGACGATCTAGAGATCAGCCGCACGGGGAGCACGTTGAAAGTTCTCAAAAACGGATGCGGGCGGGCCCACGGCGGCTTTGAGCGCACCCTCCCCGATGCCCAGCCGATGATCAAGGGCAAGGCGGTCGAACTGTCTCAGGCCATAGAGGCCGCGGCGGCATTGATCAAGAAAGCTCAGCTTCCCCTTTTTGGCGGCATCGCCACGGACGTGGACGGCGTGCGTGCAGCCTTATCTATCGCCGACCGCTCATGCGGCGTCATTGATCATGCACTGAGCGAAGGCCAATTTCGCAACCTCAAAGTCTTGCAATCCAGCGGTTGGATCATGACCACGCTGACGGAGGCACGCAACAGGGCGGATCTGTTCATTATTGTGGGCACGGACGCGCACAAGTTGCATGGCCGATTCTTCGAGCGAATCGTTTGCACTCCAGAGTCCATGTTCGAAGATATCTCCTCCAAGCGAACCGTGGTCTTCATAGGTGAAGGCCTCGATACCTCGGCCGCCAAGGGGCCGCGGATCGACGAGGTCATTACCCTCCCGTGCAAGTTAGACAAGGTTGGAGAAGTGCTGGCGGCACTTCGCGCGCGGCTGCGCGGCACCGACCTCAAGGCTCTGGAGCCAGCCAACGATGCAACAGGCAATGTATCGGGGTCCAAACGGCCCGGGTTCTTCTCGAATTTGTTGCCAAAGCAGCGCGCCGCGAAGACGCCGTCCTCGCCTCGCACTCAAACAATCGACGGTGTTTCGCTTGCCGACATCGATGCACTTGCCGAGCGCTGCAAGAACGCGCGCTATGGCGTGATGGTGTGGGCGCCACCAGGCTTGAACTTTCCGAACGCCGATCTGACGGTGCAGATTATTTCCGATGTCGTGAAAGATCTCAATGTCACGACACGTTTCGCTGGCTTGTCGCTCGGCGGTAACGATGGCGTGGTCAGTGGAGCCGCGGTAGGCGCTTGGCAGACTGGCTACCCGTTACGCGTCAGCTACGCCACCGGCAAACCTGAGTACGACTCCTACCGCTATTCGATCGGCCGGATGCTCGCGGAGAAAGAGGGCGACCTTCTGCTCTGGATCGCAACCTTCTCACCTGACATCGTTCCTCCGGAAACTAACCTTCCAACGATTGTTTTGGGCACGCCGGGCCTTAAGCTGAAGAAGACTCCCGACGTATTCATCCCCGTCGGCACACCCGGCGTGGATCACGCCGGGATCCTCGTTCGTTGCGACAATGTCGTCTCTCTTCCACTCAAGAATTTAAACCGGGCGCCACTACCTCGAGCGGCTGACGTGCTCGCCGCCTTGGAAGCAGCCCTATGAACGTGAGCACGATACGATGCTGATCAAGCTTTCCGGCGCAAAGGTCTACGACCCCGCTAACTCGGTGAACGGCGAGTTGCGCGACGTTTATGTCGACGGCGGCAAAATCGTCTCGCCCGATTCTGGGGCCCGCGTTGACAAGGAATACGATCTCAAGGGCCGCGTAATAATGGCGGGCGCTATCGATCCCCATACGCATATCGGTGGCGGCAAGGTCACGATCGCGCGCACTCTTATGCCCGAAGACCATCAGATGGACGAAGTCGCGCACACGGAATTGACCCGCGCCGGCACGGGTCATGCGCTGCCGTCGACCATGATCACCGGGTATCGCTATGCGGAGATGGGGTACACCGCCGGCTTCGAGCCAGCGGTCCTTCCCGCCAACGCCCGCCAGGCGCACATGGAACTCGGCGACACGCCCATGATCGACAAGGGCGGGTTTGTCATGTTGGGCAGCGACGATTTCATCCTGCGCTTGATATCGGAGAAGAAAGACTTCGAGCTCATCAAGGATTACATCGCCTGGACGATGCACGCGGCCCAGGCGATTGCCGTCAAGATCGTTAATCCGGGCGGCATCAGCGCGTTCAAGTTCAACCAGCGCAAACTGGATCTCGACGAGCGCCACCCATATTACGACCTCACTCCGCGCGATATTGTTGTCACCCTGGCCCGCGCCCTCACAGAGCTGGGCGTCACGCATCCTGTGCACGTGCACGGCTGCAACCTTGGCATTCCCGGCAACGTGGAATCGACGCTCGCCACCATTCGTGCCGCCGACGGCTTGCCTTTGCACCTGACCCATATCCAGTTTCATAGTTATGGTACCGAGGGCGATCGTCACTTCTCCTCGGGCGCGGCGCGCATCGCCGAGCTTCTCAATAAGAACCCCAATGTGTCGATCGACGTCGGGCAGGTTTTATTCGGTCAAACCTGTACGGCCTCCGGCGATAGCATGCGCCTCTACGCCGGCGCGAAACACGCCGACCCCAAGCGGTGGGTCGTCATGGACATCGAATGCGACGCAGGCTGCGGCATCGTACCCTTCCGCTATCGCGACAAGAGCTTCGTGCACGCTCTCCAGTGGGCGATTGGTCTGGAGACGTTCTTGTTGTGTGAGGATCCCTGGCGAATTTTCCTCACCACGGACCATCCCAACGGCGCACCCTTCTTCTGCTATCCGCACCTCATCAGACTGCTCATGGACCGCGGCTTCCGCCAAGACATGATGCAAAAGGTCAACCCCGACGCGCTGAAATATAGCTCGCTGCCCACGTTGAACCGCGAGTACTCGCTCTATGAGATCGCAATCCTCACGCGCGCAGGCCCGGCTCGCAGCCTCGGCTTAAAGGACCGGGGGCATTTGGGTCCGGGCGCGAGCGCCGACATTACCGTCTACTTTGATAAAGCCGACAGAGAGGCCATGTTCACCAAACCTGAGCTGGTCTTCAAAAATGGTGAGCTGATTGTTCGTGATGGCAAGGTCATCAAAGTCGTCCAGGGTGCAACGCACGTGGCGCGCCCCGAATACGACAAGGCCATCGAGAAGCCATTGAAAGAATACTTCGATCGTTATCACACCATGCGCATGGAGAACTTCAAGCTGAGCGACGACGAGATCATTGAGGGCGGGCGCGGTGAGATCGTCGTGCAACCGACCAAGGCCAGGACACAATGAAGGCGAACGGCATCACCATCGACGACACGTTCGCCGAGGCGTTCGGCATGAGTGCCACGGGCGTGATCGTCACGGCTGACTCGCCTAAATGGGCGCGCCAGGCCGCCGTCACCATGAGCGGGTTTGGCACGTCGGTTATCGGCTGCGGTGTGGAGGTCGGAATCGACAGGGAACTAACCCCTGATGAGACGCCGGACGGCCGCCCCGGCGTGCGCGTTCTGTTGTTCGGCTTCTCGCCCGATGCACTTCTCCCACAGCTCAAGAATCGCGTTGGGCAATGCGTCCTAACGAGCCCCGGCTCGGCCTGTTATGCCGGTGTTGAATCTAAGACGCGGATCGCACTTGGCGCTGGCCCGCGCTTTTTTGGCGACGGCTATCAGACGGCCAAGCTCCTCGGCAAGAAAAAATATTGGCGTGTACCTGTGATGGACGGCGAGTTCGTCATAGAGGAAACCACCGGTGTCGTGACCGAGGCCGTCGGCGGCGGCAACGTCATACTCCTTGGCACCGACCGTGCAGGCTTGCTCGAAGCCACAGAGATGGCAGTGGCCGCCATCGGCAAGGTTCCCGACGTGATCACGCCGTTTCCCGGCGGCATCGTGCGCTCTGGCTCAAAGGTGGGCGCCAAATACGATGGCATGATCGCTTCGACGAACGACGCCTTCTGTCCAACCCTGCGAGGTACCGTCAAAAGCGAGCTCGCTCCCGATACGGTCTCCGTGCTCGAAATTGTCATTGATGGGCTCACGTCGCAGGCCGTTGCGAACGCTATGAAGACCGCCATCGACACAATCATCAAAGAAGGATTGGACAAGGGTGTCACCCGTATCAGCGCAGGAAACTATGGGGGCAAGCTCGGCCAGCACCACTATCATCTGCGGGAGTTGCTGCCATGAGTGGTCTCACGTTTCGCCTCAACACCTATCCCGATGAGCGCCTCGACCTTTCACCGCTCATTCCAAGCCGGCTATCCTCGCTTCCACTGACGGACATACTGGCCTTGGTCGTCGGCACGACGAAGCGCCAACTCAAGGTCGGCGACTTCTTTGCCGTTTCTGGCCAGTCCGGCGACACGGTGACGATTCAAGGTGGATCTGAACATCTCGATTTCGTCGGCGCCGGGCTCGATCGGGGAACGCTGATCCTCGACGGCGACGCTGGTGCCTACGCGGGCCGCAAGATGACCGGTGGCGAACTCCATATTCGAGGGCGCGCGGGCGCGTGGCTTGGTTCCGGGCTCTCCGGCGGCCTCATTACGGTTAAGGGACCGGCCGGTGACCAAGTTGGCAGCATGTGCCCTGGCGACAAATTCGGCATGACAGGTGGCATCGTCCACGTTGCGGGCAGCATTGGCGACCGTGTCGGCGAAAAGATGCGCCGCGGCACGATCATTGCCCGCGGGACCGCTGGCACCCATGCCGGCTCACGTATGCTCGGCGGCACCATCTGGGCTGAGCAGGGATTTGGTCCGGGACCAGGCACTCTGTTGCGACGCGGGACACTTATCGGCCCGGCGGTCGAGCAGATGCTGCCCACATTTGCCGACAGCGGAAAGCATGATCTCGTAATTTTGCGGGTGCTTTCACGCTACCTGTCTGCCACCCTGGGGCCGCTCGCCCCTAGCCCCCTTTCGGGACGCGCACACAAATTTTCCGGCGACCTGGCAGCGATCGGCAAGGGCGAGATTCTCATCGTATCCTGAGGCCGGTTGCACGAATG
>PVMK01132111.1_pt1 | contig 13813 bp, 16 predicted proteins | sample 1853481 | NCBI WGS metagenome assembly PVMK01 (sample SAMN08533507, study PRJNA380276) | Marine sediment metagenome, whole genome shotgun sequencing project. | reverse complement strand
GAAGAAAATTTTAGACATTATCTTTTAACCCAAAAAGCATTACCGGGTGAGCTTAATATTCGTCAGATTATAGGTTTACGATTTGCATCGGATGAAGAATTTCCCGCATTAGTAGAAAAGGCAGTTCACGAAAAAATGACTGAAGACCAAATTAAAAAATCAATCAAAAACTGGAAAGGAGACTATTATAGAGTTTAGTTTTATATTGTGATAATCACTAAGTCTTGATTAGAAACAATCATGGTTAATGTTATGATGGTTCTGCATCATAAAGTGATATGTGTTACAAGCCTCTTTAAATATCTTTTATTATATTCGCAATCTCCTTAATTGTATGTCGTATAACAATTTGACCAAAAGGTCGTTTAATATCTTGAGCAATGTTTATATAAATTTTTAATGAAAAAATCAATTTTAATTTTACTCATTGGAATTCTGTCTTTTAATTTATTGATTTCTCAGAACGAAATTCAATTTTCGAAAATAGATAAAACAGAATTCGAAGGGCAAACCACATATCTTTTTAAAGGAAACAAATTCAATGGTGTTATCTATGAGAATTTTCAAAATGAGAAGCTAAAGTTCAAATTTAATGTGAAAGATGGTAAGTTAGATGGGCTCTTTGAAGAATATTATGAAAATGGTCAATTAAAATTTAAAACATCTTATAAGGATAGCAGATTAAACGGACATAGTAAATCATATCATGAGAATGGTATTTTAAGAGGATTTGGAAACTTCAGGGATAATAAATTATATGGACTATATGAAGAATATTACGAAAACGGCCAACTAAAGGAAAAATCAGCATTTATTAACAATAAATTAAACGGACCTAGCGAACGATATTATAAAGATGGGCAATTAAAAGAAAAATCTCTTTATAAAGATGGAGAAAAATTAGGTAAAATATAGTTGCTTGAAACTACATGAATTATTATTTGAATTCCAGATCATATCCAAAAATAGGTATCTCTATTCCAATTATAAATTGCCAACGTGTTGTGGTGATTTTAGAGGGGTCATCATTGGCAGTGAAATCAATGGGATCCGGGAAATTTATTGCTTGATCAAATTTATCCGATCCGGTAGAAAAAGTAGATCCAATAATAACTTTAACTCTTTTCAATTTTAAGTCTACACCTAAACCAAAATGGTAAAAATTGGAATCGAAATTCGTATCATCTTCTTCATCACCAGTAAGGTCAAATATATTGGCTTCGGCTTTAAATGGAGAAAAATCAGTTGAAACACTTCCAAATAAATTCCATTTATCATTCAAATAGAACTCACCTCCAATTCCGAAATTGATCACAGATCTACGCTCTTCTTTCAATGAAATTCCACCAGGAACGTTATCAAGTTCAGGAATTACCAAACGATCGTACTCAGACAATTTCCCATGCCAGTCTATCTTCGTATGAATCATGTTTTTACCTAGGGGAATACCAGCACCAACAGATATTCCCAGGGGTTCTTTTCGTGTTGATTTTATATCTTTAAAATCAATAAATTTAAATATATCATTTTCAGTACCTGACAAATACTCCTGATATCTAAACTTACCACTGTTGTAAACTTCCAAATATGGCAGGTCAATGTTTAGACCGAAGTCAAACTTTTCTAATTTCCATGCCAAGCCAACTTTCCAGAACATGCCATACGAAGACTGTTGAACTCTAATTTCATTGTTGTATATATCTACGCTCTGCAATTGATCCAAACTCACATATTTTATGTCAAATTGGTTCTTAGAACTATAAACAGAAGCAAAGGCAGAAACTCCAATACTTAAATTATCCTTTAGTTTTGTTCCCCAGGTTACTCCAAACCATTCGTCTGTTTCTTTAGTATCCAGATTCAATTCAGCAGTTAATCCTTCAAATTCTTCCAAATCATCCATCAGTTCTTCCGATTCTAAATTTCTTACAACATTTATATTTTTCCTCGAACGTATCTTTGAAATAAATGCATAAGCAAAATGATGATCCTTCCATTTTTCTATAGTAAAAGTACCGGCTACTAAACTTGGAACTTCATCAAAACTAGAATCACTTAGTTTTTCATCTCTTCCAAATACATTTTTTAAACTGATCGTACTAAACTGGTAGGCTTTGGCATTAATTGAAAATATAGGATTTTCGACTATTGCTATTCTAGCCGGATTATAATAGGTTAGGCCGAGATCTTCCACGCTACCTGTCACACTACCACTTAGTAATATAGATCGATTACCAAAATTCTCTTGATTGTAGTATCCTTGACCAAACAATACAATAGGAAGCAATATCAACAAAAAATTAAAAAAATAATGTTTCATATAACACAACTGATTCGTGTAATTTTGATTAATATTATGCACGTTACCTAAGGATAATAAAGTAACCAAAATTAATTTAATTTTTTAAAGGTAAGCTTTAAAAACAGAATTCATTATTGAAGATGTACCACTTAAATACCCTAAGTATCTCCTTTCACAATTAAAATTTAAAGTTCACTGCCAACCTACCGGATAGACCTACTTAGTATTCATAATTATTAAGCTGTGACTTATAAACAAAAAGCAGCCTTTTAGCTGCTTTATTGTTCCTCTTCTTGGTATCACTCTCTATAAAAAAAATTATATTTGTGAATGCTACCCCATGTATTATATTAGCAAAAAAGTCTATTCAACAGTAACTACTTTTTCCAATGACACGGCTGAATAAATTTTTGGTGTTTTCATGTTTAAATTTTTATTTTAGGTTTAATTAATTTTTGGGATTAAATATAGTTTATTATTCTATAAGTATTGATATTGTTACTTCAATTTCGGATATTCAGTGCAAATAACTTTCTTTAAGGTTAAGCTCAAAATTATTTTAGTTTAACAAACCAAGTTCAGACTAACTTCTCATTCAATCGCCCTTATAAAAAAAGAGTCATAACCATTATTTATATGACTATAAATAAAAATAATAAGCCTAACAGAATTTTTAATTTTAAGTTCATTATCTTATAAATCAAACCCATAAAAATAGATTTAAAATGGCTAATAATTCAAGTTCGAGCTCATCAGCAGGTAATTCAAATTATAATGTTAACCATGTAAGCAAGTGCCCATTTACTGGCGGAGCTTTAAAGCAAAGTGCTGGCGGTGGTACTAAAAATCGTGACTGGTGGCCAAATCAGTTGAATTTAAACATCCTACGCCAACATTCTTCCCTGTCCAATCCGATGGGTGTGAATTTTAACTACGCAGAGGCGTTCAAGAAACTCAACCTGGTTGCAGTAAAAAAAGATCTTTTCGATCTGATGACCAAGTCACAAGACTGGTGGCCGGCTGACTATGGCCATTATGGGCCGTTCTTCATTAGGATGGCATGGCACAGCGCGGGTACTTACCGCATTTCTGATGGACGTGGGGGAGCAGGCTCCGGAAATCAACGTTTTGCACCAATCAACAGTTGGCCTGACAATGGAAACCTCGATAAGGCACGCCTACTGCTATGGCCGATCAAACAGAAATATGGAAAGAAAATTTCGTGGGCAGATCTTATGATTTTAGCAGGTAACTGTGCCCTCGAGTCAATGGGCTTCAAAACCTTCGGTTTTGCAGGTGGACGTGAAGATATTTGGGAGCCAGAAGAAGATATTAATTGGGGGCCTGAAACTGAGTGGTTAGGAGATAAACGCTATACCGGTGATCGCGAATTAGAGAATCCGCTTGGAGCTGTTCAGATGGGATTAATCTACGTGAATCCCGAAGGACCGAACGGAAACCCCGATCCGCTTGCATCTGCAATAGATATTCGCGAAACTTTTGGACGTATGGCTATGAATGATGAAGAGACTGTGGCACTTGTTGCAGGTGGGCACACTTTTGGGAAAGCTCATGGTGCAGCTGATCCAGATAAATATGTAGGAAGAGAACCTGAAGGAGCATCAATTGAACAACAAGGTTTAGGATGGAAAAATACGTTTGGTAGCGGTAGTGGTGATGACACCATCACAAGTGGTCTGGAAGGTGCATGGACACCAAATCCTACTAAGTGGGATAATGAGTATTTCGACGTTTTATTCGGTTATGAATGGGAATTGACAAAGAGTCCGGCTGGAGCGTATCAATGGACACCTACCGAGGCTTCTGCCGCTAGAACAGCACCTGCGGCTCACGACCCATCCAGCACTCAGGTCCTTATGATGACCACTGCTGATATAGGGATAAAGATGGATCCGATCTACGAAAGTATTTCTAGGCATTTCCAGGAGAACCCAGATGAATTTGCAGACGCTTTCGCTCGTGCTTGGTTTAAATTGACGCATCGCGATATGGGGCCAATTGCTCGTTATATTGGTACGGAAGTACCAGCAGAGGAACAGATCTGGCAAGATCCTATTCCAGTCGTAAGGCATGAACTGATTAACGATCAGGATATCGTGGCACTTAAGGGTAAAATACTTGATTCAGAATTGTCTGTATCTCAACTTGTTTCTACTGCTTGGGCATCAGCATCAACATTCCGTGGCTCCGATAAACGCGGTGGCGCTAACGGTGCACGCATACGCCTTGAGCCTCAAAAAAATTGGGAAATTAACCATCCTGATCAACTGGTAACAGTAATAATGAATCTTGAAAGCATTCAAAATGAGTTTAACAGTACTCAGTCTGATGGCAAGATGGTGTCACTTGCCGACTTGATTGTTCTTGGAGGGTGTGCAGGCGTTGAGAAGGCGGCAAAAAATGCCGGTCATGATGTGACGGTTCCTTTCACTCCCGGAAGAGCGGATGCATCTCAAGAGCAAACAGATGTTGAATCGTTCGAAGCTCTCGAGCCGGCAACAGATGGCTTCCGCAACTATTTTAAACCGAAACACACTGTTTCGGCAGAAGAAATGCTGGTTGACAGATCACAACTTTTGACGCTATCAGCCCCAGAAATGACAGTTCTCATTGGTGGGATGCGCGTACTTAATACAAACTTTGATCAGTCACAACACGGCGTCTTAACCAATCGTACAGATACTCTTACCAACGACTTTTTTGTTAATCTACTCGATTTAGGGACAACGTGGAAGGCAACTTCAGAGTCAGATGATGTGTTTGAAGGTCGAGATCGTGCGACAGGCGAATTCAAATGGACTGGTACCCGTGTGGATCTTATCTTTGGATCAAACTCAGAGCTCCGGGCTCTAGCTGAAGTTTACGCATGTAGAGACTCTGAAAATCAGTTCGTGCACGACTTTGTATCGGCATGGTCAAAGGTGATGAACCTTGATCGTTTTGAACTGGCTTGATTTTAGCTAAATAATATTATCAAGCATTCTTTTATCAGATTGCTTGATGATATAATTACATTGGAAATTTTTAATACAGTTTCTTAAAATTTATACAATGATCTGTTGTCTAGTATTGAAAATAACACACAAAAGTCAAACATTGTTTTTGGATAGGAAAAAACAGGCATTACTCAGTGACTATTTGAAATCGAACTTGTTATACAAACCCTTTATTTTTAATTCTACTATCGGGACTTATATCTTTGTTAAAAAAGAAGAATCATTTGAAAAAATTCAAAATATTCTTATTGATTTTTTTAGTCAATCGAATCTTAATCATGTGAAGATTTATGACACTACTTTCCAACCTGATTTTTTCAGGATTGTAACACAACAAATATTAACTTCAAAAAAATTATCTGCACTTGAATGGAAACACTTTATTAGTAGTTTTATAATGCAAATAGATCCTTACAACAAATCTACTACGCCAAATGCAATCGCGGTATTTGAAAATTTCCGCAGTTGCATATACAATGAGGGAACTAAACAACAACAAAAATATTTTAAACGAAGATTGAAAATGTTGCGAGAACGAGTTTCATTAGAAGCAATAGAAAAATTACTAAGAAAAGATGGATCATTTTGATTTGGAATGAAATCATAAAGAACTAAATATCAGCTTTGAAAACTGGCTAAGGTTTTCATGGAATCTCTGTAGGCTTTTCGTTATTAAATTTTCGGTTTTTTAATTCTTTTTCAATAAATTGTATAACTTCAAAAGTTTGTTTCGTAGTTTTTATTTTATGTAATGTTGAATTCTTTCTTAAACCTATTCTAAAACTCTCTTTTTTGTATTAAAGCTAAGTAGGATTTTTTTATTATATTTAACCAGATATTTGATAATAAAATTTGGCATTCGGTTGTCACCTTTTAAATTAAATGTTTAGTATTAACCAAATAAATTTAGTGACTTATGGATATCAAAAAATCAGTTATCAATCTTTTAATTTGCTTGCTTTTATCACCTGTTATTATTTATTTTATACTGGGAGTAGCCAGATTGGCGGGTTCTTCTTATGAAATGACAAATGGAGAAACATGGATTATTTGGCTTCTTATGGCTATAGTAATAAATCTATCTATAACAAAGAAAGTGTCTTAAACATTAGTCAATAAAATATATCAGCATTTTCATGTGAAATTAGTGGTATTTATCAAAAAGAATTTAACTCATCTTTTTTAGCTTCATGCTCAGTTACTTTATTAATTTTGTGTAAATAAACTAGCTCTACGCAATCATACCTTTTTGTAATACTCAATTTCAATGCTTGCTTTTTCAAAAACTCTGGTCAGCAGTTCTAATAATCTGATAGTTGAGTATTCTGTTCTCTTATGAAGGGTTATTACCCATTTAAGCAGATTCTGATTTTCAATGAATTCTTTTTTAATTTTTATTAAAGCCTTAAGCCCTTTATCATTTTGTTTCCTTTCCTCATTCCAATTATTAACACTTAAAGCAATCAGGATTCCAATAACCACCAAAGCAATCTCACCAATAGCATATCTCATATACTTTATAGGCTTGTTATCATCAGCTAGTTTTTTTCGTATTTTTCTGTAGAATGGGATCTTACATTGTTTGTCTTTGGTTATGTCTTAATTCAATTCTTTATTAATCATTTCAACTAACTTTCTTCCTAACTCTCGTAAATCCTGAGTTACCCAGTAATGACTATTTGACATTTTTATTAAATCTTTCATCATTATTACGACCTGCTCATCTTCTCTGATAACTTCAAATATGCGTTGAGGGTTCGGGGGATAATTACAAGATATTGCATGTTTATCCCTAAAATATGTCCTTAAATCCTCTGCCAGTTTATATCTTCTATTTACTGATTTCTCTCCAAATTTCCAGTCCAAATGATAATAATATTCATTGATTTTCATCTTAAGTGAATCGTTATCTAAATCCGATATTATGCCTAGGTTATTTATTTCACGAATAGCTGAATAGTTGAAAAACATGTCCAAAAAGGTACCATTAAGCTGTTTCATACTTGCATCAATGAAATCCTTGCTAATCTCATCTGGATAAGGTTTATCCCAAACATTTACTATATAAGTATTTGGTCTCGGTATGTCTTGGAGAGAATCAATGTATATACCTGACATCTTCAATAAATATTTCCAAGAATGAAATCGAAATTCATTAAACTCCATAGAAATACTTTGTTCGCGAATATCATGTTTAATGGCCTGAGTAAGACTCCGTAAATGACCTCGCACAGAATTATCCTTAATTCTTTCCTCATTCCAATTATTAATACTTATAGCAATTAATATCCCAATCACCACCAAAGCAATCTCACCAATAGCATATCTCATATACTTCATTGGCTTGTTATCATCAGCAAGTTTTTTACGGATTTTTCTGAAAAAGGGTATCATGATCAGTTAGTTAGTACAGATAAATATACAGAATTTTATTTGTAGTGAATTTTGGGTATAAAAAAAGCAGCTTTTCAGCCTGCACTAGGTCAAATTGAGGGTTTGTTATTGTTGAAATAATATTCACTGTTATACTTAGAATGTTGCTTTTTTTGATACGTTTAAAATAAAACATATCTTGGCTAAACGGATTAGAAATTTTGAAAATTTTTCTTAGGAACATAACCTATGAACTTAGAATAACCAAATTGGAATTATTGGTAAAAGCCTTCATGTCTCATCTTGATTTCTTAATACTTATTTTTAAAAAATATGAATTCAAATAAAAGCACCTTCAAAAGATTTATTCTATTATCAAGGCTTTATACTTTAATTTTTGCTTGCTTTATTTATTCGATTTTCTCATGTACAAAGTCTGAAACAGTAATTGATACTGTAAATATCGATTATAGCCAATGGAGAACCTATGCAGGCTCGAAAGATGGAATAAGATATTCTTCTGATGATGAAATAAATATCGACAATGTGACTCAACTCGAAGTTGCCTGGAAATATAGTTCAAAGGATAAAGATAAAAATGATAGATCCCAAAACCAATGTAATCCCATTGTTATTGATGGTGTTTTATTCGGTACTTCACCAAGAGCTAAACTGTTTGCTCTTGATGCTGAGACCGGAATTGAAAAATGGACTTTTGACCCTGCCTCAATTTATAAATCCAAATTATCAGAACCACATTCTAATTTTAGTGTTATCAGAGGAGTTGTTTACTGGGAAGATGAAATTGGGAATGAGAAAAGAATTTTTTATAGTACCGGGTCAAAAACATTTTGTGTCAATGCTATAACTGGTCGATTAAATATGGAATTTGGTCAGAATGGGAGTATAGACCTTGTTCATAATCTTGACCGTGATCCATCTTCATTCAATCCATACATTGCAAGTACAACTCCTGGAATTATCTATAAGAACTTACTAATTCTTTCAATGAGGGTTCTGGAATCTGCTGATGCAGCCCCTGGACATATTCGTGCCTATGATGTTAGAACAGGAGAATTAAAATGGATCTTTCATACTATACCTCATCCTGGAGAAAAAGGTTATGATTCCTGGCCTGACAAACAAGCTTATAAAAAACTCGGAGGTGCTAATAATTGGTCTGGTATGTCTCTTGATGAAAAACGTGGAATTGTATATGTTCCTACAGGTTCTGTATCAGGAGATTTTTATGGTGGCATTAGAGAAGGGCAAAATTTATTTGCCAATTCATTGATTGCTTTAGATGCTTTAACCGGTAAGTACATTTGGCACTATCAAATTGTCCATCATGATCTTTGGGACAGAGATCTGCCAGCCAATCCAAATTTAGTTTCAATAATTCAAAATGGTGACACTATAGATGCTGTTGCCCAAATAACAAAACATGGTTACATTTTTATGTTTGATAGGTTAACCGGTAAACCTGTTTTTGATATTGAGGAAAAACCTGTTCCTCAGAATGCATTGCCCGGTGAACATCCGTGGCTAACTCAACCAATACCTGTTCTGCCCGAACCATTTTCTAGACAACGCTTTACAAAAGAGGATATTAATACACTTTTCCAAGATACTTACCATGAACTGATAGAAGAATTCGATAAAATCAAATACCATGAAATATTTACACCTCCAAGTAAAGAAGGCGCATGGATATTTCCAGGATTTGACGGTGGAGGACAATGGGGTGGTGCATCGGTTGACCCTGAATCTCAAATATTGTACATCAACAGTTCAGAACTTCCCTGGTCTCTAACTATGATCGACAAACCAATAACAAACAATATTGACATATCAATGAAAGGTATAGGCAAATATATATATTCAAAACATTGTATGGCCTGTCATGGCCCGGAAAGAAGCGGAAACGGGGTTTCTATTCCCTCCCTTATTGATATTGATAAAAAGTATGATAAAAATGAAATTAAAAGCATTGTTACCATGGGAAGAAATTTGATGCCAGCTTTTAAACAATTTGGCAATAATGAGCTTGATCCCTTATTAACTTTTTTGCTTGATCTTGAAGAAAAAGAATCGACCGGAATGGCAGTTGAAAGAATAAAAATAAAAAAAGATATCCTTGATGAAATACCTTTTATGATGACAGGATATAACAGGTTTCTTGATAAAAATGGCTTTCCTGGAATTTCACCTCCATGGGGAACATTAAATGCCGTTGACCTAAATAGTGGTAAATTATTATGGAAAGTTCCTTTAGGTGAATATCCCGAATTATCAAAAAAGGGAATTCCTCCTACAGGAACCGAAAACTATGGAGGCTCTGTGGTCACCAAAGGAGGGCTGGTTTTTATAGCCGCTACTAAAGATTCAAAGATAAGAGCTTTTGATAAAAATACCGGTAAGCAACTTTGGGAACATGAATTACCTGTACCTGGATATGCTACCCCTTCCGTGTATACTTTAAATGGGAAACAATTTGTAGTGATCGCATGTGGTGGAGGTAAAATTGGAAGCCCTTCTGGTGATACATACATAGCTTTTAGTCTTCCTGTTAATGAATAGCTGATTTTTATTATTTAATGTTTGATTATTATAAGAGGGTCACTTTTTATTTTTTTTGGGCACCTTATACAATTAGATAAGCTGTCAAAATTTACGGACTAATAATATTAGTTTTAGAATGAAGTTGAAGCATTGTAAGTATTACCACTGGTACAAAACAAAAAAAGAGTAGCCTTTCAGCTTCTCTTTTTGCTCCTCCTCATTAAGAAACTGGCTAGTACTTTTTTATAGGACATGGTAATGGAAGTCGTTTATTCATCTAGTTGTTTATTCAAATTTTCGATTAATTCTTTTGTAGGATCAATCAAGTTCATATTAAAACTAATTACTGCCATCTTCCAAGCTCTCCGATTATAGATCCAATTGAGAAATTCTTCATTATGTTGAAGTCCCAAATAATCTGTGGGAATCGCAGATTTTAGGGTTTCAAAGGCAGACGTGGAAACTGTTATTTGCTCTAGAAATATTAAACTTCTAAAATGAAAAGCCAGAGAATCATATATGGCTTATTATTTTCTAAATGATCTAGAAGGAGATCAATACTCTTGACAAGATTTTTTTGCCCATTTATGTTATTGTTAAACTCTTCAATATTTGAATTTAAGTTTAGGTTTAACTCCTTAAGTATTTGGTTTTCTCGAATCGATTCCTTTCTTTCCTCATTCCAATTATTAATACTCAGTGCAATCAATATTCCTATAACCACCAAAGCAATCTCACCAATAGCATATCTCATATACTTCATTGGCTTGTTATCATCAGCAAGTTTTTTACGGGTTTTTCTGAAGAAGGGTATCATAGGTTAATGAAATCAAGTTAATTATCCGAATTAAGAATATTGATAGTCTCTTTACTTTTTTGAATAATCTCGTTGCCAATATTTACTTGAATAGTATGATAGTTTATTAACGTAGATAGCATATTTTGCCTGTGTATCAATCCTTGAGCAAGCCTTTGTTGATCTTGATTCATGCCAATTACATCATGATAATTCTTAAAGTTGGGACCATCTCTTCTTCCAAGGTACTTATTTTTTTCTTCTGCCTCATGAAAGTATTCATTCATTATTTTTTCAGCAGTTAATTGAGCTAGTTTTTGCACACTTGATAACTTAAATAAGCTTTGTTGTTGATTAGAGCTTAACAAATTAAGATTTCCAGAAGATTGCATATCCTCGAACGTATAATTGACAGGAATGTATCTCAGCAATTGTGCGTCAACGGCAACAACACTATCCAAGTAGACTTCAAGAGATGCCTTGTTGTATCAAAAAAATCAAAATAGGCTTTGATATTAATTATGGTTTCATTTCGTACTTTCATTCCATTATGGATATTGGTAGTATCTGATTCAATATCACTGATCAATCTTTGGATGTACTTTTTTGTTTCAATTTTTAATTTCCTCTCCTCATTCCAATTATTAACACTTAAAGCAATCAATATTCCTATAACCACCAAAGCAATCTCACCAATAGCATATCTCATATACTTCATTGGCTTGTTATCATCAGCAAGTTTTTTACGGGTTTTTCTGAAGAAGGGAATCATGTTCAGCTAGTTAGTAGAGATAAATATACAGATTTTTATTTGTAGTGATTTATGGGCAGAAAAAAAGCAGTTCCTTGGCTAACTCCTTTTCAATACCTTAGGCTTCCTTATATCGGTTTTGCTACATTGGGAAGCCCTGTTTAAAGTGCAGTATTAATTTATAACAGTATATTTGTCATCTATTGGATTTGATTGACTTTTAAATTGAAATATGGGATACATACAAAATATAGCACTTGGAACTGCGGCAATTGGACGTCCACAATACATCAATATAAAACAGCAAAACAAAGAAAAATTTGATATAATCAAATTCAAACAAAACAGTATAAAAGTTCTTGAAGCAGCTTATCAACATGGTATTCGGTATTTTGATACTTCTCCTGGTTATGGAATTGCTGAACAAATTCTAATTGAATGGCTCGAAGATAAAAAAGACAGATCTATAGAAGTAGCAACAAAGTGGGGATATACCTATGTAGCCAATTTTGATTCAAAAGCAATCTTACACGAAATTAAAGATCACAGTCTTTCCCAGTTATAAAACAATGGGAGATTTCACAGCAGCTTATACCTTATTTATCGACATATCAAATTCATTCGGCCACCTTAGATACCGGCGTATTAGATAATAAGGAGGTGCTTAACAAATTGGCTGAATTGAAAGCTGATAATCGATTAAAGATAGGCCTTACGACAACAGGTAGTAATCAGATTGAGGTGATAAAAAAGGCAATGGAGATTAGTGTGGATCAATCCCAACTATTTGATTCGTTTCAGGTAACATATAATATTTTAGATCAGAGTCTATTAGAAATGGCAGATTTTATGATTGCCTCTGGTAAGCGAATAATTATTAAAGAAGCATTGGCAAATGGGCGTATTTTTAGGAATAAAAACTACCCAGAGTATGCCTATTTATATCAAACACTAGAACAAATGGCTAAGAAATATGAGGTGGGAGTGGATGCCGTTGCATTGAGATTTTGTGTAGACAGTATTAGACCATTCCTGGTTCTTAGTGGAGCTTCTGAAGATATTCAAATTAAGGAAAACCTAAAATCAAATAGAATAAAGTTGAAAGAAGAAGATATCAATATTATGAAGGACTTTAAAATAACCCCTGATTCTTATTGGTCTGAACGAAAACAATTGCGTTGGAATTAAAATCTATTAAAAATGAAAGGATTATCAAAATTATTGGAGTTTTTAAAGAAAGAAAAGAAACAAGGAGAGTTACCTGAAGGGTTTTGCCCCAATTGTTGGGGAAGACAGGAGTACGGTGGTTCATTCTATGAAGCTGTTAAAAATGAAAAAATTGATCTTAATAACGTAGAAGAACACTATGGATGGATACAGGCATATGCAACACAGAATTTGTTTGGAATTTTACTTACGAAAAAAGATGACGAATGGGAATGTATGCAATGTAATACTAAGTATAAGAGTATTTAGATTTGATACTCAATGTTAAACAGTTTATCCATTACGATTAGTACCGATTTTAAGAGGATTGAATGTTGAAATAGAGAATTTGATTATAAAAAAAACTACTTTCGTAAGTGCTATATCTTAGGTCATATTTGTTTTTATAATTTGCTATCTATTTCAATTTTTTCCGATGAGATCTGATATTAATAATAAACAGAATGACAAAAACTACCTTAAATATTAATCCACATACAATTAAAAAAGAAGGATTGAAACTCAACTCCAGTCGGCGCAAATAAATACCAGACAAAAACATCAAAAGACCAACAAAAAGAAATACTAATTCGTATCCAGGTTGGTAATCACCATCTCTGCCTTTACCTATTACGTAATAAGCTTTGAATGAAACACCAACAATAATGAATATGATTGGTTCATAACCCAGATCTGTAATAACTCTAAGTATAATTCCTGTCACCAAAAGTATAATTCCAATAAATAACGTCCATTTCGATTTCATAGCAACTTCAATAAAGAGTGAGTTCTTTATCTTTTATCAG
>PVMK01119918.1_pt1 | contig 13813 bp, 19 predicted proteins | sample 1853481 | NCBI WGS metagenome assembly PVMK01 (sample SAMN08533507, study PRJNA380276) | Marine sediment metagenome, whole genome shotgun sequencing project. | reverse complement strand
TTAATATCGCCCTCATAAACAACACATGTAGTTCCTGCAATTTTCTCTTCAAATGAATTAAAGTATATTGGATTTTTTTGAGCAAAATCATGAAGCATTTCTAAATGATTTGTATCCATTGGAAATTGAATAGAAGTAGAAACAGGTATTACTTCTTGAATATGAGCACTTCCAGTATAATTATTTGCAAATTCTTGTTTTACTAGAACAAGACTTTTGACAAGATCATCAAGCATTAATTCAGTAAAATGAGGGGGTTTGATAAACTCATTGTCATCTAATGGGATTTTTTAGATAAAATAGATGCAAGTTCTTGTTCCACTTTTTTTAAGTGATCAATTATCTTTGTCTGCATAATTTCAATATCATCTAGTTCATTTTTAGAAGGATCTATTATCAATTGAAAATTTAGATGTTTTAATGTGTTCAAATAGAAATCACGCCGTTCAAGTAATTCTTCAAAAAGTATTTCAGACAACACCTAACTGATGAATTAAAGGTTTAACAATTTTTAGAAAGAATTCATGAAAAAATGACTCCAACATGATATTTTATTGAGTTATTATGTAATTACCAGCTTTACTATATCTAATATGGAGAATAAATTGTCATTGAGAACAAAATCCATAACATTAACAATTTCAAAACAAAAAATTATTAAAAACAGCAAAAAAAACAATCAAAAAGCTGCTAGATTACGAAGACAGAGAGGGTATCACTGGGAAGATACGTTGGTAAAACGATTCAATGGTGTAGAAGAATGGAGAGCATTTAGGCTTGGGTCCCCAAGTATTGCACTACCGGACGTATTGGCAGTAAGCACAGAAAAAAATACAATATATGCTATAGAGGCAAAATCTGGAACCAGTACATCGTTACCAGTTCCTGCAGATCAAATTGAGCGATGTTTAGAATGGATTAAAACATTTGATATTTTTAAAAAAAGAAATGTCCTTTTGGCATTCAAATTTCTCTCAAAGAAAAGGTTAGGTGTGGGAAAATACGAAAGTCGAGAATTAAGAGAATTTTACAAAATTTGGGATGAATCTCTAGAAATCACAGATTGTGTCTGTACGTATGAAGGTGAATTTTTTGCAAAAATAGATGGTACACGAAAAGAACTTTTTCTCAAGGAATGTTCCATGCCATTTAAGACAAAACAAAGAAATATCCCTATCTGAATTTTGATTTTCAAATCATTTTATATGGATAAAATACAATATTGAATAATGTCTGAAAAAAATAGTGATGATAAATCAACTGAGACAAGTTCTGAATCCCTATTAGAGACAGTTTCAGATGCAGAAGTTAATTCAAGAATTAGTTTTGAAGAATTTACTGATGAACGAACACTGATTAGTTTTGATACTTTTGGCAAAAAACAAATGAAGATCAAAGTATTAGAAGTATCTGATGAGATTCCATCCTTCAACTGGAAGTTAGGAGATCGAGTTAAAATAACAAAAATTCTTGTGACAATCAAACATCTTGAAACACAGCAAGTAGAAGAAGGAGAATTTGATATTGAATCTATTGAAAGAGAGTTAACCGAAAAAAGACATTATACTTCAACTAACAGGTGGGTTCCAGTAGACGCTGTTAAAAATGGGTATGTTTTAAAATCGTATCACACCAGATTAATCACTGATGCACATGCACTAGATTATATTGTATTTTGATTAGATATTGTATCAAACATTTATGATTATTCTCTGAAAAACATTATAAACAAAAGAATTTGAAAATGATGTATGAGTTCAAAAGAATTTGAAGTGAATGGAACTGATTACAAAGTTGTATTAACAGACCAAGTAATAGGCCAAGTAAACAACCTCAAAGATCTTTATAATGCTGCATACGAAGACCCGGAAAGTTTTGAGGATGTAAGTGCTGAAATTTCAACTACCATTAATGAAATTGCCAGTAATGTGGAACCTCCAGCTGAGGATAGTGACCTTGATGGACTTATTCAGGAGATTATCAAAGCAGTTGATTCCAAAGCAAAAGAAATTGAGAAAGAACTACAACAAAAAGAAAAACCTAGAAAAAAATCAAAATCTAAAAAATAATCCCATTTGACCATAAACTCATAAAAAATCGGGACATACATTATATTCTAAATAAGATAATTATCATTATGTCTAGAAGCTGTGAATGTGGCATTTGTGGTCATCATAATGAATCAGAATGTCTTGAGAAAGAATGTAAATGCTGTTTAAATTTCCATGAAAGATCAGGTCCTAAAAGAAAATAATTTTTTTAATTTAATTATCTTTATTGAAGCAATTACACTTTTTTAAAATATGTCTTGAACATCCAATTAATTTATGATCTTTGCAACCACACAACAAACATTTTTTTTCAACAGTCATATTTTTTCTATTAATCCCTCAACATCTTCCATCATGTTTCTATCTTCTAAGGCTTCCAATATTTTCAATCTCATATTTTTTACTCTATTGAGATCATCTGAATATAAGGGTGCCATAGTTTCTATTTCTTTTTCAAAATAATAATTATCCAAATAATGCAAGAATTTTGATTTTACTATACTAAAATCAGATGAAGAAATCTTGTCATTATCAATTTTTTTTGATACAACTTTTAAGAATCCATTAATTTTCAACATTTCTTTTTTGATATTATTAAGATCTTCGTCTTTATCTTCAATTTCTTTAAGTTTATTGTAAGAACTCAATATTTGTTTGAGTATATTTTTTAAATATTCATTATAAGTAACCACAATTATTTTTCAGATTAATCTAATCTAAAGTTTAGGAAAAATAGCTTTACTTGTATAAAATTTACACATTTGCTTTAAATTATCACAAATTATCTGTAATGACGATGCAAGATGATGCTTATCTCAAGTGTATTGATCCTCAATGTGGTTTAGAATACCCAATAAAGAGTACAAATGTACAATGTGATAAAGGCCACATGTTAGATGTCAAATATAAAAATAAACCATCAGATAAACTAAAGGAGGAATTTTACAAAAGACGGAATTCTTTAGGAAATATTTTCAACGAAAGTGGTGTTTGGCGATTTAGAGAATTGCTTAATTTTTGTCAAATTGATACTGAAAATCTTGAAGAGTGTTCAAAATATTTAGTATCACTTGATGGTGCAGAAGGAAGACAATCAAAGCCATATCATATGTCAAAAGCTGCAAAATTCATAGGAACTTCAAATGAAAATTTATGGTTACAGCCTGAAGGATACAATCCAAGTGGTTCTTTCAAAGATAATGGTATGGCTACAGCTGTCACACATGCAAAAATGATTGGTGCAAAAAGAATTGTTTGTGCATCAACTGGAAATACATCAGCTTCTGCTGGAATGTTTGCTGCAAATGAAGGAATGGATTGTGATGTCTATATTCCTGCAGGGCAAATTGCACCAGGAAAACTTGGTCAAGCATATCAGTTTGGAGCTCAAATAATACAAGTAGACGGAAATTTCGATGATGCGTTAAAACAATCACTAGAAGATGTGCAAAATAATAATGGATATACAGTAAACTCAATCAACCCATTTAGAATTGAAGGACAGAAAACAATCCCATTTAGAGCATTAGAGTATCTTAATTGGGAATCTCCAGATTGGATTGTTTATCCTGGGGGGGCATTAGGAAATACCTCAAGTTGTGGTAAGGCATTAATGGAATTATATGAATGGGGTTGGATTAAAAAAATTCCAAGAATTGCAGTTATTAACTCTGAAGGTGCAAGTACATTATCAGATTTGTATAATGGAAAATTTGAAGAAGAAGAGCTTAGATGGAATAAAGGTAAACCAAACATCGAATTAATTACAAGATACTATAATCATTTAGATAAAGAAGGGATTCGTCCCAAAACTAAAGCTACTGCAATCCAAATTGGAAGACCAACAAATATTTTGAAAGGTTTACGTGCATTAGAGTTCACAAATGGCATAGTAACAACAGTTTCAGACTCTGAGATGCTTGATGGTATGTCAGTTGTAGGTCTAAATGGTTTTGATTGTGAGATGGCATCAGGTGCAACAGTTGTAGGTATTAAGAAATTAATCAATGATGAGATAATCAAAAAAGATGACATGGTAGTTGGAATACTTACAGGTAGACAAAAAGATGCTATGCTTCCTGTAGAATACCATAATAATCCTGAAAATAAATTTGCAAAACCACCAAAAAATTAGGCTCATTTTTAGGCTCAATTAATTTAGAATTGTTGTACCATCTTAAGAGTTAAATCTCAGTTTTACAAAAATAATCTAACCAAAAGATGGTGTCAAAAAACTAAATGAATAACTTGTGTAGTTGCTCTAAGAAATTTTATCGGAGGATATCATGGTAGAGTTATGGGTTGAAATTGTAATATTATCTGTTCTCATTGGGTTATCTGGATTTTTTAGTGGATTAGAAGTTGCACTGGTAGGAATCAGAAAATCAAAAGTAATTCAACTTTTTCAAGAAGGAAAAAAAGGATCAAAAGCATTACACAAATTAAAAACAAACCCAAGCTGGATGATGTCAAGTGTAAATCTTGGCAATAATCTTGTAAATGTAGGAGCTTCCGCACTTGCAACAAGTTTAGCAATTAGATTATTTGGAGATGATGGTTTAGGAATTGCAGTTGGGGTTATGACATTTTTGATACTTGTATTTGGCGAAATTACTCCAAAAACATACTGCAATGCAAATTCCACTAAAATTGCACTAAGATATGCCCCAGTATTACTAACATTTAGTTATGTATTTTACCCAGTTGTAAAATTTTTTGAGATTATTACAAGAGCAGTGGTAAAATTAACTGGAGTAGCTATATGCCTCCACCAATTACTGAGGAAGATATCAAAGGAGTGATTGATCAAGGACTAGAATAAAAAGCAATCGAGAAAGAAGAGATGAAGTTAGTTCATGGTGCTCTAAAATTTGATGACACTGTAATTCGTTCAGTAATGACTCCTAGAACAAAGATGTTTACACTTAATTCAAAAATGTTGCTTTTTGAAGCGCTACCACAAATTAATCAAAGTGGGCATTCTAGAATTCCAATTTATGGTGATACAAAAGACGACATTGTTGGATTTATTCATGCTAGAGATATTCTAAAAGAGTTAGAAAAAGACAACAAAATGACAAGCTTAGAACAGATTGCAAGAAAACCTGTTTTTGCATCTCAAGAAAAAATGGTTAGTTCTTTGTTAAAGGAGATGCAAGGAAGGCGAACTCACATGGCAATTGTAATTGATGAACATAATGGAGTTGAAGGCTTAGTTACTCTAGAAGACTTGGTTGAAGAGATAGTAGGTGAAATTGAAGATGAAACAGATCTACCTAAACCAATAGAATATGAAAAAATTGATCAAGACACAATAATTACTAATGGTGATGTTGAGATTGACATTATTAATGAAATTTTCAATACCAACATTCCAGAAGGTGATGATTATGCAACACTTAATGGATTACTTCATGAAAAAGCTTAAAGATATTCCACAAGAAGGAGACAAAGTGGAAATAGAAGATCTAAGAATAATTGTTGAAAAAGTTTCAAAAAATATTCCCAAAAAAATTAGAATTGAGAGAATCAGACACTAATCTTTTTTAGCAAAATGTTCTTGTAGTTTTTGCTTTTTTTCTTTCATATGAAAAATTGATTCTGTATGCTCAAATGCATCTTCATATGATTTTTCAAATAACATTGCTTGCATCAACATATGATTTTCAGGAATACAATACCTGTTTGATCATCAGAATACATCATTTGAATTGTATCTCCTATTGAAGTAGTCATATTGGCATGAATGTGAATCATGTTTGTATCTGTAAAATTAAAACCCATACTTTGAGCATAATCTCTTACATCTTTGGTACCCTTTGCAGTCCATAAAGTGGCCACAGCGAATTCATTTGTAAAAATTTCATGAATTTCAGAAGGTTTTGGCGCCAAATCCTTGAATCTAATATCAATTATGTGTAAATGCATTTGTCTTGTTGGAACTTTAATTGCTCTGACATAGAGTGGTGTATCCTTACCAAAATACATTTTTACATCATCGCCATGATGAGGTTTTTCAGTCATTTCTATGGTGTCTGAAAGTGATTCATCAATTTGTTCAATATCTGCCCATCTCCTGATAAGGGTCACATCAAATCGAATTAATTTATCCCCAAACTTGTTACGTAGTGGCTCTAGAACTTTTCCCATTCCAGTTACATTACAACTACCCTGCATCACATGTTGTTTACCAATGACTTGATCATAATTTACCCTTGAATTAAACAGTACATCAGAAACTGCCTCAGACCAACAGTGGATTCGCCTCCCTGATAATAGCGAGGATATTTTTTAGTTCATAGACGCCTCTTTTTATTTTTGTAACTTACTCCGCTTGGAGAAGCATCAATAACTAAATCACAATCATCAAGTGCAGATTCTATAGTTCCTGCAATTTTGTAATTGGAAAAATCATTCAGTTTTTTTTCTGGCACATATACATTCAAACCTCTAGAATTGGCAATCGCTACTTTATCATCAGGAGTGTATTTGCCTACTCCAATTACTGTAATCTCCGAATCATCTTTAAGAAAAGAAGTAATTCTGCTGCCAATTGATCCATAACCATTAACAAAAATTCTCTTCATAAATCTTGTATAACAGTCCCATTTATTTAGATTCTAAACTGTTTTCTCAATGTGTATTGTTGCCTTACATACAAGTGGTTAATATCAAAAAATCATACAAATAATTCATGGGTTTAATGGATATGCTCAATATTGATAATATCATAGAATCTGCAACAGTTATGGCAGATCAAATGTTATCCAGTACATTGAGTTTAGTAGATAAATTAATGTCATCAGTAATGCTGACTTGAGATAATTTAAAAAAATGATAATGGTCTTTTGACCTCTCTTTTTTCTGTATGTCTAAATTGTCCGTGGGTGTTAATTATTTTTTAGTAACACTCAATAGAATTTCTAAAATTGTAACATTATGGGATTTCTATCCAATTTCAGAAAAGATCTTAAAACTGCAAAGGCAGACAAAACTGCCCAAGTTAACGGAAAAAACCTCAAAGGATTACTAAAAAAATTCTCAGAAGAGCGAGACAGAATAGAGAAAGATACAGGAGTAAGACCACAAATTGATGAAAGTACACAACTGTTTATGCAAAAAATTCTAAACGTATGGATTTCAGAAGGAAAAGAAATTGATGAAGAGAAATTCTGGAACGAAGTAGATCATAACAGACAATTTACTCATACAGTTGAATATTATGAGATTAAACGCTAGATCTAATTTTTTAGATTTTCCAAAAACATAGTATTTTAATAAAAATTAACTTATCACTTAACGTATACTTATCATGAATGACTCGGAAGAATACAAAGAGTTGAAGATAGATGAAAGAAGAATTTTTGACAAAATTATTGATGGAGTGACTCCTGAGGAGGAGGACAAATTATACCGTGAACTTGATACGATCAGAAGAAGAAAACACAAACTTAGGGAAAGAAGTGATATCTAGATTTTTAGATTAGTTTGAATTCATTATACATAAAAAATAGACTGGAGGGATAATTTTGATGACGGACTCACATATAATCATAAAATAGACATTACCAATAACAAAAATTGGACAAGAATTTACTGATTACTCAATTAGCAGGTGCTATAGAACAATCAAAGGGAGATCAGGGACGAAATCAGTACCTTCTAAAAAGAATCAAACAAAACAAGGAACTCATTAATTCAGATAAGATATATCTTGAAAGAATTTTAGGGTTAAAAATTACAGAACAACCAAATATCCAACATCAGCAAATTTCAAAAAAAAACAAATCAGTCTTTCTAAATCCTAATTTAGTAAAATGTGCTACATGTAATAAAGAAATAAAATTAGATGAAAAATTATTCAGGAATCAAAATTTCTGGTATCATGAAACGTGTTACAGACCAATTTCTGAAAACAATTATGAACAAGAAAAAAGAAAAATGGAAAGAGATGAAAAAAATATTATTTTAGAAAATATCAATTCAAAAAATACAACAAATAAAGAAAAACCTAAAATTGAAAAATCAATTTTAAAACACCAAAAACAATCTCTAAAAATAAAACATGATCCAGTCGTAATTTTGATTGCTTGTGGGATTGTTGCTTTTGTTTTCATTGCTCCTTTCTATTTTATTGCTGGATTTAGTGCTGGCGCAATGGTATTGGGGGGTAGTCTGGTATTGTATCAAATAATAGATGCAAGACGTTGGTCAAAATCAGATTTCAGGTCACGAAAACACGCTCCAGGCATTTTTTCATTATTTCTCTTAATTCTTCCATTTGTTTTTGGGGGATTACTTGCATTTGAAGGATTTACACTATGGGAATCGATATATAGATCAATTATCTTGTGGGGGTTCACAATTACATTTTGGAGTGTTATGTTGATGGTTCCATTAGCATTGTATAGTAAAAATAGAGAAGACAACCTGAAACCAGCACAAAAGTTTCCACTAATCAGCGTTTTAATTCCTGCATATAATGAAGAGAAGGTAATTGCAAGAACTATTGAAAGTGCATTAGAGATTGATTATCCAAAAAAAGAAATCATCATAATTGATGATGGAAGTATAGATAACACATTACTAATTGCTAAGACATTTGAAAAAGATGGTGTTAAAGTTCTACACAAAGAAAATAGTGGAAAGGCTACCGCTCTTAATTATGCTATAAATTTTGCAAAGGGAGAAATTTTAGCAATTTTGGATGCAGATACAATTGCAGGAAAAAATTCCTTGAAAGAAATTAACAAAGTTTTTGAAAATTCATCAAATGTTGGAGGAGTGGCTGGAAACGTCAAGGTAAGAAACAAGACTAACTGGATTACTTGGTGTCAAGCACTAGAATATGTATCAGGATTACAAATTGCAAGAAGAGCTTTTGATATGTTTGGTGCAATCACTATAGTTCCTGGCGCCATGGGTGCATTCAAAGCTAACATACTCAAAGATTCTGGAGGATATGATAAAGACACTATTGTAGAGGATTTTGATGCAACTATCAAAGTTCTAAAATCAGGTAAGATAGTAAGAGGAACTACAAAAGCATTAGCATACACTGAAGCCCCAGAAACCATAGGCCAGTTTGTAAAACAAAGAGCAAGGTGGTACAGAGGAAATCTTCAAGTTGTATTCAAACACAAAAATGTAATAACAAATCCACGTTTTGGTTTTTTACAAAAAATTGCATTTCCACACATGATAATATCTATGCTAATATTGCCAATTACTAGTTTTATTTTGTTAGGCTCAATAATTTTGGCAATTATTGAAGGAGACATATTATTTGTTTTAGGATCAATAGGGTTTTTCACAATTCTTCAATACTTGCTTGTATCTTTAGCAGTTAGGATAGAGAAAGAGGATCCTAAATTGATCTTATATGCAATTTTCTTTATGTTTGGATTCAAACAAATTCAAGATGCTTTACTATTAAGTCAGTTATTAAAACAATTATTAAAAAAGGAAAGCAAAATGGACAAGTGTAACAAGGAAGGGATTCAATGAATAAAAGAACAGTGATTTCTAATTGTAAAATTATTTACTTGTCAACTCTCATAGTATTGTTTACATTAATTTTTCAACCCCCAATAACGTCATTTGCAGAAAATACAGGAGGTATTGAATTAGAATTAAAATATCAAAATGGTGATAGAATAATCACTTATCAAACTGTTCTTAAAATTTTCCAAGATAACAATGATGAACCATTTAAGACAATTGAATTTCCAGAATCAAATCCATATGTAATAGAATCTTTACCATTAAATCACAAGTACACAATTAAAGTTTATCAAAATGATATGTTTGCAGAACAAGGTTTTATAATTTTAGATGAACCTAAAGAAGAATTAGAAATCATCATTCCTCTGCAAGGAGGAATGCGATTTGTTATCTTGTATAATGATGCAAGCACACCAATAGTAGGAGCTAAAGTATCCATAAAATCAGATGATGGTAATGAGTGGGCAAATGGGAATACTGATTCTGAGGGTGAAACCACAAGATTTTGGTTACAATCAAACAATTTAGTAAAAGATGATTACTATATTGCAGAAATTTCATTAGGTGAAGGCATAGTATACTTGGAATACCCAATTACTTTCAATCCTAGTGTCATAGGAGATATCAAAGTTATTACACCATGGACAGATAATATTGAAAATCTCGTAGTGATTCAAGTTTACAAAGATATTTCACAAAAAGTTACAAAAGTAGATGGAAAGTTTGTAGTGGAATTGTATGATTCAAAAAATAACAAAATAGCACAATCTCAAGTAAATTCCAGAGGGGAGGCATCTTTTTCAAACTTCATAGTGGACAAATATTCAATAGTTGTTTTAAAAAGTTCTGATGAACCAGATGGAGAATCAAAAGTATGGGCTACAAAAACTACAGTAATTATTGGAGATGAGAGGTTTATCCAAATTTTTAAAAAAGGTGTGCAACCTGAAAGTCAAACTATTACTTGCAACTGTGTAGCATTTAGGCTAGATGATGTTCAAGACTACTACCTTCGTGGGCCTCAAGTTGATGTCATGGAGTTATTCCAACAAAAAAACGCTGATCTCACTATTGGAATAATTGGAAGTGCTTTTGGAACGGATCCCCTCTTAGTTAATTACATTGAAAGAGGATTGGTAAATGAGTTAGCTACACTTGAAGTTGCTAGCCATAGTTACAGCAATGCAAAGTTGGTAGCTTTGGACAAATCTGAACAGAAAGCATTGCTAGAAAAAACAAATGAAGCATTACAGGATACTTTGGGAATTATACCAAAAACCCTGAGGTTCCAGTCTTCAAGGAACAAATCTATCGGGAGCTGACCTTTCTAACGTTATACTTAGAGGAGTTAATCTTTCAGACACAATACTAAAAGGCATAAATCTTGCAGGAGTTGATCTTTCTGATTCGAATCTGGACGGAGTTGATTTATCAAACACTATCTTGAAAGGAACTAATCTATCAAGAGTTTCATTAAATGGTGCATCATTATTTGGAAGTGATTTATCAGAGTCGAATCTAATAGGAATAGATTTTACTGTTGCAGAATTTAATGATGTCAATTTTTCAAATTCAGATTTATCAAATACTAATCTATCTGGAGTAGATCTTACTGATTCCATACTAAAAGGAACTAATCTTTCAAATGCTGATTTATCTGGTGCAGACCTAACAGGAGTTGTGTTAACTAACACAAATCTTTCAAATGCAAATTTGTCTGGTGCAAATCTATCAGGTGTAGATCTTACCGGTGCTATTTTTGAGAATGTTAATTTCTCAAACGCAGACATGAGAAGAATTTCAATTGTAGAAACAAATCTTTCTGGAATTAATTTTTCTGGAGCTAATCTAAAAGGTGCTGATTTTTCATACTCTGATCTTTCAGGAGCTGATTTCTCAAACAGCATACTTGAAAGTGTTGACCTTTCATACTCTGATCTTTCAGGAGCAGATTTGTCAAACAGCATACTTGAAAGTGCTGATTTATTTAAGACCACAATTACAAATGCTGATTTTTCAGGAGCTGATATGACAAATGTTGATGTGGATTTCAAAGATTTGGAAAATGCTATCACAAATAATGAAACGGAATTACCTGAGAAAGGATTTTTCTTCTTTAGAGAACTATATTCAATATTCAGACAATTATTTGGATTCTAAATTTTAATGAATTACTCATTTTACTTTGTAATTTGTGCTTGTTCTCCATCTAGCATCTTCTAGTTTGAATCTATTTTCACATTTTAAACAAACATAGTCAATAGAGATTTCTGGAAAAAATTCTTGACAATTGTTACAAATGTACTGATTTTGCAGTACTTTATAATCAACACCAAGTGCTTTTATTTTCTTTTTACAGTCAGGGCATTCATCGTTTTGATAAGTACTTTCTACAGAAACATTTCCACAATCATAATGTTCAATTAATTTTCCTAGTTTAAAATTAGAATTTTTACAATTTGGACAATAAAATATCTGTGAAGTTCTCACTGAATCACACTGATTACAAGCAACTTCTTTTTTATCATCTAATTGAATTATTTTTCCTTCTTCTTCCAATTTTTGTAGATAATTTAGTATAAACTCATCAGAAAGTCCAAGAATACTTGTGATTTTATTTAGACTGATTTGATTTGTGGTTTTTAGAATAAAATTAACATGTTCAATTGTTTCTTCTTCAGTTCTTTTGATAGCTTCTTCTAATTCTGTTTCTTGATTAGATTCTCTTTGAAAGAATGTTTCTTCTTCTTCTAAAATTTTAATAATTTTTTCTATTTCATTAAATCTAAGTGGTTTTTGAATATAGTGATATGCCCCTAAACCTATGACTTCTCTTATTTTCTCGTCATCTTTACTATTTGCAGTTTCAATAATTATTTTTGTGTAAGGTTTTATTGTTAAAATTTGTGACATAACAGAATGTGCATTAGTATCAGGAAGATTATAATCTAAAAATACTAGTGGAACGGTTTGTGTTTCAGCAAGCATTTTGAACAGAGATACACCCTCTGAACCCGTTATACTGGTATGTACATCATCATAACCTAACTTCTTCATGAATTCAGTCAATAACATACTCACAGCAGGGCTATCCTCAATAATCAAAACAGGATCTTTAGAACTCATTATTCACTCTCCAGCATAATCTAGAATATGAATTGTTTATAAAATAATGACTGGATATTTTTACTATATAACATGAATTTCTACAGCATTTCAATTGTGTTTGCCATTATAGTTCTAGGGATTTTTACAGTAAACTTTGCATTTGCACAAGTAGATCCCCTCATAGATATAGAATTTTTACAAACAGGTGTACTAAATACATCTGAAAACCAGTTACACATTAGTAATGAAATTACGATCAGGGAATTTTTTAATGGAAATATTATTCGAGTTTCAGGTCAAGTAATTGAAGGATTTCCATACATTACCTATTCAAAAATTTTAGAGGATAAAATTGATACACATGGAATGATTTTCATTGGTGGAAAATTTGTTGATTTTGATTTTGAAGAAAAAATAATTCAAGAAGAGGTAATAATTGAAAAGAATGATGATCTTGCAATTGTAATTCAATATACTCAAAGAGTTTATTCTAAAAATTTAATACAAATAGATATTAAAATTTTCGATAAAGACCAAAACAAATTGAATGATTTTTATAAAAAGGACGGATCCATTTCAAATACAAATATTCAAGTCACAATAATTGATGAAGACAACCAAGAATTTTATTCATCTAATGGGATTACAAATGAAAGAGGACTTTATGAAATGGGATATTTGATTCCAGAAAATTCTAAAAGAGAAACATTAACTGTTACAATAAATGCAGAAAATGAAAATTCAAAATCATCAAAAATTTTATAAATATTTAGTTTAGGCAGAGCACCAAGTGATGGAAATACTTCATTTGTACCCTAGCACAAAAGACTAAATGTACTAAAAAAATTTAATGTTCATTGATTCATGGTCCATCTCTTGCAATTGGTGCAGGAATTGCATCCATAGTAATAATTATAATATTTTTAGGGTTTAATGGAATTTCAAATGAGGTGGAATTAGTAATTGAGTCAACCCCAACAATTCAAGAATTGGAACCTACAATAATTTCAATGGAGACATATTTAGCAAATGGTTCACCAATACTTGGAAATCCTAATGCACCAATTACTTTAGTAGAATTTGGAGATTACCAATGTCATTTCTGTAATGTTTTCTTTCATTCAACTGAAGATGATATTTTGAAAAACTAT
>PVMK01165828.1_pt1 | contig 13816 bp, 16 predicted proteins | sample 1853481 | NCBI WGS metagenome assembly PVMK01 (sample SAMN08533507, study PRJNA380276) | Marine sediment metagenome, whole genome shotgun sequencing project. | reverse complement strand
ATACCGGTGATTCCCTTATCTGTAAGATCCACAAGGAAAAGATGATTATCTGTACCTCCGGATACTATCCTGAAATTTTCACTCTCCACATAATGGCAAAGAACTTTTGAATTCTCGATTATCCTCCTGCTGTAATCTTTAAAAGAATCTTCCAGGGCCTCTTTATAGGCAACTGCTTTGGCTGCGATGATATGCATGAGAGGTCCTCCCTGTACTCCGGGAAAAACTGATTTGTCTATAAGTCCCCCGTATTTTTTATCGGTGATTATCATACCTCCCCTGGGGCCCCTCAGGGTCTTATGTGTAGTAGCAGTTGTAAAATCTGCCACTCCTACAGAATTGGGGTGTAATCCGCTTGTCATAAGTCCTGCGATATGGGCGGTATCTGCCATAAAATAGGAACCCACTTCATCCGCGATCTCCCTGAACTTGGAAAAATCTATGCTCCTGGAGTATGAGCTGGCTCCGGCGATAATGAGATTTGGCTTTACTATTTTAGCCTGCTTCATTATGGCCCCGTAATCTATCATCTCAGTATCTGGATCTACGCTATATGTATGAACCTCGAAATATTTTCCTGCCAGGTTCTGTTTATGGCCGTGTGAAAGGTGCCCCCCGTCACGGAGATTCATGGAAAGGATCCTGTCCCCGCATTTAAGTATGGAAAGATAGACAGCCATATTGGCATTTACCCCACTGTGGGGCTGGACATTGCAGTAGTTTGAGCCAAACAATTTATTTGCCCTCTGCCTGGCCAGCTCCTCTACACTATCCATATTCTCGCATCCTTCATAATACCTGAAACCGGGATAACCTTCGGCATATTTATTTGTAAGAACAGAACCCATGGTCCTTATTACTTCCTGGGAAGTAAAATTCTCTGATGCTATAAGTATTATATTCTCCTGCTGTCTTTTTATCTCATTGATGATGATATTCCTTATATCATCATCAAATACCTTGTCATGTGTATGATTATTATTGGCTTTACTTGCAGTCACAGGACCTGCTCCTTTCTTCAATACTTGATATCTTTTCAACTCTTCTCTGGTGCCGCGCATCATCACTTGCAGGCGTATCCAGGAAGACCTTTGTAATATTTAGAGCCTCTTCTACCGGGATAAACCTGGCTCCGATACATAGGATATTTGCATCATTATGCTGTCTCGTAAGACTTGCCGTTTCTTCATTCCAGCAAACTGCTGCCCTTATCCCCCTGACCTTGTTTGCAGCCATCGATATGCCTATGCCCGTACCGCATACCAGGACACCGAGTTCTGCCCGGCCGCAACTGATCTCTCTTGCACCCTTTTCTCCATAATCCGGATAATCCACACTGTTTCCATCAACAGTACCTACATCGATTATTTCATGACCAAGTGAGATTACAAGCTCTGAGATCTTTTTTTTATGTTCAAAACCTGCATGGTCAGAACCGATAACTATTTTCATAAAATGCTCCAAATACTGAAAGACATTTTAAAACATAGAACAGTATATTATAATACGCCGGAAAATATAATCCAAAAAAACAAAAAAGCCTGCCATAAATATATGATTACCGTTATTTTATGTAGAGATCTACCGGAAGTGTAAGCTAAAGGTGCGCTGATTGGCGTATTGGGCGGGCAGCATTAATAATCATAAAGATCTCCAAGTATATCTTCATAATCCACCGCACCCTGCCTCAATAATACCGGTTCCTCATCGGTAAGGTCTACAATTGTTGATTCCTTTCCACCAAGACTTGAACCATGGTCGACCACAAAATCTGCCCCCTTCTTTATTTCCTCCGGAACTTCATCAATCGTGCGGGGCTGGACCATGGTCCCGGACAATGTGGCGCTGGTTGAGACTACCGGTCCCGTAAGGTCTATTATATCCCTGATCACTTTAAGCCCCGCCATCCTTATTGCAATAGTCGGCATTCCACCGGTAACAAAGCTTCCAATTGATTCATTTTTGGAAAGTATCAATGTGAGGGGATATGGTTTCTTTATATCCCAGTATTTGGCGATTAGCTTTTTTACCGGATCATTTACTCCAACTGTAAGTGTTTCCAACTGGGACATGGATGAGATCAGGACAATAAACGGTGTACCGGACTTTCTCTTTTTTATTGAATAGATCTTCTTAACCGCATCTTCATTATCATGGATGCAGCTCAGCCCGTATATGGTTGCAGTAGGGAGCACCCCTACCTTTCCACTGGTAAGCAGGGCCGATATATTTTCCAATATTGAGCTATCGGACAGATCTTCTTGTATAAGGTATATTTTTTTCATCATAGTCCCTTAATTATAATATAACTCAAGAGAATTATCGAAGCCGAAATTATCAAAGTGATTAAAATATTATCATAAGTCATTTGATGTGTTTTGACTAATTTACCGTTCAAATAAGGATGACCGGAAAAATATATGGGTGGGAATGCTCCCACCCAAGAGGGTCAACTGAAAAAAGCACTTTCAGCTTTTAGTAATATATCATACAAAGACTCATATATGAACACCTTTTCAAGGTATTTTTTAACTATTATTACCAAATCCTATAGAATAGTATATATCCGGGGAAACCAGTAAGGGATTTAAATATGATCTTTATTTAATATCTCAAACAAACTCCTTACATTTACCGCCACATTTATTGTATACTCTAGATACTTATACAATATTTTTAAGGCTGATATTATGGTAATGACCAGGCCCACCTGGCATGAATATTTCGTATCGATCACAAAGCAAGTAGCAACCCGTTCGACCTGCCTCCGGAGAAAAGTAGGGGCAATAATCGTAAAGGACAAAAGGATACTTACTACAGGATATAATGGCGCGCCCATGGGTGTTAGAAACTGCCTTGAGATAGGGACCTGCTACAGGGATGAACTCGGTGTCCCCTCTGGCGAGCGCCATGAGATATGTAAAGGCCTGCATGCAGAGCAGAATGCATTACTCCAGGCTGCCTTTCATGGTGTCAATATTCAGGATTCTGAGATATACTGCACGACACAACCATGCGTGATGTGTTCCAAGATGATAATAAATGTAGGGATAAAAAGGATATATTACCTGGAAGATTATCCTGACTCGCTATCTGTTGAGATGCTTGATGAGGCTGGTTTGGAATCCATCAGATTAGATTATTGAGGCTGTAGAAAACTGTAACCAGGGGCACGGCACCCTGTAATAAGTAGCTGCAAAAAAGTGCACTTTTAATTAATTGAAAAAATAATTATTTCAAGTATAATCTCTTTTAGGTTGTGGTCCGTAAGTCTTCGACTGGTGTGGACCCTGATGATTATAAATAGATATTTATCATCTGGCTGGAGGCAAAGCCTTATATATGACAGAGGATCAGAAACTGACCGGCATAAGGAACATTTCACTGTATATTCTCATAGGACTAATAGTACTTGGCCTAATCCTCTATTTCACTCTTTCCTTTAAGATCTCAATAGCAATAATAATAAGCGCATTTCTGGCATTCCTGGTATTTGTATTAACTCTTATCTTTTACCGGTGGGTATTCCGCAGGGGAACCGCGAAAGCGGCCAGGCTCGTGGTACTTTCATTTGTATTAAAGATAATCATTCTAGGAGGGATGTTCTATCTCATCTTTTGGCTGGATTTTGTAAATATTATGGTTTTTATAATATCGTTTGTGGTATTTTTTGCTATATTTTTAAACGTAGAAACCTTTCTTATAAGGAAACAATTATTATTTAAGTAGACCTGGGAGAAAATAGTGCATGTACTTGAACATTTTCATCTGGAGGTAATAGTTCCGATAAAGGTGTTTGGAATAGATATATCCATCACTAATTTGACCGTATCCATGTTTGCTGCTGTATTTATATTCCTGACACTTTTTATCCTTATGGCCCTTAGGCCAAAAGTAATTCCCGGAAAAGGGCAGGCGGTAATAGAGATACTGCTGCTCTTTATCAGGAGGAATCTTGTATATAATATGATAGGAAAAAAGGAAGGGGACCGCTGGGTTCCGCTTATCGGCGGGATATTTGTATTTGTGCTTGCAAACAATATGATCGGGCTCATTCCCGGGGCATATACCCCTACGCTTAATCCACTGGTTCCTGTGACCCTTGCCCTGATCGTCTTTTTTATAGTTCAGGTAACGAACCTGAGAAAGCATGGGATAAAGGGACTGGTAAGGACACTGGCGCCGGCAACAGTTCCCTCATGGATGTATGTTATTGTAGTTCCCATAGAAGTAGTAAGCATGATAGCAAAGCCTTTTTCCCTGTTTGTAAGGCTTATGGCCAATATGCTGGCGGGCCATACCATTATTTTAGTGCTTTATGGCTTGATCATTTATTTCCAGAGTTATTATATAGCGATACCCATTGTCCCGTTTGCATTGATCATGAATCTATTTGAGATATTTGTTTCTGTCATCCAGGCCTATATTTTTGCGATTCTTTCAGCACTATATATAGGTGAAGCAGTAAAACCCAAACATTAATTAATAATTTAATAAGGATAAGTTCTCGAGACTAGGAGGAATTTTATGGAACCGAAAACAGCAGCAATGTTAGCAGCTGGTTTTGCAATGGGAGTTGGAGCGATAGGACCTGGTATTGGAATCGGTAATCTGGTTGGAAAAGCACTGGAAGGCATAGCCAGGCAGCCGGAGGCAACAGGTCAGATCCAGACAGCCATGTTTATCGGAATAGCTTTTGCGGAAGCTATTGCCCTTTATGCGCTGGTAGTTGCTTTTTTGCTTATCTTTGTAGCTTAAAGATATCTGTTTCATTAAAAGATAAGCCAATTTAAACAAAAATATTATTTGGAAGAGGTGTGAGTAATTTGGAAGAAGTACTTAAGATATTAAATCCAATGACTAGTACTATCTTCTGGTCGATCGTAGTTTTTGTGATACTGGTAATAGTACTGTGGAAATTAGTGCTGAAACCCGTAAATAATATGATCGCTAAGAGGCAGGAAGAGATAAGGGGAAAAATAGACGATGCCGACCGGAAAAGCCTGGAGTCCAGCAAATACCTGGAAGAGCAGAAAAAAAGTATAGATAAGGCAAGGATCGAGGCAAAAAAGATCATTGACGAGGGTAAAGAAGCGGCCAGGAAGATTAAAGAGGAGATAGAGAGTCAGGCAAGCGAGAAATCAAAACTGATGCTTGAGGATGCCCTTACAGAGATAAGAAGTGAAAAAGACAGGTCAATAAATGAGGTAAAAGATGAGATGGTTGATATCGCACTTGCCGCCTCACAGAAGATGATCTCAAAGACCTTGTCTGAGGAGGACCACAAAAAGCTTATCGAAGAAAGCTTAAAAGATCTCGGAAAGGTATAAGTGGGCATGATGCAAAAGAAATTAGAAGAAGCAAGTGCACAGTATTATGCACAGGCAATATTAGATATTGGAAAAGCTGAAAAAGCGGTCGACCTTCTTGAGACAGAATTTAAGACCTTGAGGGAAGCGGTCATATCTGATCTTGACCTGAAAAAATATCTTACGGATCCTTCGGTGGAGAAAATGTCAAAGATCAGTATGGCTCTAAAGGTACTTGGTGAAGATGCCTCGGTCTCTATCCGTACCACCTTTGTGATACTTATCATGGCAGATATCATAGAAGAAATTGAAGAGATATATGATATGTTCGTCGGATTTGTAAGCAACTTCAAAAAGCAAGTCTATGTCGAGGTGGTAAGTGCAATTGAACTTGATGGTGATACCATCTCAAAGATCAAGGAGGACGTTGACAGGGCTTCCGGACTTGAAGTAAGAATAAGAAATACTGTGGACCCGGATATCATAGGAGGACTTGTGCTTAAGATCGGAGAGAAGATAGTGGATCTTAGTGTAAAGAATAAGATGAAGGATATAAGGGCTAAATTAAAATCAATAGAGCTCGGAGGTGGAGAATTTGGCGCTGAAAATTAATTCAAACAAGATTGCCGGCCTTATAAGCACTGAGCTTAAGACATATGAAAAAGAGACCAGGGTGGAAGAAGTTGGCAGGGTCGTAATGGCTGGTGATGGGATCGCCAGGATATCAGGACTTTCAAAGGCAATGGCCGGCGAGATGCTTGAGTTTCCTGAAAATATTTACGGTTTGGCACTCAATCTGGACAAGAATGAGATCGGGGCCATAATACTTGGAGATGCTACAAAGATCCAGGAAGGCGACCTGGTCAAATGCACGGGCAGGATCCTCGAGATCCCTGTGGGAGAGGAACTGGTAGGAAGGATTGTCGATCCGCTTGGACGGCCAATGGATAATAAGGGCCCAATAAAGACCAAGCAACACGGACCGATAGAGTTTAATGCCCCTAATGTCATATCAAGGCAGCCGGTAAAGGAGCCCCTCCAGACAGGTATAAAAGCCATCGATTCGATGATCCCCATAGGCAGGGGCCAGAGGGAACTTGTGATCGGGGATAGGAGTACGGGGAAATCAGCTTTGTTGATCGATACTATCATGAATCAAAAAGATACCGGTGTTTACTGCATATATGTCGTCATAGGACAGAAGACTTCTACGATAGCGCGTTTTGTGGATAAGCTTGAGAGTGCGGGCGTAATGGAATATACGACTATAGTAAGCGCACCGGCACAAGCTTCGGCATCACTTCAATATATTGCACCATATGCGGGCTGTGCGATCGGTGAATACTTCATGTATGGGGGGAAACATGCACTCATAGTCTATGATGACCTCTCAAAACATGCCGTTGCATACAGGCAAATTTCACTGCTCCTGCGAAGACCTCCCGGAAGGGAAGCCTACCCGGGTGATATTTTTTACCTTCACTCAAAACTTCTTGAGAGAGGAGCCAAACTTTCAGATAAACTGGGGGGAGGATCCCTTACAGCCATTCCCGTAATTGAAACAATGGCCAGTGATATGTCAGCATATATACCGACTAATGTGATCTCCATTACAGATGGACAGATATATCTTGAAACGGACCTTTTTAATGCAGGAGTGAGACCAGCCATCAATGCCGGTATCTCAGTCTCAAGGGTCGGCGGAAACGCCCAGATAAAAGCAATGAAAAAAGTAGCCGGCATGCTCAGGCTTGACCTTGCCCAATACAGGGAGCTTGAGACATTTGCCAAATTTGGTACTGAACTTGACAAGGAGACCCAGAAACAGCTTGCCAGGGGCGAAAGGACCGTAGAGGTACTCAAACAGGGTCAGTATGTGCCTATGTCTGTAGAGGACCAGGTTATCGTGATCTATGCACTGACAAATGGTTTCCTGGACGATATCGAAGTAAAGGATATCTTAAAATTTGAGAGCCAGTATATCGAGTATATAAGGGCCTCCCATCCAGAGATAATAGAGGAGATCAAAAATAAAAAAGATATTGATGAAAAATTGTCAAACAATCTTGACAAAGCTATAAGCAGATTCAAGGAAGGCTTTGCCACATAAAATACATTATTTATTATGGAAAAGACCAGGGAAATAAAAAGCAGGGTAAAAAGTGTCTCCGGAACACGGAAGATCACTAAAGCTATGGAGATGATAGCCTCCTCTAAAATAAGAAAGGCCCAGGGCAGAATATTGGAGGCCAGGCCTTTTATTGATAAAATTGCTGATTTCATATCCGATATAGCATGTTATTCCCCTGTATCAGACCCTCTCCTTACTCCTCACAATAAGGTGGGTAAGGTGCTTGTACTTGGAGTCACCGCAGACCGTGGACTTTGCGGAGGATATAATTCAAATATCATAAGGCTAATCGAAAAGACTATCGAAGATATCAAGGAAGAGGGATTGGATTATGAACTTGACATAATCGGGACCAGGGGAAGAAATCATTTCAAGTATATCGGCATGGAACCAAATAAGGTATTTGAAAACCTATCGGACTATCCAAAATTTTTAGATGCAAGAGAGATAGCCAGCTCCATAATAGACAGATATAAGGCATTTGAAATAGACAAGGTGGTTATCTGCTATACCAAATTTAAAAATGCCACCGAACAGGTGACATCTTCATTCCAGCTCCTCCCGATTCCTTTTATGGACAAGATCGACCCCAAAGGAGATCCTGATCGTGAGGCCGGACTTGTTAAGATCGGAGACAAGGTGTGTGTGATAACACCGGAATTTTCATATGAACCTTCACCAAAAGCGGTGCTTAAATCCCTTTTACCCGAGTATCTTTATACCATAGTATTTATGGCACTTCTGGAATCAACAGCAAGTGAGACGGGTGCAAGGATGACTGCGATGAAGAATGCAAGTGAAAATGCCGGAGATATGATAAAGGACCTTAACAGGAAGTTCCACCGTGCAAGACAGCAGCAGATAACAATGGAGATAGCTGAGATAGTATCAGGGGCGGAAGCACTGAAAGAAAACTAAAAAAATTAAGCATTGTAATAATATTGAAAACTCAATATAGAGGTGAAAATAAATAATATGGCTGATGATAAAAGTAAAAAACCGAATATTGGAAAAATAGTTAGCATCAGGGGACCTGTGCTTGATATTGAATTTCCCCCTGGGAAATTACCGGATATGTATACTGCACTGGAGATACACCGCATCGAGGATAAAAGACAGGATTACCAGAGAAAAAAAATAATAGTCGAGGTCCAGCAGTCAATTGGCAGCAATCAGGTAAGGGCAGTAGCGATGTCTCCTACAGATGGTCTTGACAGGGGTATGTCAGTCATTGATACAGGAAAACCGATAGAGGTCCCGGTGGGAAAGGAAACCCTGGGGAGACTGTTTAATGTATTGGGAGAGCCTATAGATTCCCTTGGTGAGGTCTCTACAGAGAAGAAGCTGTCCATTCACAGGGAAGCGCCCTCAATTGAGGACATAGAACCCACAACAGAGTTATATGAGACCGGTGTAAAAGTAATAGACCTTCTGTGCCCGTTTGTAAAAGGGGGCAAGATAGGTATGTTTGGCGGAGCAGGTGTAGGAAAGACTGTTATCATCATGGAACTTATACATAATATAGCTACCGAGCACGGTGGATTCTCAGTATTTTCCGGAGTAGGCGAGAGGACCAGGGAAGGAAATGACCTTTATCTTGAGATGAAAGAATCAGGTGTACTTGAGAAGACTGTCCTTGTATTCGGCCAGATGAATGAACCTCCGGGCGCAAGGTTGAGAGTAGGGCTTTCAGGTCTTACAATGGCTGAGTACTTCAGGGATTTTGAAGGAAAGGACCTATTGCTCTTTGTAGATAATATATTCAGGTTTGTACAGGCCGGCCAGGAAGTATCGACACTTCTCGGCAGGATGCCTTCTGCTGTTGGTTATCAGCCAACACTTTCAAGCGAGATGGGCCAGCTGCAGGAAAGGATCACTTCGACAAAGAAAGGCTCTATAACATCGGTTCAGGCCATATATGTGCCTGCAGATGATCTTACCGATCCAGCCCCGGCAACTACATTCTCTCACCTGGACTCCACTGTAGTGCTTTCCAGGCAGATTGCTGAGAGGGGACTTTATCCTGCTGTGGATCCGCTGGATTCATCTTCACAGATACTCGACCCCCAGTATGTCGGGGTGGAGCATTACCAGGTGGCAAGGAGCGTGCAGGAAGTGCTCCAGAGAAATAAGGAACTTCAGGATATCATAGCAATACTCGGGATAGACGAACTCTCTGAAGAGGATAAACTGACTGTGCAGAGGGCAAGAAGGATAGAGAGGTTCTTATCACAGCCATTCTCAGTGGCTGAACAGTTTACAGGGCGAGAAGGAAGGTATGTTAAGATAGAAGATACCATAAATGGCTTTAAGGCGATCGTAGAGGGTAAATTTGACGATGTGCCCGAACAGGCCTTTTATATGACAGGAACCATCGAAGAGGTGGAAGAGCGTGCAAAGAAAATCAAGAGTGATAGAGAGGCCGAAGAGGAGAAGGCAGGAAGTAAGAAAAAATAATCCTATAAACAGGTTAAATGATCCAAAGGCCTGATCAGGGCTGGATCATTTAAACAGGAATTAAAATATGGCAGGAAAAAAAATAAAGGTAAGCCTGGTAACACCGGAGGAGCAAATATTTGAGGGAATGGTTGATTCCCTGGTAGTCCCCGGAGAGAGTGGGGCACTCGGGATACTTCCCGGGCACATACCTATAATTGCACAGCTTTCATTAGGGATATTGAAACTTGGTACTGAAGACGGGCCAAGGTATTTCGGTATCGAAAAGGGTTATATCGAGTTTCTTTTTAATAAGGCAAATATCCTCACAGAACGCATCATAGAGACTAAATATGAGGATAGGGAGAAAGCCCTTGAGGAGCTAAAGAAGAAATACGAGATCGTCCAGGAAGTGACTGAAAGCACAAAGAAAGTCGCTGAGGCAGTCGCCTCATTCAAGACACTTGATAAATAAACTGCAAATTCTTTAAAGTTATAATTCCAGATCACTTCTAAAAAATCGCTTTACCAACCTCTTAATAGTGTATGTTTGAGTCCCACCCGGGGAGCCAATCTGCATTATTCGGTTCTTCACTAACAACATGGGCATTCCATTTTCTAACAATATAGGGCTTCTCCTTTTAACTGCGAAATTTTGTAAAAGTGAATTAATTAGTGTACAATATAACCATATAATAATGAATATATGTTATTTTATGGTAAACAAAAACACTATATTGTCAAAAAAGGATTCAAAACTATTAGAAAATGCAATTCTAAAGTATGGAAGAATTTTAAATTCCAGCCAGCTAAAAAATATATTCAGCAAGGATTATTCATTAGAGGAGGCAAACAACCGTATCTCCCTACTGGCTAAAATAGGTTGGTTGCTTAGGATAAAAAAAGGACTATATGTAATAGTTACTGACTTTAGCACTCTTGGTTTTAATGATTTATCAATATACTTGATTATTAAAGCTTTAAATGAAAATTCTTATATCTCATTTGAAAGTGCCTTACAACATCATGGAATTTTTGACCAGATGCTATCTGTTATAGAATCAGTTACTTACGAAAGAGCAAGAAAATATAAATTTCAAAATACAAAAATAGATTTTCTAAAGATCAAAAAAAAGCTGTATTTCGGGTTTTCTAGCGAACGCATAGAATCTGATTTTGTAAATATTGCTGATATAGAGAAAGTTATTCTAGATATGCTTTATTTCAGAAAGAATTCTTACAATGTAAGCATAATCTGGGAAAAACTAAATGAATACAAGAGGGATTTTGATTTTAAGAAATTAATAAAATATGCAAAAAGGTTTAATGATAGTATTGTCAGGCAGATTGGATTCCTACTTGATAAGCTTGGAGTCGAGACAGAGGATTTATATCAAATAATTAAAGGAAAGAATAGCTATAGCATAATGACACATGATTCTAATCAATTTAATAGTAGGTGGAGACTTTATTATGACCACAAGATTATTAAGTAAACAACAATTAAGTCTGATAAATAAAAATACTTTAAAATATAGATTAGCCGAAGCTGAAAAAGATTATTTTTTAGCTATTGTTTTGAGCTGCATCTACAATTCTGATTTAAAGAATAAACTTGTTTTTAAGGGAGGAACAGCTCTTTATCATTGCTATTTACCCCAGTTCCGGTTTTCAGAGGATCTTGATTTTACTTCAATGGATAAAGATATTACTTTAGAAAATATAGTGGATGTTTTAAAACTTGAAGATTTTCTTGAAGTGAAAAAACATTATGTTTCAAACAAAACCATAAAAATTGAAAAATTGAAATACCAAGGCCCACTCGATATGCCAAATTCATTAAAAGTGGAAATTGATTTTACTCAAAATGTTGTTCTTGCACCCACAGAGATGGAATATAAAAATTATTGGAAAGTTAAAGCAAAATTAAAAGTTATGGATATAAGAGAGATCAGCGCTGAAAAAATTAGAGCAATGAGTGGTAGAGCAAGATATAGAGATTTTTATGATCAATATATGATTCTAAAAAATTATGATATTAGTTTAGGTGAGATTATTGATCTAGTTGAACAAAAAGAAAAAAGGGAACCAATAAGTCCAGTATCAATCTTATCAAATTGGGAGATTGCCAGGGAAGAGAAATCAAAAGATCTGCAAAGAATCTTTTATAAAGAGGCTATATCAGACACCAATATTGAAAAGATGCTAAAAAAGTTATCATTTAGTACGATTATTGTAAAATAATACTGTAACATTTCGTAAAGTGTTATCAATATCGACCAGCCCGGGGAGCCAATTAGATTCTGGTCCTTTGGCCTGACGACTCTTAAACTCTTTAAAAATTAAAACCAAGCACTATTTTTATTTGTTAATCATCTAATAATCGTCTATAATTAGTCTATTATGTTTAAACCTTTATATACAATTACCAATAAACTGCTGGAAAATATAAAAAAAATAAGTTCGGTAATAATTGAACTTAACAATAGAAGATTCCATGAAGTTGTTATACATAAGCTTGAAAAAATAGCACGTGAAATATCAACATACACCTCGACAAGCATTGAAGGAAATCCTCTGCTCCTGACAGATGTAAAACAGATTATAAAAAACAAGCCTGAGAATCTAAGAAGCAGCGAGCAGGAAATAATAAATTATAATGCAGTACTGGAGGAATTAAATATAAATCTTAAGAAACAATCTGTAAATTTTGACATCGACCTGATCCTATCAGTACATAAAAAAATAGTAAATAAGTTACTACCAAAATACCAACTTGGAAAACTGAGAAAAGAACCTGTGTTTGTAAACCACCCAAAAACCGGTAAAACAGTATATTGGCCACCGGACCATGGAGATGTGCCGGAACTTGTAGATGATCTGTTTGATTTTGTAATTAAAAATAAAGACATTGTTGATCCTTTAATAATTGCCGGAATATTCCATAAGCAATTTGTCATAATCCATCCATTTATGGATGGTAATGGCAGAACCACCAGAATATGCACAAAAGTCATACTGGCTGGTATGGGTTTAGATACCTTTAACCTCTTTAGTTTTGAGAATTATTATAATAAAAATGTCACTAATTATTTTTATAATGTAGGTGTTTTGGGGAATTACTATGATATTGTAGATTCAGTAGACTTTACTGGATGGTTGGAATACTTTACAGACGGAATAATTGATGAGCTTTTAAGAGTTAAAAAACTTCTAATGGAAATATCTCCCGGACCCACAATGGAGCTCTTTCCTTATCATGAAAGTATCTTAAAATTTATTGAAAAAAAAGGATATATAACTGATAGTGATTATGCAAAGATCACAGAACGTGCTAAGGCAACCCGAAGCCTTGATTTTAATAAACTTATGGACCTGGGTTTTATTGAAAGAAAAGGAAAAGGAAGAGCTACATACTATATTTTGAAAGATAAATAAAAATATTCACTGCATGATCACTTAACTCATTATTTAGATTTTCAATATCCTTATAATAATTGTTTTCTATTTTTGCATATTTTTTATCGATAAAAAATTGACATACCAAAAACATATCGATAAAATATATGTAAAAGTTGAAAGGTGATAATAGTGGAAACAATTACAGTGTCTCCAAAATTCCAAATTGTGATACCAAAGAAAATAAGGCAGAAACTGGAGATCAAACCCGGCCAGAAATTACAGGTATTTCAATCAGGGAATAGGATCGAATATATTATTATAAAGGACATAAGCGAGTCCAGGGGTTTCCTCAAAGGTATTAATACAGATATTAAGCGGGAAGGGGACAGACATTGAACCTGGTTGATTCATCAGGATGGCTGGAATATTTTGCAGATGGCAAAAATGCCGAACACTTTGCCCCAATCATAAATGATACTGAAGGACTCATAGTCTCGACCATTAATATTTATGAAGTCTATAAAAAAGTGATATTGGA
>PVMK01123734.1_pt1 | contig 13822 bp, 16 predicted proteins | sample 1853481 | NCBI WGS metagenome assembly PVMK01 (sample SAMN08533507, study PRJNA380276) | Marine sediment metagenome, whole genome shotgun sequencing project. | reverse complement strand
AGCCAGGTGGCGACGAGGAGGGGCGGCACGACGGCGAGGGTGACGAGCGAGAGCCGGGGGCTGAGCGATGAAGAGGATGATGACGGTGCCGACGAGGAGGAGGACGGACTGGACGACCATGAGGAAGCCGTTGTTGATGAGGTCGCCGACGACGACCATGTCGTTGGTCATGCGGGAGATCATGCGGCCGGAGCTTTCGCCGTCGAAGAAGCGGAGCGAGAGCTTCTGCATGTGCGCGAAGACGCGGAGTCGGAGGTCGCGCAGGAAGTACTGGCCGGCGAGCGCGGTGGTGTAGACGCTGAGCGCCTGGAAGACGTAGACGCCGATCGAGAGGGCGAAGAAGACGATCGCCGAGTGACGAGGGCGCGCGGTCGCCGCCGACGATGCCCGTGGTCGATGGCCTGCTGGACGACGAGGGGGCGGGCGAGGTTGACGGCGGCGAAAGAGGAGGATGGAGATGCTGGCCAGGAGGAGAAGCGGCCAGTGCGGGGCGAGCATGGAGGCTGCGCCCGCGGAGCGCCCTCGAGCTGGGGCGCAGGGTCTTGTCTTCGGCCAGGGCGCCGGCGCGGCCCCATTCCGCGCATCATGACGCCGGCACCAGCTGGCCGAGCACTTCGGCGTAGCGGGGAGAGCTGCGCAGGAGCCCGCTGTGGGTGCCGACCTCGATGACGCGGCCCTCCTCGATGAGGACGACCTGGTCGGCGAGGGCGATCGTGCTGAGGCGGTGGGAGATGATGATCGTCGTGCGGCCCTCCATCACGCGGCGCAGGGCGGTGCGGATCTCCTGCTCCATGCTGGCGTCGACGCTGGAGGTGGCGTCGTCGAGGATGAGCACACGCGGGCGGATGAGGATGGCGCGGGCGATGGCGAGGCGCTGACGCTGACCGCCGGAGAGCGAGAAGCCCTGCTCGCCGACGACCGTGTCGTAGCCGTCCGGGAGCTCGTCGATGAACTCGGAGGCCTGGGCGAGCGCGGCGGCGTGCTCGATCTCGCCCTGCGATGGCGTCGACGCGGCCGTAGGCGATGTTGTTGCGGATCGTGTCGGAGAAGAGGAAACGTGTCCTGGAAGACGAGGCCGACGTTGCGGCGCAGGTCGTCGACGCGGATGTCGCGGATGTTGGCGCCGTCGATGAGGACCTGGCCCGATTGCACGTCGTAGAAGCGCGGCAGCAGCTTGGCGACGGTGGTCTTGCCGCAGCCGGTGGGGACCGACGAGGGCGACGGAGGCGCCGGCCGGAATGCGCAGGTTGAAGTCGCGGAGAACGGGGTAGCCCGTCGACGTAGGCGAACTGGACGTCGTCGAAGACGAGGTCGCCGTCGCCGTCGGGCATGGGCCCGGCGTGCGGCGTCCTGGTGATCGTGGGGCGCTGGCGGAGGACGTTCCAGACGCGGGCGGCGGAGGTCATGGCGCGCTGACCGGAGGGCACCAGCTCGCCGAGGCTCTGGACGGGGAAGATGAGCATGTTCAGGTACTGGAAGAAGGCGACGAACTGGCCGGCGGTGAGCTGCCCTTCGAGAACCAGGTAGCCACCGAAGCTGAGGATCACGAGCTGGCTGACGGCGGGAAGCCAGGAGAAGAGCGGCGTGTAGATCGTGCGCAGACGAGCCGCCTCCATACTGTCGTCGAAGGTGCGGTCAGCGATCGCCTGGAGCTTGAGGACTTCGTCGTCTTCGCGGCCGAAGGAGCGGACGGTGCGGACCCCGGCGATGTTCTCTTCAACGACGTGTGTGACGTCAGCGAGGTCCTGCTGAACACGAGCGGTGGCGGGGGAGAGGCGGCGGAAGAAGCGGGCGCTGAGTAAGGTGATGATGGGATAGGCAAACATGGCAGCGAAAGCCAGCGCGACGTTGACGGTGAGGAGGACGGCGAAGGCGCCGATGGCGATGAGGAAGAACGCCGTGTTGAGGGGGATGACGACGGCGAACATCTGGATCTCGTGCAGGTCGGCGCTGGCGCGGGACATCAGCTGGCCGGTCGACGTACGGTCGTGGTAGTCGAGGGAGAGCTGGTTGACCTGGTCGTAGAGTTGAGAGCGAAGGTTGGCCTCGACGCGGTAGCTGGTGCTCATCGCCATGTAGCGGCGGACGGCGGCGGCGAGACCCTGGACCGCGGCGAGAGCGACGATGGCCATGGCGAACGTGAGGAGAAGCTCCTTGTCGCCGCCACCGATGGCTTCGTCGATGGTCTTGCCGGTGAGGATGGGCAGGGCGACACGCGCGCTGCTCCAGACGAGCGCCATGAGGAGCGCGGTACCGAGAGTGCGCCAGCGGGCGCGGAGCTGATCCAGGATCAGCGACGCGCCGGCGCGTAAATCGAGCTGTTCAGACATAACCGGCAGGGGATGCTCAGTCTATCGAGGCAGCCGCTTAGGCTCAACGCGAAGGGCTTCGGGAGCGACTGTTACGAGCGATGGGAGGCGACTCATTGTGACGTGCGCTACAGTCGGGCGTTGGTGGTCTCGCGTAATCTCAACTGAGGAGGATGACATGGGATCGTTTACCACCAGCGTAAGGATCGAGGCGCCGAAGGAGAGGGTGTGGGAGGTGCTGTCGGACCTGGGCGCTATCTACAAGTGGAACCCGGGGATCGCGCACTCGTACACCACTTCCGACGTAGCGACGGGCGAAAACGCGATGCGGCAGTGCGACCTGGCGGACGGGGGCTTCCTGCGAGAGCGCGCCTTTAACTGGAGCGAGGGCGAGGGCTTCACGATCGAGGTCTATGAGACGTCGCTGCCGGTGAAGGAGAGCTTCGTGGACTTCCGGGCGACGCCGGAGGGCGAGGTGACGGTCGTCGACCTGAAGATGGACTACAAGCTGAAGTTCGGGCCGGTTGGCGTGCTGCTGGACGCAGCCTTCGTCGGCCGCCAGGCGCGAAACGGCATGAAGGATCTGCTGGGCGGACTCAAAGACTACGTTGAGACGGGCAAGCAGGCGAACCCGTCGCGCGCTGAGGAGACGGCCGCCGCGGCCTGATCTCCGTCAATCGCTCTCCGATTGGGAGCTCGCCGCGGGTTCAACGAAGAGGCCGCGACGCCTACGATGTGGGCAATGACGGGATTGTATCCGGAGATCGAGCCGTACGAGCAGGGGATGCTGGAGGCCGGCGACGGCAACCGGCTGTACTGGGAGACGTGCGGCGATGCGAGCGGCAGGCCAGCCGTCGTCTTGCACGGCGGACCCGGTTCGGGATGCACGGCGTGGCACCGCAGGCTGTTCGATCCCGCCGTCTATCGGACCGTGCTGTTCGATCAGCGGGGATGCGGGCGCAGCAGGCCGCACGCCAGCGCGCCGGAAGCCAAGCTGGCGAGCAACAACACCGCGAACCTGATCGCGGATATCGAGCTGCTGCGCGAAGAGCTGCACATCGACCGCTGGCTGGTGCTCGGCGGGTCGTGGGGCAGCACGCTGGCGCTGGCCTACGCCGAAGCGCACCCGGAGCAGGTTACGGAGATGATCCTGTTCGGCGTGACGACCGGGCGACGCGAGGAGTTCGACTGGCTGTTCCGGGGCGGCCTGGCGGTCTTGTTTCCGGCGCAGTGGGAGGAGCTTCGGGCTGCCTTGCCGGCGGCCGATCGAGACGGCGACATCGTTGAGGCGTACCACCGGCTGCTGAACGATCCCGACGCGGCGGTCCGCCGACGAGCCGCCGAGGCCTGGTGCATGTGGGAATCCGCGACGCCGGCCTGGCCGCCGAAGGCTGGACTGGCCAAGAGATTCACCGATCCCGACGCCGCGCTGGCGTTCGCGCGCATTGTGACCCACTACGTGCGGCACGATGCGTGGCTGGAGGACGAGAGCCTGCTTCGCGGCGCCAGTGCGTTGGCGGATATTCCTGGGATTCTGGTGAACGGGCGCTTCGACTTTCAGGCACCGATCGCCAACGCCTGGGAGCTGAAACGGGCGTGGCCGCGCGCTGAGCTGGTGATCGTTGAGGGTGCAGGGCACGCCGCCAACGACCCTGCTCTTACCCAGGAGCTGGTCGCCGCCACCGACAGGTTTGCCGTCCGCCGGTAGAGAGCCATCGACGCAGGCGGAATCGTTTCTGGTCGGGGAGACCGGGACGATCGCCGGCAGCCTTCCGGACGAACGAGGAGCGTGGACGCTAACTTCGCCCTAGGGAAGGTGATCCGATCTGTCGAGATCGCTGGCGATATCGGCCGATAAGGCAACCTCGATAGCCCCTAGGGGTCTACCCGCTTGACTGGCGAGCTTCACTTCCCTAGGCTGGCACAGACCAGCGCTCGGAGCTCCAGGGGGAGTTCCGTCGTCACGGGGGCCGCGACGGCGGCTGGAAGAGCCATCGAAGGAGGGGACATGGACCACCGTATCGGATTTACGGGCCACATTACGCGTGCCGCAGCGCGACATCCATGGATCACGCTCGGTCTGTGGGTCGTACTGCTGGTGGCGGCGTTTGGCGCTTCGACAACGATGAACCTGGCCACCAGCACCGACACAGCCGGCACGGAAGCGACGAAGGCGTCGGACCTCATCGACGACCGCCTTCGAGAGGAGATACCGCCGGAAGAGTTTCTAATCGTCGAATCGTCGACGGCGACCGCTGATGAGGCGGCGTTCTCAGGCTTCGTTGACTCGCTTGTGAGTGACCTGCGTGCTCTCGACGAAGTCGAATCAGTGACGAGCTATCGGGATGGCGCGGAGGGCCTGGTCTCCGATGACGGCCACGTGGCGCTGATCCTGGCCACCCTCACCGGCGATGAAGAGGATGCAGTCGACACCGCCGAGCCACTCGTCGACGTGGTCGAGGCGGCGGATGGAACGGAAGGCTTCCGGGTGACCACCGTCGGTTTCGGCAGCGTCGAAGGCGAAATCAGCACCCTGCTGGAAGACACGCTGGCGCAGGGCGAACTCATCGGCATCGTGTTTGCCCTGGTGATCCTGCTTGTCGTGTTGGGCGCCGCGGTGGCCGCCGGCCTGCCGATCATCCTCGCGCTCCTCTCGATCTTCGTCGCCGTGGGCGCCACCGCGCTCGTCAGCAACATCATGAACATGGACAGTTCCATCGTCTTCATCATCACGATGATCGGCCTCGCTGTCGGCATCGACTACACGCTTTTCATCGTTCACCGCTTCCGAGAGGAGCGTGCACGCGGCCGCGAGAAGATCGAGGCGATCACGACGGCCGGCGCGACGGCCAGCCGCACCGTGTTCTTCTCCGGCATGGCAGTGGCGGTCGCGCTGGCTGGCATGCTGATCATGCCCGATCCGACGTTCCAGAGCTTCGCCGTGGGCGCGATCCTGGTCGTGGCCGCTACCGTGCTAGCTGCACTGACTCTGCTCCCCGCCGTGCTCAGCCTGCTGGGTGATCGTATTAACTGGCTCACGCTGCCGTTCATCGGGCGCCGTGGCGAGGCGGAGAGCAGTGGTGGGTTCTGGGGCTGGACAACGAAGGTTGTGACGGCCCGGCCTGTGATCAGCGTCTTGCTAACCGGAGGGTTGCTCATCGCCCTTGCCGTACCGGTCCTCAACCTCAACCTCGGCAATATCGGCATCAACATGCTTCCTGAGGACAGCAACACGCGCCACGCCTTCGACGTGATAAACGAGGAGTTCTCAGCGGGGGTATTCACGGCGGACATCGTGATCGACGCCCCCGATGTCAACGCTACGGCTGTCCAGAGCGGTATCGCAGACCTGACCGATTCGCTCGACCAGGACGAGTTTTTCGAGGCGTCCGAGTTGGAGACAAACGAGGCCGGCGACCTGGCGCTGCTGGCGGTGGTCATGCCCGGTGACTTCTCGGACGATGACTCCAAGGCCGCGCTCAAGCGGTTGCGCAACGACTACATCCCGGCCGCCTTCGACGACGAGACGGCCGATATCTTCGTCGGCGGACCGACGGCGGAGAGCGTCGATTCCGTCCAGACGCAGAAGGACTATCTCCCGTTCGTGTTCATGTTCGTACTCGGTCTCAGCTTCCTGCTGCTGCTCGTAGTCTTCCGCTCGATCGTGGTGCCGCTGAAGGCGATCGTCATGAACCTGCTGTCGGTCGGGGCCGCCTACGGCATCCTGGTGCTCGTCTTCCAGGAGGGCATTGGCAACGAAGTGTTTGGCCTCCGGGAGTCGCCGGTCATCCAATCCTGGCTGCCGCTATTCTTGTTCGCCATCCTGTTCGGGCTCTCGATGGATTATCACGTGTTCCTGCTGAGCAGGATCAAGGAGCGCTACGACGAGACCGGCGACAACACGGCCTCGGTGGCCTAGGGGCTGCGCCAGACGGCAGGCATCATCACCGGCGCGGCGCTGATCATGGTCGCGGTCTTCGGCGGCATGGCCTCCGGCGAGCTGATAGTCTTCCAGCAAGTGGGCTTCGGGCTGGCCGTCGCCATTATCCTTGACGCCACGATCATCCGCATGATACTGGTGCCGGCGAGCATGGAGCTGCTGGGTGACTGGAACTGGTACTTCCCCAGCTGGCTCGAGTGGCTGCCGGAGATCCACATTGAGGGAGCAGAAATCGCAGACAGCACCGAGTCTTCGACCACTTAGTCCGCACGTTTGGAGGGCACTATGCTCAACTGGTTTACAGAAGCGCCGCTTCGGGCCGTAATCGTAATCATCGCTTCTTTCTTTGGCGCCGTCATCGTCTTCGGCGTGGTCATGAGTGCGCTGGCCGTTAGCGGCGGCTCCGGGCAGTGCACGCCCGGCGGGGGCCCGATCACCGTCAGTGGTGCCAACGCAGACTCCTTCGACCAGAAGTGGGATGAGATGGACGCGATCCTTGACGGGGGCTCGCCGGCATCGATCACGCTAGACGAGAGCGAGATCTCATCGCGAGCAGACCGCTACTTCCGCGACGACACCGTCCTCGACGTGAGCGACGTCCGTGTCTGCATCCACGACGGGTTCGGTGAGGCTACGGGTACGCTCGAAGCCGTTGCTGGGCTGGACGCCGAAGTCAGCATCAGTGGCACTGTGGACCTCAGCGGCGATGCGCCTAAGATCAAGATCGACGATATCGACATCGGAAATGTCCCGGACTTTCTGATCGACGTCACCGACACGATCTTCGGCGTCGAGAGCGACATCAACGGGGCGCTTGACGACATCACGCTGAAGCACACCTATACGGCGACGCTGGCAGAGGGCCAGGTGCAGATCGACGGGACGCCCTAGCGCCGAGACATCTGGCTCCGGACTGACGCGTCTCGTCTACGTCTATAGTCTGAGCGACTGTCCACCGAAAGACCGATGCGCGCGAGGCGCGGCGGGGATAAGTTGGCGTTGTAGGCGACCGGCCCATGTTTGCGGACGGAGGTGCGAGAAATGTCTGGAACGATCAACGAAGCGCTTGAGGTGCTTGAGGGCGCCTGGAGTCCTACGCTATGGCTGGCACGCGGCGGCCGGACTGTATTCGGCGTTCGCGACGGGGGCCCAGTGGAGGCCGCCGCGGGGGAGATCGACCGCGAGGACCTGATCGACCGTGCGATCGCCACTGAGGACGAGCACGCCATCAAGTTCACGGAGGCCTGCCTGCGCGAGAACGTGATCAGGCCCGATCCGGTGTACCTGGCAGCCGCGGCCCACGCCGCGGAGTTCCTGCGCGGCGACAACTGACTCTGACAGGCCGCTATGTCGGAGAACTGAGGGCTACTTGTCTTCCGCCGCCTCCAGCATCGCGACTTCCTCGTCCGACGGTTCCTCTCCTTCGATGCCGAGTTCGCCCATTGCAGCGTCGAGTTCGTCCTCGCTGAGGTCTTCCGCCTTCTTTCCGGTGTGCTCTTCGATCTTCTCGACTTCTGGTTGTGTGAGCTTGGTTGCGGTCATGCCGACCGCCAGAAGGACCGCACCACCGACCACGATGCGCCGACGCATGCGCCGACGCATCCTGCGGCGTCGTCGACGGACAGTTCTCCTCGCCGCCGGTCGCGCTCGCCCCGCGCCTCGGCCCGGTCCGGCCCCTCTGCCTCTTCTTCTCATTGGGATGATCTCCTTCCGCGTGCCGAGAGCGTTGGTCGCCGTAGCGACCATACTCTAAGGCACCGGGCCGCCGCTAGTGTCGGCCAGGAGGGCAAACCGCCGCATTGGCAGAGCTTAGTTATGTCGAGCTGAACTCTCGTTACGCGGCCTGAAGGACACGAGCGATCCAGGGCTTGCGCTCTACTGCTCCCGCAGCCGATCACTCACTCAGCTGGGCCGAGAAGTCAAGTACCGCCTTCGTGCCAACCGACTAAGTCACCTCCAGAAGGCCGACCGCGCCCAGCTCGGTGTAGGCGAATGCGTGAGTGACGAACGGGTACAGCCCCGGGTCCGGTATGGTGAGTTCGAAAGTTGCGCCGCCGCCAGGCGGTATCGTGTAGGTCTGTAATCCTACGAGGGGGTTCGCGGGATTGCCGTCCACGTAGACGACGTCAAAAAGAGCGCCGATGACGTGGAAAGCGGAGAAGAGCGTGGGTCCGATGTTCGCGACGTAGAGCCTGATTTTCTCTCCGGCAGAAGCAGGCAATGGGTTGTCGCGATACTGAAATGCGACACCGTTGAAGGCAAGAATGTCAGGCCTCGGGGCGAGCATCTTGTCCATGTCTCCGTCCCAGGTACCGCCTTCCCCCTCGCTGGCGTAGAACTCGCTCTGCATGAGCCAGTATTCTCTCGCCGGCGGCAGGGGCGTCTCCGGATCCACCACGATCACGCCGTACATGCCGTTGGCGATGTGATGGAGAACCGGCGCCGTACCACAGTGGTAGACGTACACGCCGGGGAAATCCGCCGTCCAATCGAAGCTCAAGGAATCGCCGGGCGCTATCGTGATGTAGTTCTTGTCCCAGGGAGTGCGCGCGGCATGGAAGTCGATGGAATGGCCTTCGCTGGCCTCATTGATGAGCGTGAACTGCACCAGGTCGCCCTGCTTCACGTGGAGAACGGGCGCTGGGACAGTGTCGTCGAACGTCCAGGCGTTGTAGCGGACGCCGGCCGCTATCTCCAATGTGACGTCGGTAGCCCGATAGGTGACCTGAAGAGGAGAGGGCTGTAGTGGGGGAAGAGTCGCATCCCGTGCGCTCGCCACCGTTCCTTCTGGCTTCGGGCCGGGAGCAAAGCCGCTGGCGGCCAGTGAAGCCGTTGCTGTGGCGGCGCCGTTTCCGTCGTCGTCGCCGCAGGCAGCGAGCCCAAGACCGGTGCCGGCCAGCGCGAGCGTGGCGAGTCCTCCGCCGATAAAGTGCCGGCGGGCGAGCCGCCTTGGCGTCTGTACCACTTCTTCGTTCACGATGTCTCCTCTCGGCTTCGGCGTTGATCGGGAGCTGCGAACCGTCACGATGCAGTTACGGTCAGAGTGCCGATCATACCAGCTTCCGCGTCGGGACCGTGCAGTGGAACTCTCACTCATCCGCCTCTTCTGGGTAAACTCAAGTGATCCTGTCGCCCTGCCATCCACAGCCGCGTGCGGGGCGCACTCGTCGTGTCCACTGCCGGTGTGGCCAGAGTCGCTCGATCCACCTTCGTGATGGCCGACGTCTCCAGCGATCTCGTCGATCGTGAAGTCGTGAAAGGCCAGGCCCATGTTTTCGGTGGCGAAGACGACGGGTTGGCTGGCCTCGGCTACGATGTTATCCGGCCGAAACGTTATTGATCGGTCATCGAGGCCAGGACCTGAGCGTCAACGGATTGTCCGGGCCCGAGTGATCGTAAGCGCTGATGATGTCGCTCGCGTCGAGAGCATCGTGGGCGCTCTCGGCGGGGTCAGCCGCCAGGCCCGTGTCCCTCATCAGCTGAAGCGTCGCACGCCGAGACGAATTCGGTGGCTCTGCGTAGCGTTCTATGGCATTCGCGGGGCGGGCGGTTCGCTAGTCGCGCTTGAGGATTCTGCGGAGTTGAGCCGTGCGGGTATCCTGCTGACGGGCGGCGAACTCGCTGGCCGGGACGATCGCCCGCACGGGGCAGTACGGCACGCATTCGGCGCAGCCGTCGCAGAGGTTGCGGCGGACGACGAGCTGGTTGGGCGCCTCCTTGATCGCGTCGCGAGGACACATGTACTCGCAGACGCCGCAGCGCGTGCAGTCCGTCGTGATCATGAAGCGCTCGGTGAAGACCGCCTCGGAAAGAGGCTGGGCGCCGGGGCTTCGTTCGGCCAACGTCACTCTGCTACTCCTCTCCCTGCTCCCCTACGCGGAGAACTCCGTCTCGACGTGCTGCGCCCCGTCGAAGAACTCCTGGAAGGTGCTGATGAAGCGGGGGAAGACGTCGTCTTTGAGCTGGTCCGCGGAGGTGACCTTGATGGGGACTCCCGGCAGCGCCAGGAAGTTGAGAGTGTGGCTCAGGTCGGGGCCACTATTGGCGGTGATGTTCTCGATCATCTCTTTCCAGGTGCCGTAGCTCGCTTCCATCACGAAGTCGGCGGCCTGCTCGACGTTGTCGACTTCTTCGACGGACTTGCAGGTGTAACCATCGAAAGTGAGCAGGAACGAGCGGTCCTGCTTCTGGCCGTTCTCTGCGACGACCTTGACGCCGACCAGGGCGTCGCAGAAGCCAAGCCTGCGGAAGGTATCGCTGTTCTTTGCGGCCTGCTCCTCGAGGGCCTCGAACCATTCGACTGTCGGGAATTTCATCGTCGATCTCCTCGCTTGTTGTGTCGTTGGGTGACTGACTAGTACGGGGCCTCGGCGGGAATTCTGGTGCGGTCGCGGCGGTCCATGCCGGCCAGCTCGCAGCGGCTCAGGTACTCTTCGCGCATGCGGCCCCAGACGAGCCTGACTGCGTCCATGCCCTGGTCGATGTGCTTGACGCCGCCACCCATGAGGACGGCGAGTGGCTCGATGATGAAGGGGTTGGTGAGGAAGCCGGGGATGCCCATCTCGGCGATATCGGCCAAGTTGTGCATTTCTGCAAGGGCCTTGTCGGGATCGGGGCAGTTCGCCAGGTAGTACTTGAGGTGCATCGTGCCGTAGGAGACGTGGCGGGCTTCGTCCTGCATGCAGAGCCGGTAGATCTCCTTCTCGGTCTCGTTCTGGGCGAGGAACTCGCCGCCACGGAAGATATCGAGGACGAGGCCTTCACCGACGACGTGCATGAGGAAGGAGCCCTGGACGTAGGTGGGTGCGTGGAGGATGGTCTTCAGGAACTGCTCCGTGCCAGTGAGGCAGTGCATGAGGCCGCCGCCGTTGGCGAGGGCCCGCTTGCGGAAGACCTCGAGGTGTCGCGCCTCGTCCATGGCCTGGGTGCAGAGGAACATCTTGACCTCGTGGTAGTGCTGGTTCATCTGCCAGAGCCACTTGGCGGGGAAGTCGGAGGCGATCATCTCGACCTCAGAAAGGAAGGTGGCGATCTGGCACTGGGCGCGCTCCAGGTCGTCCGGGAGCTTCTTCAGCTTGTCCCAGGGGATGTCGCGGGTGGCGCTCCACTGACGGGCGGTGGCTTCCTCATATAGAGGGACGACGTTCTCCGCCCAGACGAGGTACTTTTCGTTGTATGCGTAGCCCATGTCGGGAGCGTCATCGTCGACGATGGCGCCGCGAGGGGCCATCACGCGCGTGGTCGGCGCGTCTTCCGGTTCACCGGCGAAGGCTGCGTTGATGTCTTGCAGGGTTAGGCCGCGCTCCGGGTTCTTGGGCTTGGCGTGTACCCCGAACGTTGGCCGTTCGTCCTTGAGCCACTGGAGGTCGAAGCTGCCTCTGTTTACTGCTTCGATGTACTCCTTCTGATCACTGTTGTAGATCGTGTCCGTTACCGGGCTAGTAACCATCGTCGAATCCCTTTCCACCTATAGGCGCAATCGATTCAAGGATTTCGTGTTGCGGTTAGTTTAGCGCTCGCTAAGATAGGCACGCATGAGGCATCTGCATCATTTTTCGGGCGAAATAGGTTCGTTTGGCCCTATTCGGACGTCGCCGAACGGCGCTAACATCAGGCGCGTGATGACGAAGGCGCACGAGCCACGAGAGCACCTGGAGGCGTTCGAGCGGACGGAGGACGGCGTGTTCGCCGTTGACGAAGGCGAGCGCATCGTCTTCTGGAACGACGCGGCGGCCCGGATACTGGGCTTCCGAGAGGCCGAAGTGCTGGGCCGCAAGTGCTACGAGGTGATCGGCCAGGACGATTGCGCGCACGGCGATTGCGGCCCGAACTGCCTGGTGCTGCAACGGGCGCGGCGCGGGAGCACGACCGAGAGCTACGACGTTATGGCAAAGACCGCGTCGGGGAGCGATCGCTTGCTCAACGTGAGCATCGTCATCTTGAAGGGGAAGCGCGCGCGATCAACGCTGGCGGTGCACTTGTTCCGGGACGTCAGCGAGGCGCGGCGGTCGCAGCTGGAGGTGCAGCGCAGCCTGCTGGAGGCGTCCCAGGCAGCGGGCCGGGCGGACGGGGAGGACCCCGCCGGGCGCCTAACGCCACGAGAGTCAGAGGCGCTGCGGCTGCTGGCCACGGGCCTGGACAACGCCAAGATCGCCGACGTGATGGGGATCAGCGTCACGACGGTGCGCAATCACATCGACCACGTGCTGACGAAGCTAGGTGTGCACAGCAAGCTGGAGGCAGTCGTCTTCGCAGCGCGTCACCGGATCGTCTGAGAAATCGAAGGGCCGGAGCTTGACTCCGGCCCTTCTTCGTAGTCGAGCAGCGTTAGCATGCCCGCGGGTTACTCACTCGTGCTGGTACGCATCCCTCTACCCGACGACTATGACTCCGCCCTGCTCCGTGGGATGGAAGTCACACTGGAAGGTGTATGTACCGGCCAGTGTCGGCGTGAACTCCACGGCCCCTGTTCCACCGCCCGAAATCAGATCGGGCTCAGTGACTGAGTCGTCGGCTGTGTTGAACTCGCCGTCCGGACCTGCGATGCGCATATTGTGGATCGCGGTACCTTCGTTGACGACCTCGATCGTCGTCGTCTCGCCCAGCGGCACACTCAGATTGTTCAGCGTGAAGAAGTTGTCGCCAGTCGCTGTCTGGAGTACGCCGTCCACCGCTTCTGTCACCGCGTCGTCGACTTCCTGAGGAGAAGCAGGCTGCGGCTCGATCTCGTCGGCCGCCGTCCCGTCAGTGGGCGCTTCTGTCGCGGTGGCGCCATCGCCGTCGTCGCCGCCGCCGCTTCCGCCGTCGTCGTCACCGCAGGCTGCCGCGAAAAGCAGCAGGCCGGCAACGATCGGCACCAGAATTCGTGTCCATTTTGCTGGGCTTAGACTGAGCATTCATTTCCTCCTATGACTCGTCAGGAATCTGATTTCGAGAAATCTCATCTTACAATAGCTATCGTGACGCCAGTAACAATCTCGTTGGAGGGCCAAACGTCCCGGAGGCCGTGTGACCATCGGCTCTTTGTAGGTGCTTAGTCGACATCCTTGGAGCGAGCGCGCCGCTCAGCGATGAAGGCGGCGGCCTCTGAGCGGCGGCGAAGGTTGAGCTTGCTGAGGATGCTGGAGACGTAGTTCTTGACGGTCTTGTCGCTGAGGAACACGACTTCAGCAATCTCTTTATTCGTCTTGCCCTCCGCGATGAAGCCGATGATCTTGCGTTCCTGTGGCGTCAGTACCTCGAGGTCGTCCGACTCACCTTCAGCGAGCCGGCGCATTCGCTTGAGGACTTTCTCGGTGACTCCGGGGTCGAGCAGAGACTCGCCGGCAGCGACGCGTCCTATCGCCGAAGCGAGGTCCTGGCCCCTCGTCTGCTTGAGCAGGTAACCGGCAGCGCCGGCCATGATCGATCCGTAGATCGCCTCGTCGTCGGCGTACGACGTGAGCATGATCACCTTCGTCTCCGGACGCTGCCCCCGCATCTCGCGGCAGGCATCGACGCCGCTGCCGTCCGGAAGGCGAATGTCCACGACGATGACGTCCGGCTCCGTACGTGCGGCCGCGGCGACCGCCTT
>PVMK01124422.1_pt1 | contig 13823 bp, 11 predicted proteins | sample 1853481 | NCBI WGS metagenome assembly PVMK01 (sample SAMN08533507, study PRJNA380276) | Marine sediment metagenome, whole genome shotgun sequencing project. | reverse complement strand
AACACATCAAGGATCATTTCGTCCAGGGCATCGCCCGGACGAATATGGGGAAGCCCGAGGAGCGAACAGTTCCAGGCGCTGGCTCGTCAACGACTCCTTGCAGCGGACAGCAGCGAGACCGGCTGCTACTGCAGCCAGGCGATAAGGAACTGCCCCGAGCAGCGCCACGGCCTTTGGAAGCGGACCAGTGAGCAAGATTTCCAGTAAGGACCCCAGCGGCAGGGCAGCGGTACCGAAGACCAGAAGCGACGCCAGATAAAGCCGGATCCGTTCGGCAAAGGCCAACTGATTGAAAAACAGCCCCAGTACCAGGAGCAAGGCGCTGAGCGCCACCAGGTGGCCATGGTGTGGACCTCGCGGATGTATTCAAAGCGGGTATCGCCGTAGGTTTTCAGGAATTCGCGGGCCGGGTCCATCTCTCCCTTCGCCACTTCGGCAAAAGCGCTGGCCAGGAGACGCCCATGCGCTCCAGGTAGGGTGCTCGTCCGCGCCGCGTACCAGAGGCCATACGCCATCCCCAGGATGGCCAGGGCGAGACCTCCGGACAGCAGGATCTTTTGTGAGCCTGTCATGACTCCTCTCCTTCTTCCGCGTCCACTTTTCCGGTATGGCGCAGTACGCCGATGAGCATTCCAAACAGGGCCAGGATCACCATGAGGCCGGCGAAATCAGCCACACCGCCGGCCCGCAAGCCCGTACCACATCTCCGAATAGACGGCCACCGGCAACACCACCGCACCGCCCAGCATCATCCACACCAGGCGGCGGCGCCAGGCGCGGCTCAGGAACACGAAAGGTTGAACGATGGCCATCATCAGCGCAAGCAGCCCGAATTCGATGACATGGGCATGGGCTGCGATCATTACACCACGCTCGCCCTGCAGGCCATTGCAAGCCGCCAGTCCCTGCTCCAACGCTGCGGAATCCTGCGCGGAAGCCTGCTCCATGAGATCGGTGAGGATGATCAACTCACGGCTTTCGTGCTCCTCCAGATGAATGCTGGCGTAATAGGCGCCAAACAGGAATCCCGCCAGCACCAGCGCGATGCCACCGGTGAGCAGGGTCCGGCTGTTCCTTCCGTCGAGCCGCAATACGGTTCCGTCCCGGTCACCGTTCCCTCGCATGTGACGCCACATTCCGGCCAGTTCGACGGCCAGGATGAGGATCAAAACCAGCCCGGAAAAGTCGGCGAATATGCTCGCCCAACCGATGCTCTGCAGCGGACTGAAGACCAGTCCCACATAATGGATCAGAAATATGGACACGGGCAGCACCACCGCGGCCCATAGAAACGTCTTGGCCAGCAGCAACTTGTGCTTGCTTTCCAGCGCCACGAAAGGCTGCAAAAAGGCAAGCAGAAATGCCAGGTAGCCGGCGTGGATAATATGCACATGGGCGTCTTTTTTGGTGCCCGCATTTTCCAGGAAATTGCCGACGGCGCCAAAATGGCTGAATACACTATCCGGATCACCGGCCGCGGCAGCAGTCACCGCTGCGCCCATCTCGCGGCCGATATTGCCGATATTGGGATGCATGATGAAGACGGCATAGAGATCGCCGAAGATCATGCCGGCGATCACCAGGAACATACCGCCGATAACAAACAACCTGGCCGGACCGGCCGTGTCGAGAAGATCGCTGAACCTGGACACAATGGCATGGCGCGTCATGGATATACTCCTCTATTTAACGTTCGGCATCACCTTCTCCGCGAACTCATCGAGAAAATGAATAGCATCCGGCATGTTGGCAGGCCACACGAAATTATGCACGCCCATGTCAATAATTTCCTGGAAACGGGGTACCGCCTCTTCCGGAGTACCGGAGATCGAAATGGCGTCCAGAATAGTATCGGTCAACAAGTCCCGGTGACGCGCCTGATTGCTGCCGTGCTCGAAATAGTCATACCTGGCTTTGAACTCATCCAGCTCTTGCCACAGGTCGTCGCGAAAATACTCGCGCGGAACCGTCTTGAAAACAGTGCCCGCCGCGACGGCGGCGTAGCCCTTAATTTCTTCCCGGGCCTTAACACGGTCCGACGACACCGAGGTGGCCACGCGCATGTAGAGCGCCACGTCATCCAGCTTACGCCCCGCCTGCTCTGCTCCCGATGCGTATATTATCCAGAGCATAACGTACGAAGGCGGGGTCTGCACCCACCTGGAACAACACGCCCGTCGGCGACCCGTCCGCCCAGTTGCAGTGACTTGGGTCCAGAGCAAGCCATCACCACCGGCACCCGGCATTGAGGCCAGGTCAGCCGGAAGGAATGTCCCCTCCAACTCAACCTCCTCACCGTTCATCAACGCACGCAGCGCGCCGATCTTGTTTTCCAGGGCTGCCAGCCGGTCAGGCTTTAAACCCAGGGTTCGGATGGAACTCTCTCCCACCCCGATCCCCATCACAGCGCGCCCCCCGGAAATCTCATCCAGAGTCGCCCAACTGTTGGCCAGCACGGATGGATGGCGCGTAATGGCATTGGTGACCCCCGTAGCCACACGGATGCTACTGGTCTGCATCGCGATCAGTGACAGGATGGTGTAGGCGTCGCGCATAACGCATTGGGAATCCGCCAGCCAGACTCCGCCGTAGCCGAAGTCCTCCGCCGCGCGGGCCAGTTCCAGGCACTCGTAGACGGGGCGGTTGGGAAGTATGCCTATATCGAAGGAAACTGACATTATTTGTTCCTAATACTGATTGGATTGAAGAACAGGTGTAGCGTGCCGCATGAGATTCCGGTGGATACGAAGCTCTTCAGCTATCTCATGGTACTTCCTGACTATAAGGGGCAGCGGATACCGTATCTTGGTTTTTAGTGCATACCTTTTGATTTCCACGGCATTCACAGGTCTTCAGCACCTGACGGTTTTTGGTGATTTGGCCTGCCGGGCGTTTTGTTCACCGCCAGCCGGATGCCCACGACAATACACGCGGTCCCTGCAACGTGAAATCCCTGGATGCTCTCGCCCAGAAAAGCTGTGGCCAGAATCATGCCGAATACAGGGATCAGGTTAATGAAGACCGATGCCCGTCCTGGACCGATGCGGCGGTTGCCGAAATTCCACATCAGCATAGTCAGCACGGAAACCAACAGCGCCAGGGTGAATACGACGCCCAGGGTTTTCATGCTCGGCGGCACCGTGGCAATGAAAAGGGATTCGATCAGATAGAAGGGCAGTAAAGCGAGGCTGCCCAATACGATAATCCCAAACAAAGATTCGGCGAAGTTCAGTTCGGGCGGAAGCCGGTACAGGTTGACGGCGTAACCCGCAAAACCGCTCATGGCCAGCAGCGCGATCAAGCCGCCTCCGCTCAACTCGAATCCGGCGAGGGTCTCCCAGCTTCCCCCGGACAACATGACCAGGACACCCGCGCCGGCGGCCCCAATACCCAGTAACTGCCGGCCGCTCATCGGTTCCCTCAGGAACATCCAGGCGAAGAGCACGGTCAGGCCAGGCTGGACCGCATTGATTACGGAGACATTGATGGCCGTGGTGGAATTGAGCGCAACCAATACCAGGGTGGTGCTTCCCACCAGCATGGAGCCCAACAGCAGCATGACTCTGCCGTGGTGGCCGAAAATCCGGGACAAGGCCCCCGGCCGGCTCAGGACGAAGGGCGCCAAAATGAGGGCGCCGACGACCCAGCGCCAGAAAGAGAGGCCCACCGGGGGAATATCCTGGTGGACGCCTCGACCGATGACATAATTGATGGCGAGAAACAGGGCGGTAAGGGTCAGGAACAGGTAGGCCACGGTCGGGGGACGCTCCGCCCCAGGTCCTGGGGCAGTAGTTTTGTCTGCATGCACCGAACCAGGCCTCTGGGCTTTTTTCAGGCGCCCCCGGCGGAGCCGGGAACGCCGGTGATACGAATACCTGCACCGTCGATCTTGTAGCGCTTGTTGAGGAAAATCAACACCGAGGTCAGAGCCTCGGCCACGGCCGAATTGTCGATGGCCCCGGCGTGCCAGGCACGCATGCCCATGGCCTCGGCCAACTGCACCACAACCGCCCGCGCCTTGGGATCGTTGCCGCTGACCAGCACATCGCAGTCGGAGGCATGCTGCTCTTCGTCCTGCAAGTGGGCCGCAGCGATATTCTGGAATGCAGAGACCACGCGCACAGTCTCACCGAGAAACTCCTGCGCCTGCCTGGCTGCCGGCCCATCGGGGGGCATTTGCACCCTTGCCACCCTGGGCGGCACCAGCGGCACGGTGGCGTCAACGAATATCTTTCCCTGCGCGCCATCCCTGACCGCCTCCAGCATGGCCCGGTGGCTGGCAAAAGGCACGGTCAAAATGACCACATCACCCGCCGCGGCGGCGGCGCCGTTCTCCATCCCCCGGACAGGACTGCCGGTGCGCTGTGTCATCGCGGCAGCTGCTTTTTCCGCTTTTTCCGCCGATCGGGAACCGATGGTTATGGAATAGCCGGCCCTGGCGAGTCTATAGGCGATCCCGGAACCAAGGTCTCCGGTTGCTCCGATGATGGTAATTCTGGGCAGTGATTCTGACATGGGGTACTCCGAAATCCGCTGTGTGGTGTTTCAGTGCAAGCATAGTGAGCCTGTCCAGAGGCGTCTTGCCCGGGAGGGTGGAGCGGTTGACTGCCAGCGAAGCAGCGGCACTGGTTGTGAATTCCATAGGCGTCCCCACGATCAGCACAAGACAAATGTGAATTACGCTACGGGAATTCAGGCTGGCGATACCGGGTTAATCTTCCTGATCGATGCGGTGGGGGTGGGTAAACACGGTCGCGCGCTGATCGCGTACGAATCCACACAAGGTAACGCCAAAGCGTTCCGCGACTTCTATTGCGAGGGAGGTGGGGGCGCTCACTGCCGCAATGATTTCCAGGCCGGCGCGCACGGCCTTGGTAATCATTTCCAGGCTCAGCCTGCTGGAGAGCAGCGCACCTTTTTTGATGAATCCATCACCGGACAGCAGAGTGGCGCCGATCACCTTATCCAGCGCATTGTGCCGGCCAAGATCCTCGGCCACGGCGTGGATTCTTCCGTCGGCGGAGAAGATGGCTGCTGCATGAGCGCCGCCGGTCTCGGCAAAAATAGCCTGTTGCGAAAGCATCTCTTGCATGAGTTGGGAAAAACCCCTGGCATCAAGCCGCATCCGGTCCGGCACCTCGCTCAAGCCGAAGGTATTGTTCTCCACCACTTCGCGGCTGCCGCAAAGACCGCAGGAACTGGTCATAAGCAAATTACGCCGGCGGGTTACGACGGTCTCTGGAGACTTTAGCTGGACGCGTATCACACCCGGGGTTTTGTCGCAGGACGCCATCGAACGGATGTCTTCCATCCCCTGGATAATACCTTCTGTGAACAGGAAGCCGGTAGCCAGGGCCAGCGAGTCCTCGCCACCGATGAGTCCGTCACCGTCTACGTAACCGAATCCGTCCGCTTCCTCCGGATCCGTGGGGGTCCACATCAGGGTGTAAGTGCCGATATCCTCAACGTCGATGGTCAAGGCGTCTTCTTGTATGACCCGGCAACTCAACTCTTCCACCGGTTGACCGCGGCCAGGGTGGTGACGGCTGTGAACCAGGCGTATGCCCGGCCTCACGTAACTTGTCCCGTTGATTTAACGGTCTCTACTGCCTCTGTCTCTGTACGCACTGTCCCTGTTTTTAAGACAGGCCGAGGCGCGCCGCAAAGCTTATTTGCGGCTCAAAGACGCCGGCCTTGAAGATCAGGAGCCGGAACGCGTAGAAGCCGGCGACGACGCCGACCGCTGCAAGCAGGCCCATTATGGTAGAGGCGCCGAAGAACCACAGCGCCAGGATCGGCAGCACCACACCGGCGCCAAAAACCAGTGAAAGGAATGGCTTGGCGAATTGGCCCCTGATCAACAACTCAAGGGATTGCCGTGCCCCCACGGTGCCATGATAGGTCGCGTGCAACAAACTGAGCAGCACCAGCAATGTCGCTGTAACAAGGACAATCAACACGTTGGCGATCGTCACCGGATCGATACTATTGAAAAACAGGTTCAAGGCCAGGGTTACGGCAGCGCCGCTGGTCAGTGCGTACACCAGGCTGGCAACCGGCATCAAGCCGGAATTCCAAAGGGCTATGGCCGAAGAATGGGACATCGCAAAACCCTGGTAGGTCATCACCAGCAGGGAAGAGGCGACCGCCACGAATTGCACCAGCTTGCCGAGCATCCCGCCTCCGCTCCAGCCATACAGAGCGTCAAGCACCACCAGCGCCCCGCAGGGCACAAACACGACAATGCCCATCAAACCGCGGCTGATCCAGGAACGGTCCGGACGCAGGATGGCCCGCCAGGATCTCATGGGCACACCCATGTGGCTCATGTGGTAATAAGGCTTACCGACCCCGGTGCAGAGCAGGCCGAGCACCATCCCGGGCACGAAGCCAAAGTACAGGGAGACCAGGAACAATCCCGCCCCCAGTTCACCGAAGAAAAATGCGGTGGCCATGTGAAAATCCCAGTAGCTTTGGAACCGGTATCCCAGCATGAAGCTGTCACCGGAAAATGTTGTCTGATCGGGGGGCATTTTTAATTACGCTCCATTAAGTGTTGTTGCAATCGGCGTTCAATCGATATAGTAGACCTTGGGCTTGGTGTTCTTGTCCGCCAAAGGCGCCCGGCCACCACGCTCACGAATCAGGCGGCTGGGCTTGCTGTTGGGGTCGTCCAGGTCGCCGAAAATACGCGCATCGGTGGGGCAGGTCACGACACAGGCCGGATCCAGATCCGCGTCCACCCGCTGGCTGCAAAAGTCGCATTTGATCATAGTGCCTGGAGTGAAACGCTTGTAACCATCCTCCTCGAAGGGCGTGAGTTCGCCCGTGCCGTAGAGTCCCTTCTCCAGCGATTCTTTGGTCACCTGGGTGCGGGCATCGTACGGGCAGGCCACGGCGCAGGCACCGCAACCAATGCACTGCTCGCCGTCCACCATGACGATGCCGTCGTCCCGCGTCCAGGTCGCGCCGGTGGGGCAGACTTTCTCGCAGGGCGGATCCTCACAATGATTGCACAGGGTGGGAATGTAGACCCGGTTCACAGACGGGTATACGCCGTATTCCTCACTCAGCGTGCGGGTAAAAAACACACCTTCCGGCAGGCTGTTTTCCTGTTTGCAGGCGACCACGCAGGCGTTGCAGCCAATGCAGCGCTTCAGATCGAAAACCATTCCCAAGCGTGCCATCAGTGCACCCCCTTGCCTTTGGCGATGTGGTCGATTTCGTCGTATACCGTTGTGCCTGCAGCGGCCTCCTTGAGGAATGCAGGCCAGTCATCCAGCCGGGTCAGCTTGATCCGGCACCCGGTTTCGGGCTGGCCGGTGACCGCATCCGTATTACGCAGATCATAAGGCAGCATGTCGTTGAAATGCCCGCCGGCGTGGAGCACGCTCTTGTTCTCGGTGCGCATGCGCGACAGCGAGTTGGAAACCCCGATTGCATCTGGATGAATGGTCTCCACACCCGATACACGGCCAAAAATCGGTCCGCCATGAGGTGACTCGAGCTTGACGATGTCGCCGCTCACCAGCCCCTTCTTCTCCATCGTTTTGGAATTCAACAGCATGGCGGTATGCACCGGATCACGGAAAACGATTTCCTTGATCCAGGGATTACTCAGGCCTTCGCCGAAGTTGAGTGCGATGTCCTTGAAGAAGAAACCGTACAGGTCATACTCCGCCGGCTCTTCATGGATGGGATCCAGGTCAGCGGTCGGTAGGGGTTGATAGTCGTCCCATTGCCACTCGTCCCTGAAGGGTACGCCTTTCTCCTCCATCGCTGCCTTGAGATCATCACGTTGTTTGAGCAAATCCTCGATGTAGAAATTAAGGCGCAGACCGTCCCAGGGGCGGTACATCTTGCGGGACTGGCGCCGGGTGGAAGAATGGCCGTGTTCGAGATACCAGTCGAGGTCCTTGTCGTTCCAGAGCTTGCCTTTGATCTCGGCGAATTCCTTGTCGGTGTAGGCCTGATCCCCCTGCAGCATCAGCTCAGGTTTCTGATCCAGGCCGAAAACCATGTTGATGACTGCATTCCACGATTCCATCAAGCCAAGACGCTGGGAGAGTCCGGTAAAGATATCCTCCTCGCTTCGGGTATCGTGCAGTGGTTCTACAGCCGGCTGGCGCAGGCACTGGCCCTCGGTGAAGGGCGGCTCGATCATGGTCATGTTCCAGGATTCCAGTACATCGTGACTGGGCAGAATGATGTCGGCAAATTCCGTCGTTTCGGTTGGAATGATATCTGAGACCACAATGAAGCGCATGGACTTCATGAACTCGATCCACTTCTGCCGCGGGCCCTGCATGGACCACAAGGGGTTGGAGTGGCAGATAATCATTACGTCCGGCTTGTAATCCATGCCGAACTTGTCCGGATTTTCCGCGACCACCAGGTTCAGGTGCGGTGGATTGACGCCGACCGGGAAGTAACTGAGCAGATGGTACTCATTGGGCGGATAACTCATCGGCGGCACCACGCCCAGTTGATGGGGTTCGCCCAGCATCATGCCGGACTCTCCCGGCTGACAGCGCACCCAGTCAATCATTTTTTCATCCAGGTTCACACCCAGGTGACCACCGGGGGTGTCGATGTTGCCCACCATGAAATTCACCATCTTGAAGGCGTGGTTGGCCTGCATGCCCTTCTTGCGGCCCTGGGCGCCGCGGTAGTAGTTGAAGGCTGCGGGACGCAGCGGTAAAGTGCGGCCATCAATCTCAATCGTGGCTCCAATCTGGGCCGCCTTGGCGAATTCCCGCGCAATGCGGCGGGTATCGTCTGCCGGCACCGTGGTGATTTTTTCCATCTCCTCCGGGCTGCAGCGATCCAGGATATCCCGGAATTTCTGAAAGGCGGGTTTGCATCTCTTACCGTCGACTTCGTACTCGCCTTCGAGCGCGAAATCGCCGATGGTCTCGTCGTTCCATAGTTTGGCCCGGTTATCCGTGCTGTCCCAGACCCAGATATCGCCATTTTCATTGCGCAGGAAATAGCCGTCCTCGCCCGCCAGGTACGGGGCGTTGGTGTCTTTCTTCAGGAAGGCATAATCGCACAGCCGCTCATCGACCATCACATGACACAGGCTCAGGGCAAACTGGCGATCGGTGGCCGGCTTGATGGGCACCCACTCCTCAGATTTTGCCGCCGAGGTCGACATCCGGGGCTCTATGGTCACCACTCTCATGTTCCGGTCCACTCGGGCATTGGCCACGTGGTAGGCGGCGCCAGCGGCATGCAGGTGGGAGGAGAAACCGTCGCCGGTGCCGCAGTTGATCCAGTAATTGCAGTGGTCGACGTCGTTGATCGAGGCGAAGGCTGCGTGGATGTAACCGTTGGCTGGGTGATAGGCCCCGCCGCACATGGTGCCGGCGGATTGGAAGCAATTGAAGTTCCCGAACGAGAGCGGCCAGGTCCAGATATTGAATTTCTGGAAGTCCTCAATCGAAGGCAGAATTTTGCGTGGATCCTCCTTCAATGATTTGCCGATTTCTTCAGCGCAGATGTCCAGCGCCTCATCCCAACTGATGGGCTCCCACTTGGGGTCGACCCCGAGGCCTTTCTCAGGATTGGTGCGCCGCAACGGCTGTTTGAAGCGCTGGGGATCGTAGTGTCGCAGGATGGCCGAGTTGCCTTTGGGGCACAGCTTACCCATGTTCGAAGGGTTGGTCGGGTCGCCTTCGATTTTGTTGACGATCCCGTCATCGGTGACATGGATGAGGTTGGTGCAGGAATGCAGGCACATCTTGCAGGTGGATTTCACCCAACGCCCCGGTTTCAGGGAGTTCTGGATAATCTGGGCTTGACTGCTCACTATTAATCTCCTTGCGGCTCTTCGAATTGTTTTCTGGGCATTCAAGCCCTCCCGGGAATCCCGGCCTCTGTTGCCAGCTTCTTTTTGCCGGCTTGGCAGTTGTTCAACTTTACGCCCATCGAGCCCCATTTCGCAAGTATGGAACTATCGAATGGCAATGCTGTAGAAAACTTCCGGTCAATACAGCAAAAATCTTGGTTCTGGTCAGTATAATATTATGTCAGAACCTGGTTGGCTACCGACTTGACGACAGCGCGGAATTCATCGTCGCCGAGTAGCCTCTGCGCGGCGGTGGCACGTGATTTGACCTCTGACAATACGGCAGCGTAGTCCTCCTTCGACAGATCCAGGCCCAACTCCCGCGCCTTGATCTCAATGCTGACCAGGCCACTCTTTTTACCCAGTACGATCTTGCGTTCCGCGTTCACGATTTCTGCTGAGTAAGGTTCGATAGCCTCTGGAATGTGAAACTGGTTGGCAACGGCGCCGCTTTCGCGTACAAACAGGTTTTCCCCGACCACCGGTTTCCAGCCGTCCACCTGGTAGCCTCCCGCCCGCTTGACCACTCTGGACACCTCGCGCGCCTTGCTCAGATCCAGTTCCACCGGCACGTTGTAGAGACACTGAAGGGCTAATGCCGCCTCACAGATATCCACGTTACCGGCCCGTTCTCCCATGCCGTTGATGGTGCCCTGGATCCAGCTGGCGCCACCACGAACCGCGGCAATAGCAGACGCAGTCGCCAGGCCAAAGTCATTGTGGCCATGCCAATGAATCGGAATATCCGGCCCCACGTGGCGCGCAATGTCGCGGATCAGGTACTCTACGGCTTCCGGGGCGCAGGCGCCGATGGTATCCACCACCGAAATTTCCTCGGCACCCGCCTCGATGGCCGCGGAATAGACATCTTTCAGGAAATTCATATCAGAGCGGGTCGCGTCCACGGCGAAAAAATTAACCCGCATCTGGTTTTCCCTTGCGTGCCTGACCGCATTGGTCATACGCTCCATCACCTTTTTCCGGTCAAAGCCATAGGCCTTCATCTTGACTTCGCTGGTGGAGATTTCGAGCAGAACCTGTTGGGTTCCCAGCTCGACATGGGCATCGAGATCGCCGATCACGCACCGGGCGAAACCCCAGATCTCGGATGAAAGGCCGGCATTGAGGATACGCCTGACCGCCTCGGTATCCTCGTCTGAGACACGTGGAAAGCCCGATTCAATGCGACCAACACCCAGCTCCGCCAGGTGGCAGGCGATGTCGTATTTCTCCTCGGCGGTGAACACCACGCCGATGGCCTGCTCGCCGTCACGCAAAGTAGTGTCGTAGAAACGAATGGTCTTGCTTCGATCGAAACCGTCCTGCACTTCGTCACGCCGATTCAATTCACTGATCCAGATTTTGTCCTGGGGTATTGAAGTACTCATTGCTTTTTCACCTTGTCAGTATCAATTAAATAACGGGATTGTCCTGGAACCAGGCATAGATTTCTTCTGCGGTGGCGAACCACACATCTTTGTGCTTGAACATGTGATCGTACGCCGCTTCGAAATACCCAATCCGGTGTGGGGCGCCCATGATGTACGGATGAACGCTCATGGACATGACCCGCGGTTGCGTGGCCCCCTCTGCATAGAGGCGGTCGAACTGGGCAACGACGCGGTCGAGCCACACCCGGGATTCGTGCTGGTGCACGACCATCATCGGCAAATCGCTCAGCTCCATGGTGTACGGCATCGCCACCACCGGGTTACTGCTGGTGCGCATTTCGACCGGTTGTTCATCCATCGGCCAGTCACAGACGAATTTGAACCCCGCCTCGGCGAGATAATCGAGGCTGTCGAGCGTCTCGTGCAGGCCCGGGCCGAGCCAGCCCTGCGGCGCTTTGCCGGTGTAATTTTTCAGTACCTCGAAGGACCTGCGAATAAACTCGCGTTGATCTTTGACGGTGTGCAACGGCGCTTGTGCGTGCCCGTGCCCCATAAACCCCCAACCGGCCTCGCGCATAGCACGGGCCACGGGCTCACCCGCTCCCTCGCATACACGGGCATTGATCGCGGTGCTGGCTTTCAGCTTGCGGTCCGACAAGGCGTCCATCAGCCGCCAGATGCCTACCCGCATGCCGTACTCGTGCCACGCCCAGTTGGGGACATTAGGGATGGTGACGACACCCGCAGGCGAGGTGACGTACTCGCGGGCGACCGGCTTCTCGATGTCCCATTCCTCCACATTGACGACGGTATACACCGCCACGCGCGCGCCGCCGGGGAGTTTCCAGGGCTTGCGTTGCGCGATGGCTGAATATTCGAAACGCTCTTCGGGTCGCATCTGCTGGTGTCTCTTCCTGTCGTGGTTAATGTAAAGCGGCCAAAGCGAATTTCAAATCAGGGCAGCGCCCGCCCGAGAGGCCGCTCCGGCTTGCTCCATACGCTGGTTTCCGAGTCATGCCCGGTACCAACCGGCTGGTACAAGGTGGTTCGCTGCTGCGCCGTTCTGCCGATGGACCCGATCAGGGCTTCCATATCCGCAGGCAGTAACTCTTGGCCGTGGGCCGCGCCGGCGGCCCGGCTGATGCTTTCGTTCATCAGGGTGCCACCCAGGTCGTTGGCGCCTGAGCGCAGGCAAAACAGTGCGCCCTGGCGGCCCATCTTGGCCCACGAGGCCTGAATGTTGGTGATGTGTGGATGCAGCACCAGGCGGGCCACCGCGTGCATCAATACCGCTTCGCGGAAAGTGGGTCCGGGTCTGGCGTTGCCCCGCCGGTACATGGGGGCTTCCATGTGCACAAAAGGCAGGGGCACGAATTCCGTGAAGCCGCCAGTCTCCTCCTGCAGATCCCGCAAAAGCAACAGGTGCCGGGCCCAGTGAACCGGTCGTTCCAGGTGGCCGAACATGATGGTTGAGGTGGTTTTCACACCCAGGCCATGGGCGGTGCGCATGACCTCCAGCCATTGCCCCGTTCTCAGTTTGTCCGGACAGATGAGGTCGCGCACCTCGTCATCTAGGATCTCCGCTGCGGTACCCGGCAGCGTGCCAAGGCCCACGGCCTTGAGCTCACGCAGCAGGTCTTCGATCGTGACGCCCAGGGTGTGGGCGCCCTGCCATATCTCCAGCGGAGAGAAGGCATGGATATGGATGTCGGGCTGTACCGCTTTGATGGCCCGGCAGATATCAATATAGGTTTTACCGGTGTACCTGGGATGAATGCCTCCCTGAAGACATACTTCCACCGCACCGCGCTGGCGGGCATCGATTGTGCGCGCCTGGATTTCCGTCAGCGGAAGGTCGTAGGCCGGGCCGCGCAGCGCCTCGGCTGATCCACCCTTGGCAAAGGCGCAGAAGCGGCATTTGTATCCGCAGATATTGGTGTAGTTGATGTTGCGAGTGACTACGTAACTTACGGTTTCGCCCACCACCGATGCACGCAGTTCGTCGGCCATGGCGCAGAGCATTTCCTGCTCGCGCCCGCGGGCCGCGAAAAGATTCGTGATATCCCGCTCATCCAGGCGCTTGCCGTTGGCGGCCGCGATGGCGCTCCGGTAGACCTTGCTGCCCAGGTTGGGCCGGGACGCAGAACGGACCGGGAAGGATGGAACATCCGTGCGGGATCCCGAGGCCCAGTTGTCAGTGCGGGGATAGCCGCTTGCGTCGATGCGCCGGAGCACCGCCGTGCGCAGCCCCGGGTCGAGCCAGGTTTCAGGCTGGACCACATATTCGGGATAGAGCGCCAGACGTGGCAACAGTTGTTTGCCTGCATCGGCCGCTGCCTGCTCGAGTACGCGAAGTTGCGGCCAGGGCGCCTCCGGGTTGACGTGGTCGGGGGTCACTGGCGACACGCCCCCCCAGTCGTTGATGCCAGCTTGCAGTAAAGGGCCCAAAGCCCCGGGTGAGAGGTTGGGCGGCGCCTGGATATTGGCCCGGGCGCCAAAAATCAGCCGCGCTACGGCAATAGTCCAGCACAAGTCTTCGAGCGCCGGTTCGGGTGCATCGGCCATTCTGGTATTGGGTTTGG
>PVMK01128755.1_pt1 | contig 13824 bp, 9 predicted proteins | sample 1853481 | NCBI WGS metagenome assembly PVMK01 (sample SAMN08533507, study PRJNA380276) | Marine sediment metagenome, whole genome shotgun sequencing project. | reverse complement strand
CTCAAGGGCGTGGCGGCGCGTTGTTTTTCCAGCTTTGCAAATGCTTCAAGACCTTCGGCCTGGTATACACGCTCTGCTTCATCGCTAAACAAAACAGCGTCACCATCAAAGGCAATACGTAACTGGTCCCTATTCGGCCGGTTTTGGGCGCCCGGAAAAATCATTGCCGCAGCGAATCCTGCTTCCAGTGTTTTACGTACATCCTCAGCATGTCCGGACAAAAACAGATCGGTTCCAATGGCCTGCATGTAACGAAACGGGCTTTCACCATTGGTAAAAACGGCGCGTTGAATGTCGAGGCCATGGTGTTCAATGCTGTTAAATATCCGCAGGCCGGAATCAGCGCTGTTGCGGGATATCAGGATGACTTCAACACCCTGGTGATTTATTTCATCATCATTCAGAGCCAATAGCTTTTTAACCAGCTGATAGGCTTCACCGGGTTGAAGAAAATCATTTTCCCGGCTGACCTGGTATTCTGCATAGGCCTTAAGCCCCTGCGATTTAAACACAGCGTGACTTTCATCCAGGTTAAAAAGTGCACGTGAGGAAATCGCAACAACCAGCGGTTTGCTGTTCAATTCACTGATGTTATTTTCTGCCATGCTAACAGCATAACAGAGGCCTTCTCAGAACATGAGAAGACCGTAATCAATCAACGAAACTGTTCGTTCAGAATCCGTTCTTCCAGGGAATGAGCGGGATCGAATAGTAATTTCAATTCGATATTCTTGTCTTCAAACGCATCCACACGAATGACATCCCGAACCTCGTAAGCATCCGCTGTTGCGCTTACCTTGCGCTTGTAGTTATCTAGCACCTCAAAACTGACACGGGCGGAATTCGGTAGTATTGCACCGCTCCAGCGCCGCGGACGGAATGGGCTGATGGGTGTCAACGCCAGCGCGTCAGTGCCCAGTGGCAGGATGGGGCCGCGGACGGAAAAGTTATAAGCGGTGCTGCCTGCAGCCGTGGCCAGTAATACCCCGTCGCAAACCAACTCTTCCACTTTAATGCTGTCATTGACGAGGATGCGAATATGGGCGGCCTGGTTGGTCTGTCGAAGCAGCGATATTTCATTGATTGCCAGGGCGCTGGTCTTGGCGCCGGACTCGGTCTCCACCTCCATTCGCAACGGGTTCAGGCTTACCGAACGGGCATCAGCCAGCCTCTGTGGCAGGTCATCTTCGCTATACCTGTTCATCAGGAAGCCAATATTGCCAATTTTCATCCCGAAGACAGGCAGATCTGTATGAATGACACGGTGCAGTGTTCGTAGCATAAAGCCATCACCACCAAGGGCGACAATGACCTCGGCGTCATCGACATCATATTGCCCATAGTGTTTCTGCATGACTGCTGCGGCTTCTTCTGCAGGTTGAACCCGGCTGGCTACAAAATGAATACGGGGTGTTGTCATGATGACTTGGTCGCTATTAACAGCTGTTCCAAAGAGCGGACAGCAACAGAAACGGTGGCGTAATCCATGGATGTCAAATCCTGCATGTCATTCATCATTAGAGAAACGCGCTCAACATCAGCGGCATTGGCTTCGATCCAGCTATTTACCGGATTCTTTGTGTCAGAGAAGGATTCAAGCACCCTGCCTGCCAGCCTGCGATGCTGAGAATACAGTTCATCCCGAAGATTGCCCCGGGCATGTGCGTGCCACTGGCCTTCTACGGTGAGCTTGTCCACGCTCTCACGCAACCATTTTAACCCGAGTCTGTCACCAAGGCCAAAAAAGACCATGGCCACGCCAAGTATATCGGAATCACGCCGGGCGGCAGTCTCAACCACATCCAGTGCAGGATAAAGCAAGTGTAAACTGGCAGCCCGGTTGGCAAGTGTTTTTGGCATACCACCCGCCATCAGGGGTTCGGCACGTTCCTGAATCTGTACTTTTTCCTCGGCGTTTAAAGAACGTATGATTGTCTTTTCCAATATTTCCAGCCCTGGTGCAAGACGGTCAATGGTCGCATGGATATCCAGCTTGTGACCGGGCTGATTAAGCAGCCAACGGGTTGCCTGGCGCAACAGGTTCCACATCACCAGGTTCGCACTGATCTGAAGATCGCTTGCAAGCTTGTTATCAAGTGCCTCGATCCGGCTCCAGAAATCGCGGGCCCTGAAAATTTCACGGGCTATGGTAAACGCCCTGGCGACCTCTGCCGCCGTCGCACCGGTATCCTCATGCATACGTAATGCAAATGAGGCACCCATGCGGTTAACCATGCTATTGGTTACCTGGGTTGCAATAATCTCGCGTTTCAGACGATGGCCGTGCATAAACTCCGAGTACTTTTCCTGCAAAGGAACAGGGAAATAACGCTGTAACTCCTCGGACAACCAGGGATCTTCCGGAACATCGGAATCCAGTAACTGTCCGTACAGCATGATTTTGCTATACGACAGTAATACGGATAGTTCAGGTCTGCATAAGCCCTGACCAACGCCACGGCGCCGGGTCAGCTCCTCATCGTGTGGCAGTTGCTCCAGGTCACGGTCCAATAAACCATCGTTTTCAAGTACCGTAATAAAATGTTGCTTGGCACCCAGGCGGGCACCGGTCAGACGTTCCATCATGGATATGGTCTGAGACTGTAAGTAATTGTTACGCAAGACCAGTTGAGCTATTTCATCGGTCATTTCGGCCAGCAAGCGGTTTCTGTCCTCTGAATTCAATTTGCCTGCACGCATGACCTGGTTGAGCAATATCTTGATATTGACTTCGTGGTCGGAGCAATCCACACCGGCCGAATTGTCGATAAAGTCGGTATTGATACGGCCACCTGCCTGGGCATATTCGATGCGCCCGAATTGTGTCAGGCCGAGGTTACCGCCCTCACCCACCACTTTGCAGCGCAATTCATTGCCGTTGATTCGCAGCCAGTTATTCTGTGAGTCACCGACCTCGGCGTTGGTTTCGCGAGATGCTTTGACATAGGTGCCAATGCCGCCATTCCATAACAAATCCACCTCAGCCTTCAGTAAAGCACGAATCAAATCATTGGGCGCCAGTTGTCTGTCTTCCAAACCCAGCCAGGCACGCACTTCCCGGCTCAGCGGAATGCTCTTATCAAGACGGGAATAAATGCCGCCGCCTTTTGAAATAAGTTCAGACCTGTAATCATCCCAGCCGGATCTCGGCAGTTTGAACAGCCGTTTGCGTTCATTGAACGATGCTTTGATATCCGGATCCGGGTCCAGGAAAATATGCATATGGTTAAATGCCGCCTTGAGCTGAATCTGGGGCGACAGCAACATGCCGTTGCCAAAAACATCACCTGACATATCACCGATACCCAGTACACTGAAAGGCTCTTTCTGAATGTTCTTGCCCATTTCGCGGAAGTGGCGTTTAACCCCCTCCCAGGCACCGCGCGCAGTAATCGCCATGACCTTGTGGTCGTAACCAACCGAGCCACCGGAGGCAAACGCATCCCCCAGCCAAAATCCGCGTTCCAGTGCTATTGCGTTGGCCGTATCTGAAAACGTTGCCGTGCCCTTATCGGCTGCTACAACCAGGTAAGGGTCATCATCGTCATGCCGGACCAGTCCAACTGGCGGTATAATTTTATCTTCATCTATATTATCAGTAATATCTAATAAGCCATTGATAAATATCTTATAACATTTCACAACTTCTGCCATAACCTCATCACGGCTGCCATTTTCAGGTAAGTGCTTGACGACAAAACCGCCCTTGGCGCCTACCGGCACAATGATGGTGTTCTTGACATTCTGGGCCTTCATCAGCCCCAGCACTTCGGTTCTGAAATCCTCTTTCCGGTCAGACCAGCGCAGGCCGCCGCGGGCCACCGTTCCGCCGCGCAGATGGATGCCTTCCACATCGGCTGAGAACACCCATATTTCCCGGTACGGTACGGGTTTTGGCAAATGCGGCATTTTTGAGGAATCAAGTTTGAAACTCATATATTCCAGCAATGCACCATCTGCTGCCTTCTGATAGAAGTTAGTTCTCAAGGTACCCTTGATGACCTCATAGAAGGAAAACAGGATGCGGTCTTCATCCAGGCTACTGACCCGGGATAAGGAAAGTCTGAAAACTTTCTTGATCGTGGCGACCTGGGTAGCACGGTCCTTTTGACGGGTCATTACCACGGTGTCGAGCAGCTCGAGCAGGGTCTTGTCCTTACAATGCTTTATGGTGGACAGTCCGAAAATTGTCTTTCGCAGATTCTTGCTTGCCAGCTCCTTGCGGTAATCGCTCTCGCTGTCCCTGGCGGGATTGAACATGGCATCGAATAACTCTACCAGCAGGCGGGCCATCAATGGATGCTTCGCCAGGGTTTCTTCCATGTAGGCCTGCGAATAGGTGATACCGGTCTGAAGCAGGTATTTGCAATAGGCCCTTATCCCCTTGACCTGCCGCCAGTGAAGCTGACAGGCAAGTATCAGCCCGTTAAAACCATCACTGACCGTGATCCCGCGCCAGGTGTTCTCAAAAGCCTGCTGGAAACTTTTGCGTACAACCTCGACGTCCAGGTCTACGCCCTGGCTGTAAACCATGTCGAAATCCTGAACCCAGATTGATTCATTTTCATCAAGCTTCAGTTCATAAGGCCGTTCACTGACGATGTGCAGACCCAGGTCTTCGAGCATGGGTAAAACTTCTGATAAGGGTATGGGTCGGTTCCGTTTGAATATCTTGAAGCGTATAAGACCGGTTTCCTTGCCCCGTGGTCGATAAAGACTTAGTTGCAGGTCATCTGCGTCCTTCAGCAGGGCAATTTTTTCTACATCAAATGCGGCAACCCAGGGAGAGACATCCTCCATATACGCGCCGGAAAAAGCATCACCGAACTTCCGGGCAAGCTTCAAGCCGGTTTCTTCCCCATGTTTCTGCACCAGGATATTGGTCAGTTCATCGTTCCATGAGCGCAGGGCATTGATGATCTTGTTCTCAAGTGCAGTAACATCGGGTTGTATTTCAGTGTCAGGCTTGGGTCGTACGATGACCTGCAAGCGGGCCAGGGCCGAATCTGAAAGCTGAATCATGTAATCCAGCCTCTCCCCTTTCAGCGCCCGTTTGAGTATGCGCTGAATTTTTTCCCTGTTTTCGGTATTCCAATAATCTCTGGGGATATACACCAGGCAGGAGAAAAAACGCCCGAACCGCTCTCTGCGTATGAACAGGCGAACCGTCTGGCGCTCCTGTAAATCCATTACGCCAGTCGCGATATCCAGTAACTCGGTGCTGCTGGCTTGCAACACCTCATCGCGTGGCAATGTTTCAATGATATGCAGCAGCGATTTCCATGCATGACGGTGCTCTTTTAAACCGGAGTTTTCCAATACGGTCTTAACCTTCATGGATAACAATGGCGTATCCGCAACCCGTTCCAGGTAGGCCAAAGAGGTAAACAGACCGATAAAGCGGTATTCACCGATGACCTTACCGTTTTTATCGAACCTCAATACACCTATATAGTCCATGTACCCGCTGCGGTGCATTGGTGACCGCATCATGGTCTTGGAAATAATCAGAGGTGCATTCGGACTGAAACGTGTTTCACTGCCCAGATCAGCCAATGGACGGCTGAGAACGCTCTTGCCGTGTTCACGTAATAGTCCCAGGCCGGTACCATCAACCACTTTCAGCAAGGCGGTTTTCTTGTCCTGCACGATGTCATAGGTACGGGCGCCGACAAACACGAAATGATCGTTATCAAGCCACCTGAGAAAGTCCACACACTCTTTGCGGACATCTTCGGACAGGTCCGGTGCATTCCTGCCAAATTCAGCAATCGCAACTTCAAGACTTTCCTTCATGAGTTGCCAGTCTGCAACCGCTGAACGGACCTTGGCCATGCGGGATTTAAGGCGGGACTTCACGCTTGCCAGCACAGCCGGATCGGTCTGCTTGTCGATGTGAATATGGATAAATGACTCTGTTTCTGATTGGCTGCTGGCATTGGGGTGGAAAGCCTTCAGCCTATTTTTTGCATCCCGTTCAACATTTAATACCGGGTGAATGATCAGGTGCACACCCAGATCCAGTTCCTGCATAATCATGCTGGCTGTATCCACCAGGAACGGCATGTCGTCATTGACCATTTCCACGATGGTGTGGGGGCAATCCCAACCATCGCTGTCCTTGTCAGGATTGAAAATACGGATTAACAATTCAGAGGGTTTTCGTTTTTGCAAAAACTCGAGTTGTCCGGTGACCATCCCGGCAAATATCTCCGGTGTTTCCCGGTTCAGGTTTGCCAATGGCATCCGCTTGAAATATATATCACTAAAAAATGCTGCCTGCTTTGCTGCGCTGGCCGGCAACCGGCTGACCAATACTTCCCTAACCTGCTCGAGCAGTGAATGTTTGCTTTTATCGTTGTTGGTTTGCATTGCCTGGCCTCACCCTGTTATTCCTCATCGCTCGTAGTCCGCATGATAACGATTACCAAGTTCATCTACCAGCCTTGACCCGCCCCGTTTCACTGGTTAACCTCTCATATATCTCTAAATCATGATAGAAGGATATATGCATTCCAAAATGGACTTACAACACGCTTCACGGCACTTCCGGCTGCTCTCCGATAGTACCCGTTTGCGCTTGCTGATGCTGGTGGACTCAGAGGAGCTGAGTGTAGCCGAACTGGCTGCGATCACCCAGTTGGCTCAACCGCGGGTTTCCACGCACCTGGCAAAACTGAAGGAAGCAGGTCTTGTCAACGACCGTCGCGAGGGTGTATTCGTGTATTACCGCATGGCCGGCAACATTGCAGACCAAAGCCTGGCCGCCTTGTGGGAATTATTGCGTACCAGCACCTCCGACCCGTTGATACAACAGGATTTCGGACGCATCCCCCAGGTATTGAATGCGCGAGGTGGCCATTCAAACTGGGCTGACAGTGTCGCTGGCGACATGGAACGCCACTATTCGCCAGGCAGGACCTGGGAAGTAACCACTCGCGCCATCGTTCAGCTGCTGGAACTTGGCGATGTATTGGATGTAGCCTCCGGTGATGGTGTGTTGGCTGAGCTACTGGCACCACGTGCACGCAGCATTAAATGCCTGGATATCAGCCACCGGGTGGTGGACGCCGGTAAAAAACGACTGCGCAATTTTTCCAACGTGAGTTTTGAATCGGGTGATATGCACCAATTGCCAGTTGCAGATAATTCATTCGACACGGTACTGTTGATGCACGCATTAACCTATACCAGCAGACCACAACTGGTTTTTAACGAAGCCAGCCGGGTTTTGCGCCCCGCTGGTCGCCTGCTGGCGGCAACACTGCATAAACATGCGCATAAAAGCGTTGTAACTGCTTATAACCACCTGAACCTGGGGTTCACGGAATCGCAGTTGAAAAAATATTGTACCAACGCCGGTCTCAAGCCACACAACATCCAGATCTCGGCGGTTGAAAAACGCACCCCCAATTTTGAGGTACTGACACTGATTGCCGGCAAACCCGCGTAATTGTCAGCCTGCTCACATCTAAACCGGTAACAACCAGTATGTATTCCCAAGCTTATAAAGATCAGCAACACGCCGAAAAACTTAACAGCCTGCTGTCAGAGAAAATTCTCATTCTCGACGGCGCAATGGGAACGATGATCCAGGCTTTCGAACTGGACGAAGACGATTTCCGTGGTGAGCGATTCAAGGATCACCCCCTGCCCTTACGTGGTAACAATGACCTGCTGACCCTGACCCAACCGGAAAAGATCAATGATATCCACCGGGCGTTCCTGCAAGCCGGTGCAGATCTGATCGAAACCAATACCTTTAACAGCACCAGCATTTCTCAAGCCGATTACGGTATGGAATCCCTGGTCAGGGAGTTGAATTTTGAAGCTGCGCGACTGGCAAAGGAAGCCGCAGACCATTTCACTGCCCAGGATCCCGGCAAGCCCCGCTTTGTCGTCGGCTCACTCGGGCCGACCAACCGTACCGCTTCTTTATCCCCCGATGTCAATCGTCCGGATTTCCGCAACATCAATTTTGCGGAGTTACGCGAGTCGTACGCAGAAGCCGCCATCGGCCTGGTCGAGGGTGGTGCTGACATCCTGATGGTCGAAACGGTTTTTGACACGCTAAATTGCAAGGCTGCCCTGGTGGCCATCGATGATGTGTTTACCGAACTTGGTTACCGCGTACCGGTGATGATTTCCGGCACGATTACCGATGCCAGCGGCCGGACCTTGTCCGGGCAAACCGTTGCCGCTTTCTGGAACTCGGTGCGGCATGCCAAACCCGCCTGCATCGGCCTGAACTGTGCCTTGGGTGCCACAGAACTACGTCCATGGCTGCAGGAATTATCCAAAGTAGCAGAATGCCCTGTCAGTGTGCACCCTAATGCAGGCCTGCCCAATGAACTGGGTGAGTATGACGACACACCCGAACAGATGGCTGCAGTGCTGGCAGAGTTCGCTGCCGATGGATTGATCAACCTGGCCGGTGGTTGTTGCGGTACCCGACCGGAACATATCAAGGCGATTGCTGATGCTCTCAGCAAGCAGCAAACCAGGACCCCACCAGAGGCTGTTCCCTATTGCCGTCTCTCCGGTCTTGAGCCACTGACCCTGTCCCCTGAATTGAATTTCATCAATGTAGGCGAACGTACAAACGTGACCGGGTCGGCAATATTCCGTCGCCTGATCCAGGCGGATGACTTTGAAGCCGCAGTCGATGTCGCCCGACAACAGATTAAAAACGGCGCACAGATTATCGATATCAACATGGATGAGGGCCTGCTTGATGGCAAAGCCGTGATGACCCGATTCCTGCATCAGATAGGTTCAGAGCCGGATATCGCGCGGGTACCGGTGATGTTGGATTCATCCCGCTGGGAGGTACTGGAAGCCGGTTTGGCTTGCCTGCAAGGCAAAGGCGTGGTGAATTCGATCAGCCTGAAAGAAGGCGAGGCCGTATTTTTGGCCCAGGCGCGTTTGATTTTGAAGTTCGGTGCTGCCGTCATCGTCATGGCCTTTGACGAAAACGGCCAGGCTGACAGCCTGGAAAAACGTGTCAGCTTTTGTGAGAGGGCATGGAAACTGTTGACGCAGGAGGTTGGCTTTCCACCCGAGGATATTATTTTCGACCCCAATATTTTTGCCATAGCTACCGGCATCGAAGAGCATAACAACTACGGACTTGACTTCATTGAAGCCACTCGCCGTATCAAAAAATCCTGCCCCGGCGCGTTGATTTCCGGTGGGGTCAGTAATATTTCGTTTTCTTTCAGGGGCCAGGACCGGGTCCGCGAGGCCATCCACAGTGTTTTCCTGTTCCACGCGATAAAGGCCGGAATGGATATGGGCATCGTTAACGCGGGCCAGCTTGAAGTCTATGACGAGATCGATCCTGCTTTGCGTGAGGCTGTTGAAGATGTCGTGCTAAACCGCAGCCCGGATGCGACCGACCGCTTGCTCGAATTGGCACAGGAGTTCCAGGGCGTGAAAAAGACTGACACCGTTGATGAGGCCTGGCGACAAAGGCCGGTTGAAGAGCGCCTGAAACACGCACTGGTTAAAGGTATCAATACTTTTATCAAGGAAGACACCGAGGAAGCCCGGCAAAATTCAGCAATGGCGCTGGATGTTATTGAAGGTCCGTTAATGGATGGCATGAACGTGGTCGGCGACCTGTTTGGCGACGGGCGCATGTTTCTGCCGCAGGTGGTTAAAAGCGCACGCGTCATGAAACAGGCCGTGGCAGTATTGATTCCTTATATCGAAGAGGAAAAGCGCAAGGCCGGCACCAGCGGCAAACGCGCGACCCGTATCCTGATGGCTACCGTCAAGGGTGACGTGCACGACATCGGAAAAAATATCGTCGGCGTGGTGCTGAGCTGTAATCATTACGAAGTGATTGACCTTGGTGTCATGGTTTCAAGCGAGGCCATACTTGAGGCAGCGATTAAAGAAGATGTGGATATCATCGGTCTGTCCGGCCTGATCACCCCGTCCCTGGAAGAGATGCGGCATGTGGCCAGTGAAATGCAACGCCGTGGTTTGCAACTACCCCTGATGATCGGCGGTGCTACCACTTCGCCTTTGCACACTGCCTTGCGTATTGACCCCGAATATTCCAATGGTGTGTTCTGGGTGAAAGACGCCTCAAGGGCGGTTGGTGTTGCCAGGAAACTCAGCCATGAAGATGAGCGCAAGAAACTGGCAGCCAGTGTGGCCCAGGATTACGCCAATATGCGTGAACGCAGGGCCAGGGGCAGTTCGCGAAAACCACCGGTCAGCCTGGAACAGGCTCGCAGCAATGCATTTTCACCGCCATGGTCGGCAGAGGACATCTGCCAGCCTGCCAGGCCGGGTTTACACGTATTTGATGACATCAAGCTGGCAGAACTGCTGCCATTGATTGACTGGACACCTTTTTTCCAAACCTGGGAATTGCAGGGTCGTTACCCGGAAATTCTTGAAGATGCGGACAAGGGTGAAGCAGCACGCAGCCTGTTTGCAGACGCACAGGCCATGCTGGCGCAGATCGTAGCAGAAAGCTGGCTGGGCGCACGTGCCACGATTGGGATTTTCCCTGCAGCGACCAGCGGTGATGATGTGGTGATTTACACTGATGAGACCCGACAAACTGAACGCCGGCAGCTCAACTTTTTACGGCAACAGAAACCCAAGGCGACAGGCCGTTTTAACCGATGTCTGTCCGACTTCATTGCACCTGTATCTTCCGGCCTGCAGGATCACATCGGTTTGTTTGCTGTGACAGCAGGCCTGGGTATTGAAGAGCAACTGGCAAAATTCGAACAACAACATGATGATTACTCCGCCATCATGCTCAAAGCACTGGCAGACCGTCTGGCCGAAGCACTGGCCGAGCACACACACCGCCGTGTGCGCAGGACCTTATGGGCCTACGACCCGCAGGAGTCACTTGATAACAAAGCACTGATTACCGAGGACTATCGCGGCATACGCCCTGCCCCCGGGCTATCCCGCCTGCCCTGACCACAGCGAGAAGGAAAAGATTTTTGAGCTGCTGGATGCTGAAAACAATTCCAATATGGAACTGACCTCCGGTTATGCGATGTTACCGGCGGCCTCAGTCAGCGGTTATTATTTTGCACACTCACAGAGCAGTTACTTTGTACTGGGAAATATTCTTGATGATCAGTTGCTGGACTACGCAAAACGCAAGAACATCAGCCCGGAACAGGCACGCAGGTTGCTGGCGGCCAATGTTAGGTTTTAAAGAGTCAAAAAAATGAATGCCCACAGATCACACAGATAAAGTGTAGTAGCCAAGACTTTATCTTGCAGCTAGTGTCCGATTGGGTCACGTTTAATCGAGAGAACTCAACACTTGCGGCTTGTCTTGTCCGACAGATGAGCCTTGATCATCTTGCCAAAGCTTTTATCCCTGGCACGCTTTTCCGCTAGCGTTGCGCTATTGAATGCTTGCTCTCGCATCAGTTTCTGATAACTCGACAGGCGACGTGCTTTGAGCTCTCCTCGACCAATCGCATTCTGCACGGCACATCCGGGCTCGCTATCGTGCTGGCAATTCCCGAAACGACACTGTTCTGCCAGCGACGAGATATCGGCGAACGTGGTATTCACGCCTATGTTGCAGTCCGCCAACTGCAATTCACGCATGCCCGGCGTGTCCAGAAGCAGTCCGCCCTGGGGGATCCGGAGAAGTGAACGTCCCGTGGTGATATGTCGCCCCTTGCTATCGTCTTCGCGAATTGCACCGGTGGATTGAACAGTCTTACCGAGCAGAGTGTTCACCAAAGTCGACTTTCCAACGCCCGATGAGCCCATCAAGGCTACCGTATTACCGGTTTTACACCATGGCGAAAGCTTGTGAATCTCATCTGCATCCAGGCAATTAATGGTCACCACCATCAGGAGTGAGTCCAAGGCCTGAATCTGGCGACAGAACATTTCAGGGGTCGTCACTGAGGTCTGCTTTGGAAAGAATGATGACGGGCGCTGCTCCCACTTCGTTTGCCAGGCTCAGATAACGCTCAATGCGGTTCAGCTTGAAGTCGTCGTTCAGTGATGTAACGATAAAAAGCGTATCCACATTAGCGGCAATAAGCTGCTCCCCTACTTTGCTACCGGCGGCTTTGCGGCGAAACAGACTTTGCCGTTCCAGAAGTTTATCGAAATTGCCCTTGGGAGATAGCACCAGCCAGTCTCCCACGGTGATTTCAGGCATATCAGGATGCAGATCAAGCCCTCGTTCACCCGCTTCACCCAACAGGTCAAGACGATTGCGATGCTGTGCAATCACCCGCGCCACCGGATATTCCCACTGCTCCAGGCGCAGTTGCTGCTGAAAAAACGGTCGCCAGCCCAATTGAGCTAGAGTCAAAGCACCATGTTTGATTTTTATCATACTTACAGTTTACCAGCAGGGGCTGCTCCTAGCCGGGTACGGTTATTCGCACTATTGAAATTCACGCCTGATTAATGGCTGCTTTGCGGTGAAAAGCATTTGTAGGCAAATGACAAATCCCAGCGACGCTTATAGCAGCAGTCGGCCGAGGGTGTGTGAAAACCCAAAACTCGAAATCCCAAGTGGGAACTACCCTCTAAATTTCTTGGTTTCAGAACTTGATGTGGGGTATGCGCACCCAGATAAGCAAATAGATAGCTCATTTGTTAAGCACTGTCCCAAAAATGATGATTGCCAAATAGTTTTCACACAGCCTCGGCCGGATATAGGTATTCCGTTCCGCTTTCCGTGATACTAGATACAGCTGGCAGGTAGCTGTCAGTGGAAGCGGGACATGCGCCTGCGGATTACGAATACCTCGGCCATAACACTCGATGTTCACTGCTTCAGTTTCGAATCCGCAGGTGCGCTTGGGTTCGATAACGAATACTCAGGGTTCGCCGTTACACCGGCTCACTATATCGCCTTCGCAGAACTCAAGCAGCGCACGTCCCTTAGTCTTACTTTAGCACTTTAAGGAGATCATGATGAAGCTGAGCAACATTGAATTTACTGCCTTTGTGGGTCTTGATTGGGCGGATTCGAAGCATGATATTTGTGTGCAGGCAGTGGGTTGCGAGGCTCGAGAATTTGATCGCTTTCGTCATAAGGTGGCTGCCATTGATGAGTGGGCTTTATTGCTGCCTGCACCATGCTTTATGCAGTCCCTAGGGTATGCACCTTGTCCTACCAACCCCGAGGTGCTTTGATGCCGCCTTTAGAGTTGGCAAGCGTTATCTGTTTTGCACTTCTAGTTCCCTGGTGTCCTGACTTTCCTGGCTTTTACTTCCTCTAGTTATTACCTGTCTACTTTTTTAGGGAAGCTTACGCTGGACCATTGCGTGCGGTAAAATGGAGCTTACAAATATTGAGTTCTGGCCTGAGAAACATGCCCGGCATGTCTCCAGCTTTTATTTAATTATCGGAAAATCTAATTATGTATAGTCCCGTGATGACATCGTTCTGGGTGGATTTCCCACTAAGTGAAGAACAGTACGCCAAGCTGAAAATAAAGTGGCGGCGCAGACAGAACCGTTATGACATTCAAAATCCTCCGCCGGATCTCAGGATAAGATCGTTTTGCACATTTGGCGGTGATGATTACAAAATCATCAGTCTCGAAGTGCGTGGCGATGTTGATGATTACGTCAGGACAACGGCAGTCATGAAAAAATGGATTGTGGAGACACTCGGAGATTTCTGATCCGGTTGGCCACCTGGCTGGTACTTGCTATACGCTATTACTGGATTCGAAGTGCCGGTGTTGTCCAGTAAGCGGATATAGGATTAGTATAAATTCCAGCGTGACGACATGGCGCTTCGGCCAGGAGCAGCCCTTGGTGCTTACTCAACTCGTATGGAAAAGCTGTTCGCTA
>PVMK01127111.1_pt1 | contig 13825 bp, 15 predicted proteins | sample 1853481 | NCBI WGS metagenome assembly PVMK01 (sample SAMN08533507, study PRJNA380276) | Marine sediment metagenome, whole genome shotgun sequencing project. | reverse complement strand
TGGGGTATTTCCCCACATCCGCCGCTCTACCATCGTGGGAGGAGCTTTTTGTTTTAGCTCAACATAGAAACTGCGGTCTTTGGGGATGCCAGGAGAGGTAGCTGCAAGAAGGCCTGCTTCCCTCCCTGGACCGTGTGAGGCCACGGATGGCCGAGCCCGAGCGCACAGGGATGTGCTTGTAGCGTGTCCAGGGAGGGAAGCAGGCCTTCTTGTAGCGGGACTAATTGGTGGAATTTCCGTTAAAAAATAACAACTTGCGTAAAAGCTCGCCAGCGTCCACAATGTGCGTTCGTTGATGACAACCCATAAGAAAACCTCTGCACAGAGGGCTGTATGACTAAAAGCGAATTGATTGAAACGATTTCGATGAGACAGAGCCAGTTATCCTCCAAGGATGTAGAACTGGCGGTAAAGACGATTCTGGAACACATGTCCCAGGCGCTATCCACGGGTGAGCGTATAGAAATTCGCGGCTTTGGCAGCTTCTCACTGCATTTTCGCGAACCGCGCCGCGGCCGTAATCCCAAGACCGGCGATGCGGTGGAGCTTACCGGAAAGTACGTCCCCCACTTTAAACCCGGCAAGGAGTTGCGTGAGCGGGTAAATCTGGGGTTGCAAGCCTCGCGGCCAGCCGTCTCCTGACTCGCTGAATGTGTCAATATGAGTGACGCGGCACACCGGACTTGCCCTGCGAAATTCAAACGGTATGATCGAAGGATTATGTCGTTTTTTTAATCTCTAGCTGGTGATCTGGACGAGCTCATGAAGTTTCTGCGCAAAATACTCACTATCCTCATTATGCTGGCCACCATAGGTATCGGCGTATTGTTCGCCCTGCAAAACAAGGTGCTGGTGCCGCTGGATCTGCTGGTTTATACGTTTGAACCAAAAAGTCTCGCCCTGTGGGTGCTGGGTGCATTTGCCCTGGGTGGTTTGCTGGGTATGCTTATTTCCACAGCGCTCATGGTGCGCCTGCGGGCTTCTCTGGGTTCTTCCAGGCGTCAATTGGCCAAAACGCGGAACGAGGTCGAAAAGCTGCGCAGCAGCGCTGTCGACGCGTCGTGAATACGCCGGTAATCGTCGCCCTGGACTACTCCGCGGCTGCGCCGGCCCTGAACCTGGCAGAACGCCTTTCCCCCGAGCTCTGCCGCCTGAAGGTTGGCAAGGAGTTGTTCACACGCTGTGGGCCGCAGTTGGTGGAAAAACTTCAGCAAATGGGCTTTGAGGTGTTCCTGGATCTGAAGTTTCACGATATCCCCAATACTGTTGCAGGCGCTGTGCGGGCCGCTGCCGGGCTCGGCGTCTGGATGGTGAATGTACACGCCGGCGGCGGGCGTAGAATGATGGAGTCGGCGGGGGAGGCCTTGCAGGCGTTTTCCCGGAAACCCCTGTTGATAGCGGTGACCGTGCTCACCAGCCTGTCAGACGAGGACCTGCTGGAGTTGGGTTACACCGAGTCACCCCGGCAACGTGTGCTGCGTCTCGCGGCGCTGGCGGCACAAAGCGGGCTGGATGGCGTGGTTTGCTCCGCGCTGGAAGCCACGGAGTTGCGTCGGACCCGGGGTGATGAGTTTTGCCTGGTCACTCCCGGTATCAGACTGTCAGGCGATGCCGCCGGCGATCAGCGCCGTGTGGTTACGCCGGCCGATGCGGTGGCTATGGGCTCCGATTACCTGGTTATCGGTCGTTCGGTGACCGGCGCGGATGACCCGCTTGCTGCATTACAGCGGGTGCATGCTGAGCTGGCGTAACATCAAATGCGGCCGCTACGACCATAGCGGCCCGGATCACTGCTAGACTTTTCTTCGGTACGGATGGCTGCAAGGACGCAGCTCGCCTATAAGGAGATTACATTATGAACTATTCATACCTGACCCAAGTCTATGCCTGGACCGCACTGGCGGTAGAGCGCATTCTTTCAACCCGGCAGTTTGGCGCGGCAGCCGCCCTGGTCGTCGCACTGGCCCTTGGCGCGAGCCTGCTCGCCGGCAGCACCGCAGTATTCGCGCAGGAGGTCGCGGCGGCACCCGCCGTGGCGACCGTTAATATCAACTCAGCCGACGCCCAAACGTTGGCTGCCGGACTCAATGGGGTAGGGCAAACACGAGCGCTGGAGATCGTGCGCTACCGTGAGGCCTACGGGCCCTTTGCCTCCGTTGAGGAACTCACCGAGGTGAAGGGGATTGGAAAATCCACCCTCGAAAAAAACCGTGCGTTAATAACACTGGAATAAGGCGACCGCATCCGTATCATGAGGGGCTTCGGCCCCTTTTTTCATAGCAGTGACTAACTCAAATAGTGTTAACAGGCCCTGAATAGAGTGAGATGCCTTGTTACTGGCGCGACCGGATTCATCGGGCGCCAACTTTGCCAGCAACTGGCTGACCAGGGTGACTCTGTTGTCGCGCTGAGCAAGTCGGGTGCGCCTCAAGCCGATGGAACATCTACCCAGGCACTGGACCTGGCGGTGCATGCACCCGATGCGGCCTCGCTTGCGGATGTGGAGGTGGTATTTCACCTGGCCGGTATCGCCCATCAGCGGGCGCAGGAATCGGCCTATCAGCAAGTGAATTACTGCGCCACGTTGAGCCTGGCGCGCAGGGCCGCCGCCGCGGGCGTAAAGTGTTTTATTTTCCTGAGCAGCGTCAAGGCGATGGGTCCTCCCGGCTCCGGCCGGGCGCGCTCGGAAAGTGATTGTGCTCCTCCCATAGACCCCTATGGCCGGTCCAAATGGCGGGCGGAATGTGCCCTGCGAGAGGAATTTTCCAACGCTGCCATGTCGGTGGTTATTTTGCGTCCCGCGCTGGTTTACGGTGCCAACGCTAAAGGTAACCTGACGCGTCTGGCGGCCGGGGTACAGCGCGGCATGCCACGACCGCCACCGCAGGGCGCCCGCTCGATGTTGGCGCTGCGGGATCTGGTCGATCTGCTCTGTCTGGTCGCTGTCGACCCGCCCGCCGGTGTGCATACCTGGATTGTCTGCGACAGTCGCCCCTACAGTACCCGCATACTCTACGACGCATTGCGGCATGCCAGTGACAGGGGCGAGGGTGTCGCCTGGCTGCCGCGCTGGGGTTGGCGACTGGGCGCGGCGCTGCTTGACCTGGTTTCACCCGGGGGTGGCGAGTCAACGTTTAACAAGCTTTTCGGGACCGAGTTGTACAGCAATGCGGCGCTGCTGGCGGAGTTGAATTGGCGGCCAGAGGGCCGCCTGGAAGAGGTGATAAATGATATGGTGGCGGGTGGCCGGGAGGCGGGGTCATGAGCGTAGTGCTGCTTACCCTGCTGTTGTCAGCGGCCCTGTGTGGCCTGTATTTACCACTGGCCCGCCGCTGGCAAATCCTGGATATACCGAATGAACGCAGTTCCCACCAAGGGCCCACTCCCCACGGGGGCGGTGTGCCTTTGGTGCTGGCATTCGCCGTGGGGCTGCTGTTGGCCGAGCTGTGGCGGGGTGCCTGGGATGGCGGGTTTATCACTCTGGCGGCGGCGGCGCTGTTTCTCATGCTGCTCGGTGTCATCGATGATCTGCGCGGTTTGTCGGTGCGTTTGCGGTTCGCGCTTTACAGTGTGCTGTGCCTTTTGGTAGCGGCGACTTTGTTGTCGCCCGTGTTGTCACATGAGCTGGTCGATGGCATTGTGCGCGGTGCGGTATTGGTGGTGTTAGCCGCGACGGCCATGCTCTGGTCGCTCAATTTATATAATTTTATGGACGGCATCGACGGCATCGCTGCGACCCAGTGCATTGTGGCCTGCTGCAGTGCGGCGTTGCTGGCCTGGGGGAGCGGCGGCGGCAGCTATGCCCTGTTCTGCCTGCTATTGGCTGCCAGTCATCTGGGTTTTTTGCTGTGGAACTGGCCGCCGTCGCGTTTGTTCATGGGTGATGCCGGCAGCATACCCACCGGGTTTTTGTTGGCGGGTCTGGCACTGCTGGGTGCGGTGCAGGGGCAGCTCAACCCCCTGTGCTGGCTGGTGTTGCTGGCAGCCTTTGTTACCGATGCCAGCTGGACCCTGGTGTGGCGCATTGTGAGCGGGCAGCCGTTCACCCGGCCCCACCGATTACATGCCTACCAACGCCTCAGTCGGCACTGGGGCTCCCACCTGGCGGTGGATATGCTGCTGCTGGCGTTAAATGCACTGTGGTTGTTTCCGCTGGCCTGGGCAGTGCAAATCTGGCCTAACTATGGATTTTTATTGGTAATTTTGGCATATCTTCCACTGCTTTGGGGCATGGCGAAAACGGCCAAATTCGCGTAGTATTCGTTCCCTCTGGGCACTGTAATAGCAATTCGAACACGCGCCCGTCATGGTCATGAGAAATTAGGAGGGGGCTTGCTGAATCGTCCAGGCAGTTTAATGTCGCGCTCTGCTTCCAGCCTCGTCGGAAGTTATCGCGATGCCCTCGAAAAACTTCTAGAGCTACCTCGCAATATCAAACAGGCCTGTCTGTTATCCCTGGATATGGTGTTTGTCGGCCTTGCGATGTGGTCGGCCGTGGCCTTGCGCTGGGGCCATATGCATTTCCACCTGGGGGCCATCGAATACATCTGTGGTGTCGCCACGATACTAATCAGTGCGGTGTTTTTTCTGCGCCTGGGCTTGTATCGCGCCGTTATCCGGTTCATGGGCCAGCAGGCTATCTGGGCGATTATCATCGCTGTTACTTATTCCACATTGATACTGGGGGGCATAATCTTCTTCGCCCAGGCGGAAGTGCCTCGCTCCACCCCGCTTATCTACTGGGGTTTGGCGCTGCTGGGCATTGGGGGTACTCGTCTGACGGTACGCGCTTATTACCAGGCCAAACTGCGCTCCATGTCCGAGAATGTCATTATCTACGGTGCCGGCGAATCCGGCCGGGAATTGCTGACGGCCCTGTACCACGGTGACCAGTATCATGCGGTGGCATTCGTTGATGACGACCGGAAACTGCAGCGCTCGGTTATCAATGGTCTGCAGGTGGCGGGGCCGGAAAATTTGCCGCAGTTGATCGCCGAGCACGATATAACCCAGGTGCTACTGGCCATTCCCTCGGCATCGCCGGATCGGCGCAAGGAAATCATCAATTCCCTGGTCGGTCTGCCGGTCTATGTGCGTACTGTTCCCAGGATTATGGAGTTGCTGGCGGGCCAGGCCAGCATCACCCAGATTCAGGATATAGAACTGGATGACCTGCTGGGCCGGGATCCGGTTCCCCCCCACCCCGAGTTGATGGAGCGCTGTATCACCGGCAAGGCGGTGATGGTCACCGGTGCAGGTGGGTCGATTGGCTCTGAGCTCTGCCGCCAGATCATAATATCGGGTCCGCGTGAACTGGTGTTACTGGATAACTCAGAGTACGCCCTGTACAACCTCGAACGTGAATTGCAGGCGGTGATAGAGAGTCTGGGGCTTGAAGTGGAGCTGGTGGCTCTGCTCGGTTCGGTGCAGGATCAGCGCCGTTTGGAGAGTATTTATCGCACCTTCAGGGTGCAGACGGTGTATCACGCGGCGGCGTACAAGCATGTACCGATGGTGGAGTACAACATCGCCGAGGGTGTGGCCAATAACGTGTTTGGCACCTGGTATGCAGCGGAGGCGGCACGTGTGGCCGGTGTAGAGACTTTTGTGCTTGTTTCCACCGACAAAGCGGTACGCCCCACCAATATCATGGGCGCATCCAAACGCTTCGCGGAAATGATTCTGCAGGGCATGGCCCAGAACCGGAAGCAGAGCGACAGTGCCACCCGCTTTTGCATGGTGCGATTTGGCAACGTTTTGGGTTCTTCCGGCTCTGTTGTTCCCCTGTTTCGGGAGCAAATCGAAAGTGGCGGTCCGGTTACGGTGACCCACCCGGAAGTGTCACGTTATTTCATGAGTATCCCCGAGGCCGCACAACTGGTATTGCAGGCCGGGGCGATGGGCACCGGGGGTGATGTATTTGTGCTCGATATGGGGGAGCCGGTACGCATTGTGGACCTGGCCCGCCGCATGATCCGCCTCAGTGGTTACGAAATGAATCATGACACCCATGTGGGTGAGCAGATCGACATTGTATATACCGGCCTGCGCCCGGGAGAGAAGCTGCACGAGGAGTTGCTGCTGGGCACCAACGTTGCCGGAACCGGGCATCCCATGATTATGCGCGCGGAAGAAGAGAGCATGCCTTTTGAGCAGATACACAAACTGCTGGCTGACCTGATTGACTATTGCGATACGCTAGACTGTGACGGTATCAGCTCGGTGCTGAATTCGGCGGTGAGCGGCTTCAGCGGCCACCAGGTCCGCTATGATCACCTCTGGAAAAGACAAGGGGAGTTGGCGCGCATCGATGCCGCTACCGCTGCGGCGTCCAATGTGAAGGAATTGTTCCGCGACAAATCCATGCCTTCATAAGGAAACGACATGACCCATTTTGACGTATTTAACGGTGATGCCGACGGACTGTGTTCCCTGGTTCAGCTGCGCAATGCCCAGCCCCGCGAGGCGGAATTGATCACCGGCGTAAAGCGCGACATCAATCTGCTGGAAAAAGTGCAGGCAGGTCCTGGCTCCAGGATAACGGTGCTCGATGTATCGTTGGACAAGAACCGGGCCGGCCTGGAGCGGGCGCTGGCCGCCGGTGCCGAAGTATTCTATTGCGATCACCATTTCGCGGGGGATATCCCGCAGCACAGCGCTCTGCAGGCGTTGATCAACACCGCACCCGATGTTTGTACCAGCCTGCTGGTCAACAAGTATCTGGACGGCGCATTTCCGGAATGGGCTGTAGTGGGTACCTTCGGGGATAACCTCAAGGACAGTGCGCGGCGTATCGCCAAACCCCTGGCCCTGAACGAAGGCAGCTTGCAGCACCTTGAAAATCTGGGCGTGTATATCAATTACAACGGCTACGGCTCCAACCTGGATGACCTGCACTTTGCCCCTGAGCAGCTGTACCGTTTGATAAGTCGCTACCCCAGTCCGCTGGATTTCATGAGCGACAGCTCAGAGCATTTCCAGAAACTGGAGCAGGGCTACCGGCAGGATATGGCCAGTGCCGCATCTCTGGCCCCCGAGTACAAGGATGCGGCGGTGGCCGCCTATATGCTCCCCAACGAGCCCTGGGCGCGACGGGTAAGCGGCGTCTACAGCAACGACCTGGCCAACGGCGACCCGGCACGCGGCCACGCGGTGCTCACCAACAAAGCCAATGGTTGCTACCTGGTCAGCGTGCGCGCCCCCCTCAGTAACAAGACCGGTGCCGATGAGCTGTGCATGAAATTTCCCACCGACGGCGGGCGCAAGGCCGCGGCGGGGATCAACGACCTGCCGGCGCATATCCTACAGGAGTCCATCGACACCTTCGCCGCCTTTTACGCCTGACGAGCCGCCCATGGACTGGGACGACCTGAAGGTATTGCTGGCCCTGAGCCGCAAGGGTTCGGCGCGTGGCGCGGCCAAGGAGCTCGGAGTGAGTAACTCCACGGTGACCCGCCGGCTGGATGACATGGAGCATAACCTCCATACCCGCCTTTTTGACCGAACTCCCGACGGTTATAAACTCACCGGCGCCGGGGAGCAAGTGCTGCCCACAGCGGAGCACGTGGAGGAGTTGGTACTGGCGGCGGAGCGTAAAATTACCGGGGGTGACCAGGAGCTTGAGGGCAGTATTCGTATCACCCTGCCGCCGGTGAATCGCATGGGCTTCGTGGTGCAACGCATGGCTGAATTTGCCGAGCAATACCCGGGGATCGAGCTGGAATTTACCTCCAGCCTGGACGCTCTGGACCTGAGTCGGCGCGAGGCGGATATCGCTATCAGGGTGATGCCCGCAAATACATTACCGCCCGAATACCTGATAGGCAGGCACCTGTCCCCGATCACTGCATCTGCCTACGTGCATCGCGATATGTTGAATCCCGACAATCCGCAGGACGTTTCCCATTTGACCTGGATTGGCAAGAACCCGGGAGGCCAGAAGGAGGAGTGGCTGGCCACCACCGATTACCCTGGGCAGCCGGTACGCCATGCGATTATCGATATCAGTTTGTTACTGGAAGCGGTGCGCTCGGGTATGGGCATGGCCTATATGCCCTGCTTTTCCTGCTACTACGACCCTGATATTGTGCGCGTACCCGGGGCGACGATAGTCCATCACGCGGACATGTGGGTGCTGACCCACAAAGACCTGCGCCTCAGTGCTCGAATGCGGGTTGTGCGGGAAATCATCGCGGAAGAATTCGCCAAGATCCGCGATCAGCTGGATACTCGTCCCTGACCCGCTTGATTTAATCGTCGACCTCGTCCACATCGACCTGGCCGGTGAGGCGCCGCCGGATATGGGACCAGGACATGCCAGTGGCGAGGATGAGTGACAACACCAGCAGCACTACCCAGGTTATGGCGCCGCTGGAATCCAGGCTGAGCCAGCCGATATCCACCAGCAGCCAGATCAGGCAGGCGAACAGGGCGCCCCCCAGAGTGATGCCCAGCCAGCCCATGGACATCAGGGTGGCCCGCAGGAAAATAATCCAGCAGATCAACAGTGCGATACCCACCACTGCCGGCACCGGCCCGAACTCTGTGCCCTCGCTGAAGACCCAGCTGACATAGCAATAGTCCGAGGGGTTATAGGTCCCGAAGACCAGGGCGGCTGCGAATAACCAGCGCGCCAGGAAGCTGACTGCATTGAATTTCGTGGCCATAGGGTAAGATTCCGGTTATTCCGGCTATCAGGCGGCGAGCAAGCCGTTGACGATGGTCCTGATTTCGTCTTCTGACATATAGCGCGGTACCGGATAGAGTCCCCCGGCCTCGATGATGGCCTCCTCGACGATGCCGGAAATATCCTGCAGTTTCAGGTCTTTGGGTTGCAACGGCAGTTCCATTTCCCGGCGCATATCCACAATGGCCTGGATGAACTGGCCGGCCAGCTGGCTGTCGCCGCTGCCGGGCTCCCCGATGTTTATCAGCCGGGCGAGGTCGGCCAGGCGAGCGTGTACGCAGTCACCATAGGCGGCCAGTACCTCGGGCAGAACCATGGCGTTGGCGTTGCCGTGTGGCGTGCCGCAAACCCGTCCCAACTGGTGGGCAATGCCGTGTACATAGCCGACCGAGGTCTTGCCGAAAGCGGCCCCGGCATAGAACGATGCCATGGCCATGGCGTCCCGCGCCTGCATGTCACTGCCGTCCTGATACGCCTTCACCAGATACATGAAAATCAGCCGGATGGCCGCCTTGGCCTGGATTTCGGTTGATTCGCTAGAGGCTTTGCTCAGGTAGGACTCCACCGCGTGGGTGAGAGCGTCCATACCTGTGGCAGCGGTAATCCCCGGTGGCATGCCCTTCATGATCTCGGCATCCAGGGCGATGTAGCCGGGAATCATTTTGCTGTCCACAATCGGTATTTTTTTATGCGAAACCGGATCGGTGATAATCGCCGCCAGAGTGATTTCGGAGCCGGTGCCCGCAGTGGTGGGAATGGCAAACAGGGGCAGGCCGGGTTTTTTGCATTTCTGTATGCCGTTAAATTTCTCCAGGGGGCCGGGATTGGTGTGCAGCATGGCCATCATCTTGGCGGCATCCAGTACGGAGCCCCCGCCGACAGCGATAACAGCCTGGCAGTTCTCGGTTCTCAGCAGGGCCTCACCGGCCTGAACCTGGTCGAAGGCGGGATCGGGTAGCACGCCGTCGAAGACCGCGAACTCCACACCGTTTTTGGTCAGCGTGCTCTTCACGCCATCGAGAATGCCGGAGCTGCCCAGGAAGTCGTCGGTGACAATAATGACCCGGGTAAAGCCCAGTAGAGCCACCTGCTCGCACAGGACCAGGGCCGAGTTGATGCCCTTGTAGACAACCGGGGCATTGCGCGGCAGGAGGCGCAACAGCCAGGTAACGACGAACGCCATAAATTTGTAATAGATAATTTTCATAATGGTGCCTTCGATAGATTGATGCCACTGTGGGGGCGCACATGATAAACCTTGTAGCGCCTCTTAGGCTACCTTGCTTTTGCGCCCGGGGCGGGCAGGGCTGATGGGGATTCTGCCGACCTTCCCCATGTCCACAGCTTCGCTGCTAGTGATTGTTGGTGGCATTTGGCCTGGTTTTCACCAGTACCAGAATGAACGTAAACAAGAGGCCCTAATTGGCGGCAGACTATAACCCACAATGAATGTACCCTATCAGCTCTACACTGCTGATGGATGGCGAACTCGCTGGTGACCAGAATCATCAGTTACAACTTGTTATACGGGTTGACGAATTCGGTGCAGAGCGATTGTATGCGCGTATGAGCAGCAGTAATTAACAGGGAGATTTACACATGGCTACGCTAGTAAAAAATATCGGTATTACGTTCGTTCTCGGCAGCCTGGCCTTACTCAGTGAGTATAGCCTGGCGGGTGCTGCCGACGTGGTGAGCGCTGACGGTACTGCGATGAAATTCGAGTATCAAGACGACAAACTGCGTATCAACACCGGGCAGGGCGAGACCTCTTACATGTTACTGCGAGACGAGCACATCTATGTGGTGACCAATTCTGACGGGCAGCTGATGGTTATTGACGCCAATCAGGCCATGGGCATGTTTGGCAGCATGGCCGGGGCCGCTACGCCCTCGTCCGTGGCCGCCGAAGTCGTAACCCTGGAGGCGACTGGCCGGCTGGAACAGCATGCCGGCATTACGGGTGAGGTCTATAATCTGCAATATATCGCTGAGGATGGAAAGAAGCACCAGACCGAACTGGTATTAGCCGAGGATGCGCGGGCCAGGGCATTCAGCAGGGCGATATACGGTATGGCCCGATCGCTGTCGAAATCCGCCGGCAAGGACTACGCGAGTGCCGCCAATGACATGCAGGAGAGGCTGATTGCCCTGAATATGGGCGTTCTGCGCTACGGTGATGATATGGTCGTCAGTGCAATATCCGACCGGAGGGTAGATACCTCGCGTTTTGAATTGCCCGCTGAACCTACTGATTTATCGAGCATTGGCAGCCTGATGAATCTATCACGTCAGTCTACCTCTTCCGGGCAAACAAGTTCCGGGGAGGGGCAGAAAAGTGGCGGCGTCATTTCCAGCTTTCTCGGAGCCCTGAGCAAGGGCAAGACCAATGAAGAGGGTGCGGCAGGAGAGAGTGAACAGCAAGGTGATGGCAAGGAAACGGATGAAAACGCCGACGGCAACTCACTAAAAACAACTTTTGGAAAACTGTTTGGCAAGTAGGTAGCGATTACCCGATTTCCATGCCGGCATTCTGAGGTGCCCGATCAAACATAGGAATAACGCGTATTTGTCGTGCGACAGTGGGCATCTCGTCTACACTTTACTCTGGTGTACTGTCGAGTAATGTGGCGCCTAAGTTGAAACTGGAATAACTATCAGGAGATTACTATGTACGAAGATCTGTCACTGCCGCACTTTATGTCAGGCCTGGAAAAGCGCAACCCAGGAGAAACGGAGTTCCACCAGGCGGTGTATGAAGTGGCCGAGTCCGTCATTCCCTTTATCCTCGATAATCCCAAATACCGTCAGGCCGGCATAATCCAGCGCATGACCGAACCTGACCGCACCATTATATTCCGGGTGGTGTGGGAGGATGATGACGGCCATATCAGGGTTAATCGCGGCTACAGGGTCCAGTTCAACAATGCGATTGGGCCCTACAAGGGGGGGCTGCGTTTTCATCCATCTGTCAATTTGAGCATCCTGAAGTTTCTGGGCTTTGAGCAGACTTTCAAGAACAGCCTGACCGGGCTGCCCATGGGGGCGGGTAAAGGTGGCTCGGATTTCAATCCGAAAGGAAAGTCCGAGCGCGAGGTCATGCGGTTTTGCCAGGCCTTTATGACTGAGCTGTTTCACCACATCGGTCCAAACACCGATGTGCCCGCCGGGGATATCGGCGTGGGCGCCAGGGAAATCAGCTATATGTTTGGCCAGTACAAGCGCTTGTCTCGCGAGTTTACCGGTGTATTGACCGGCAAGGCACTGGAGTTTGGCGGCAGTCTGATCCGCACCGAGGCCACCGGTTACGGCAATGCGTTCTTTATGGAGGAGATGCTTAAGCACCATGGCGATTCTATCGAAGGTAAAACCTGCTGCGTGTCCGGGTCGGGCAATGTGGCCACCTACTGTACCGAGAAAATAACCCAACTGGGTGGCAAGGTGGTGACCTTGTCGGATTCATCCGGGTTTATACACGATCCCGATGGTATCGATGCGGACAAGCTTGCCTATGTGATCGACCTGAAAACCGTTTTACGCGGCCGTATTTCCGAGTATGCGGAGAAATACGGCTGTGATTTTCATGTAGACAAGCGACCCTGGGGAGTCCCCTGCGACCTGGCGTTTCCCTGTGCGACCCAGAATGAACTGGACGAGGGCGATGCCAGGACTTTGGTGGCCAACGGTTGTAAGGCGGTATCGGAGGGAGCCAATATGCCCACTACCTTGGGCGGCATCAAGATACTGATGGATAACAAACTGCTCTACGGGCCGGGCAAGGCGGCCAATGCCGGAGGGGTGGCCGTATCGGGTTTGGAAATGACCCAGAACAGTATACGCATGGCCTGGACCAGCGAGGAGCTCGAGAAAAAGCTGCATGACATTATGGTGAACATTCACGCCCAGTGTGCCAAGTATGGTTATACCGACGGCTACACTAACTACGTCAAAGGTGCCAACATTGCCGGCTTTATCAAGGTGGCCGATGCCATGCTTGCCTACGGTGTTGCCTGATAACCGCTGTGGTGTAAGATGCGCACTGTAAAAATTCGCACTTACCTGCACCTGTCACTGCACGAGGGGATATTTTGTGAGCATAACCGATCTGCTAAAAGAGAAAGTCGAAAAGCAATTGAACGCCCTCAGCGAACAGCTGGAAGCGGCGGAAGCCGATGCCAAGGCAAAACATGCCGCTGCTGAAGCCGATGCCGCTGGCGCCGAGTTGCAGAAGGAATTGTTGGGCAAGATCAACGACCTGAAGGATAAGCTGGGCGAGGGGCAAGTCTACCTGGCGGAGCTGGCGGATGCGGGTGATGAAAAATCCCAGCAGATCAAGGCCAAAATCGCCAAGTTCTTCGATTAAGCCACAGGCAATCGTCGCTACCGGCTTCCTGCCTCTCGCGACATACCGTACATCCTGCACATAAAAAGGGGCTGCATGGATGCAACCCCTTGATATTTATAGCGTAATTGGCTCCGCTTGCTGGGCTCGAACCAGCGACCCATTGATTAACAGTCGCCTCAAGTGCTCTTCGGTGCTCCAGCGTACTCGCTGAAACACCATGAAATTCAACAATATAGGCAGATTTGCTCTGAGTCAAGAAGAGTTCAAAAGAGCTCAAAAGAGTACAGTTGTGTTCCCTATTTTGTACCCTGCTCGGGCGCCCGTTTGATAGTAGTACCGGATGAATTAACATCGGGGGATATAACTGGAGGCGATATGGATCACCCAAATACATTATTTTTGCTGGCGAGGTATGGGCTCAAGATGGTAGATAATAGTGGAGTACTTGAGTCTCATATGTGGCTCATTGATCAGCAAGAATCTTCCATGAAATACATATCCCTCCATAAATCTAAAGCCGACAGGGCAGTAAAGGGGGGTGAAATCATTGATATTAGAGAGGCTACTGATGAAGAGGTGGAAGCTCACCAGGAGCTAATGGAACAATTGGATAAGGGGGAGATGAATACGGTCAAAGGTCGAAAAATCGTGGTTTTTCAACTCGACAGACGGTGGAATGCTTTGTGGCCTCAGCAAGCAAAAACTAACCCCATGGCCTATAAAGGGGTTGGATTTATTGATTGGAACGGGGGTTCAAGCGAGGACACATGAGTCCGTCGGTGCCGAGAAGAGTA
>PVMK01116441.1_pt1 | contig 13826 bp, 20 predicted proteins | sample 1853481 | NCBI WGS metagenome assembly PVMK01 (sample SAMN08533507, study PRJNA380276) | Marine sediment metagenome, whole genome shotgun sequencing project. | reverse complement strand
TAATTTTTGGATCAGCCTTTATGATTCTTGTTTTGATTTTGGAGCGTTCAATGATTTTTAGAGCAACAATATCCATCAAGTCATAGCCTCCTGCAATAGAATCTTCATGAATTAACATATTTTTCAAATTTTTTATTTCAATGCGTTTGAATTTTTTTGCTTTTTTGAATTTGTTTGGATCTCTGTCATAAACTCCATCAACATCAGTAGCGTTAAGGAATAGTTCAGCGTGTACTTTTTCAGCAATCAATGCAGCAGTACCATTAGTACTTTGACCAGGATGCAAACCACCTGTTACAACTATTAATCCATCATCTACTGCATGTTTTACTTCCTGTAAAGTCGTTGGTGGATGTGAATAGCCTTATTTTTTAGAGCATAAATCAATAGTTTTGCATTAAGTTTTGAAATTTCAATTCCTAGTTCATCAAGTGTTGATTCATCTGCACCAGAAGATCTTGCATGAGAAATGTAATGTCGTGCAATGCTTCCACCTCCAGCAACAATAATTGGTTGACAAATTTTACTAATTTTTACTAGAAATTGAGCATAGTCTTTTAGTGCTTTGACATTATCTGTACCAAAAATTTTGCCAGATAATTTGATTACAATTTTCTTTTTCACTTTAGATCACCAAGGATTGATTTTGCAGCAATTTCAACTTTTTTTCTGTTATTTTGATGGGTATAAATTCTAAGAATATTCATGAATCCAGAAATTGCTGAAACTACAGGAATATCTGAAATTGGCATCTCCTTTGCAGAGGATTTTCCATTCTCATTTGTTATCAAAATTATAGATTTTGATTCATTTTTAGATGGTGCAAGAGGAATTGATGGAGTAACAGAACTATCCACAAAAATTTCAGTTTCATCAACTTTAGATTTTTTAGAAATGGTAGTTCTTAGTTCGTCAGTTCGTGTTTTTTTTAAGTTAGTTTTGCTAGTAAGGATTCTCTCAAATACACATTTTAATAATTTTCTGTTTTGATAATCTTGGGCAAATTGTCTAGCACGTTTTAATTTTGAAGATTTTGATGAAATTAGAGTTGATAAAACGTATTCGTCTGTGAGTTTAACATATTCATTTAGATTGAAACTAGTAAAACCAAATTCATCATCAGATAATCTTAATGCTTCAATCAGCATTACTTCTGCTGCTCTTACTGTTTTATGAAAATAGACTGCCTTGAACATTTGGTATCTAGAATACATCATTGATTCAAAAGAATACAATGCTGAACGCTCCAAAGCTAGTTTTTTCTGATGTACATCAAGTGATTGAGTAATTCTTTTATGATCAATTTTAGCATGTTCTGCTCCTGTAAAATAACCATCTCTAAGTAAATAGTCCATCATATCTGCACTAAGTATACCTGAAACGATTTCATTCATGTATTGAAGTTTGGAATTCCCAAAAGCAACTTTTGTAATGAGTTTTTTGTCAAAACCATTTTTTGATAAATTGTCACCAATTTCAGATTTTAGAATAATTTCTTTACCAAAGTCTTCATGTGAAATTTTTTTTTCCTGAATTATTTCCTCAAAAAGATGAGAAAATGGTCCATGTCCTATATCATGTAAGAGTCCGGCTAATCTAAGAATTTCAATATCATCTGATTTTAAAATTCCTTTTTCATTTAATGCGTGACCTGCTTGACTAGCAATATGCATAACTCCCAATGAATGCTCAAATCTTGTATGTTGAGCTGCAGGATAAGTCAAATGTGCACCAGTAAGCTGTCTAATTCGTCTTAATCTCTGAAAAAGTGGATTATCAATTATTGATAATTCATGTTCATAGACTCGAATGAAATCATGAATTGGATCAATTATATCTAGATGATTTTTTTTCATAATTTTATTTTCTTTGAGAATATTTTCAAAATTTCTTCATGTATTTCTTGTTTAGATTTTGAAGCATCAATTATTTTCCAATGTTTTTTCTTAGCAGTAATTCGATAGATTTTAGATATTTTTCTTAAAAATTCTTCATTTTTTTCAAATTTATCTCTATGAGTTTTTTGTCTGTTAAATGATTCTTTTTGTGTTACATCAAGTAAAATTACAAGATCAGCTTTTGGAAGACCAGCATCAAGATTCTCAAGCCATTTTTGTTTCATTCCATTTGCAATACCATAAATCAAATTAGAATGATAATAACGATTCATAATTAGAACAGAATTTTTTTCTTGAGCTGCTAAAATTTCATTTAGTTTTTCCCATCTATTTGCAGCCAAAAGACAATGAATTACTTGAGGTGGAAATTTTCTTTTTCCATCCAAATATTTTCTGATTTCTTTTCCTATTGGAGTTTTGTAGTCAGGAAAATGAAATACTTTTGTTTTGATCTTTCTTTTTTTAAGCGCTTTTTCCAATAAAGTTGATTGTGTTAACTTTCCTGCTTGATCTCCACCTTCAATTACAATTATCATAAGTTACCAAAACAGAGAAATTAATTGATTAAAAAATCTATCATGTTTAATAATTGGCAAATTATTTAATACCAACTCTACCAGTTTAATATTATGACTGATAAAATTTCATGTCCCTACTGTGAATCAATTTTTGAGAATAAAGAAGAACTTTCAAAACACATTGATAGAATTCATCATGGTTCAGGTCTTTTAGAAGGCGATTCACGAAAATTCTAAACTTTTTTTATTTTACTAAAAAAATAGATCATAATCAAATTTTACCGTAAATCTATCAAGGTTTATAACCAAAAATTAAGGATGTAACACAAAATGGGACTTGTTAAAGAAGTAATCAAAGAAATTGGAAACAAATCAAGAGAATTCTACGAGTTTGTATTACCACCAGTTGATATGATTGAAGAAAATGATAATCTAATAATTAAAATTGATATTCCAGGGTTTTCAAAAAAAAATATTAAACTATCAATTCATGAAAATGTTCTCTCAATAAATGCAAAAAAAGATGAAGAAGATATCTCTGGAACTGTAATCTGGAAACAACGACCAAATATTATTGATAAAAAAATTAAACTTCCAATGAGAATTAAAGAGGGTGAAGAGGAAGTTAATTCTGCCAAATATGCTGAAGGTGTTCTAACTATTACTATTCCAATTAAGAATACTGAAAAAAATATTCCTATACAATAAGTTTATTTTCTAAATTTTGCAAATATTGCCATTACAGCTAAAGCGCCAACCATTCCAGCAATACCAGCTGTTTCGTTTGTTGTGTAAACTAGTGCACCTCCAATAAAAATTGCAGAAGACAAAATACTACCTGATAAGATAACATTAGATTTTTGACTTTGTATTTGCATGTACATTCGATTCTCATCCATGAATCGTTTTATTTCTGGAGCTATTGTAATGGTATCTTCAATTGATTTTGCAAACTTTGTAAAAGAACGTTTTATTTCTTCAATGTATGCATCTTTGATTAGATGCTCTTCTTCTAGAATTTGTTTTAAAACCTTAACAAACTTGAAGTTGACTTTATGTGTATGATAAATTCCCTCTATAATTGAAGACATTCTCATGTATAGTGCAAGATTTTTTGGTAGCATAAACGGAAATTTGCTCATTGTTTTGTTTGCAAGCTCCATTAACATTTTGACTTCCATCTCTTCTGGTTTTCTACCATGCATTGCTTGCACTGTCATTTGTACGGCTTTCTCAATTACTGTTTTGTTATAGTCAGGCATTAGCATTCCAAGATCGCTCATTGCTTGTACTGTTCTAGACGAGTCTTTTTCAACTAGCGCCAAGTATAATCGAATTAATCGTAATCTTGTTTCATTGTCTATTTTTCCAACCATTCCATAGTCATACAGGATTATCTGACCTTCATTACCAACTGATATGTTACCTGGATGTGGGTCTGCATGAAATATTGCATGTCTGAGTAACATTGTAAAAAAGACCTTGTGCACATCTATGACTAGCTTTTGTCTATCTATTCCTAGTTTGTCAAGTGCTTCAATATCTGTAATTTTGATACCTGGAATATACTCCATTGTGATTACATTTTTTGAGGTGTACTCATCATACACTTTGGGTACAATGACATTTTTGTATTCTTTAACATTTTTTGAAATTGTTTTTAGATTTTGGGATTCTTTCATGTAATCCATCTCTTCATGAATAGTTTCAATAAATTGTGCAAGCATTGCATCAACTGAGAATCGTAAATTGGGATCAACAAAACGCATTCCAATTGGTAAAATATTTTTTAGAACTTGTATTTCATCATTGACCATCTTTTCAATTCCTGGACGCTTTACTTTGACTACTACTTGTTGTCCATTTATTTTTCCTCGATATACTATACCTAGTGAAGCTCCTGATAGCTCTTTTGTTTCAAATTCATCAAATTTTTCATTGATATCTCCAATGTCTTTTTCTATAGTTGGTTTAACTTTATCAAATGGTACTGCTGGAACATCATCTTGTAACTTTGCAAGTTCCTCCATGTATGGTTGTGGCAAGATATCTGCACGAGATGAAAGCCATTGTCCTAGTTTGATATAAACAGGTCCTAGTTCAATACAGATTTTTAAAACGCGTCTTGCATTTTTGCGGAACTTTTCTTGGTCAATATTTTTTCCTTCTTTTCGTACCCATTCTCTTCGATGTTTTTTCAGAGCTATTAGTGATGGTAAAAGTTTGATGATTACATGAATTGTATGGATAGTTAAGATACTACTTCACCTTTGAGCTTTTTTGTAATTAGATATCCTGCATAACCTAAAACTAAAGAACCTATTATTTCTGTAACTGGAGATTTTTTTTGCTTTATAGCTGAGATTGTCTTTGCACCACCTAATGCAGCACATGCAAGACCTACTAGAACTTCAGGTGCATCATGAATTAGATGCCCAATTGGATTTTCTCTAGGATCAACTTTGTCTGTATGAACTAGAAATTTATCATCATATTCTCTAATGTGTAAATTACCATAACGATATTGTTTGTTTGCTCCATTTTTTTGTCCAAGGAAAGTTTCTTCTGCTTTCTCTAACATGAATTCTCGTAATTCCTTTGGAACTTCAATCTCATTCTCGGACATGATCGCAAGATCTACTAATTGCTTATAATCTTACGGTCTAGAAAATATAGCAAAACTAATACTAATTTAGAAAAATGTTCAGAGAAGTGGTGTTGTAATAAATCCAACAACACTTCCTACTAGAAAGAGAAATACACCTTTTGCCATACCCAATATTATATCATTAAGATATGATATAATTATGATGTAAATTTCCCAGAACTGGAAATCAGTATTTGATTAGGGTTTAGATTCTATTTGGGACAATTTTTCGATTACCCGTTCAAGTTCTTCTTTGTTTTCATTAACAACTTGTTTTATTATTACAATTTCTTCATTTATTGGATCTAGATTAATGTCAGTAGAGTTTTTGAACTGTTCTTCCAGATCTTTTAAGATTTGTAGATTGTACTGATTTATTTTTTCTAATTCATTTTTGTATATCTCTAAATTTTCATTTTGATTAGATATTTCAGGTATCTCTACATATTCTTGGTTTGTAAGAAAACCTAGAAGAATGACAACACTTCCAACAGATAAAACCAAAATTAAAACAATAATACTTAATCTCATTTTTAATTGACCTTATTTTCTCATATTACATTTGAAATTTAATTCTAACTTGTCTCAATTGTTGCTTTTTTACGCCTACGCATAATGTAAATTCCTGCTCCTATGGCCAAAATAATTGGAATAACTATCATTGTTAAATCAGGACCATCTTCATTACCATTTGATGGTTCTTTAACAAAGATTGTTGCATCGTGAGTTAGAAAGATTTCATCTCTAACACTATCTTTGTATCTTATAGTAATGGTAATGTCATGTTCACCATATTTTGTTTCACCATCAAATTCTATTGGTAAATTAAATGGTACAGGTGCATCAGTTTCAATTTCATCAATAAATTGAGTGTTTGACTTAATATTAGAATCCCCACGAGGATCAATAGTTACAAAACCAAACAGCCCATCATCATTTCCTTCATTAATGATTTCTCCAATTACCATTTGTGTTCCAGATAATTCAATTACATCTACATTGAAAACACGAAGATCAATCAAACCTTTAATGTAAAAATCAACAATCTTTGCAATAGTATGTAGATCACCATGTGCATTATAGTATGAAATAGTTAAAGGAATTCGTAAAGTATCACCTTTTAGTCCTTGAGGAACATATACTGTTGCAGTAAGATATCTAGCAGATTTTGGATCAATGTTTCCAATATCCCAGCTTGATTCTAAAATAACAACATTTTCAATATTAGTAGTTGATGATGTAGTTGATGCACGTTCTGTCTGTGTATTACTTGCAACAATATCTACACCAGAAATAGGTGCAGTTCCATCATTTGCAATTTCAATTACTACATTATTTGATTTTAAAGATGTAAGAAATGGTTCTAGTGCTCGTACATTAATCACACTATCACCTGTTACTTTGAAATCAAAATCAGAAAAAGCTGTTCTTACTCCAGATTCTCTTAGTCTAGAATAATCAACTTTTACAGTTCCTGGATACTGTTGAATTTGTACATTTTTATCAAGACTTACAAAAAAAGTCAGATGAAAATTTTCTCCCTGCTAATGAATTTGAATCGCTGTCAGCATGAATTATGAACCTGGACCATCAGATGCTGAAAAACCAAATGGTAATGATAGTTGACCTCTAATTCCTGTGATATCTTGTGTTCCTACATTTGCAAATACAACTGTGAATGGGAACATTACGGTCTCCCTGATTCAATTTCGATTTTTTTATTTAACGTACCAAAATATGCATCTAAAAATTTGACATCCCCAAAGTCTCTTTCAAACGGAGAATGTCCAAATCCACCAGATGTTATTTGAGCATATGAGTTATCAAAAATAAATGGTGCTAGTCCAATAACTGATAATGATAACAAGAGTTTGAGATTCATTATGCTAAAACCTCCATTTCTGATAGGCTGATCATCCTCGAAAGGCTCTGCCATCTTTATTGTAATTATTCTATCAACATTACCAAAGATTTCTCTTTCGTGTGTAACTATAATGAATGTTTGATTAAGTTTTTTTGCCATTGATTTCATTAGTTGAACAATTGTATCAGAAGTTACTGAATCAAGATTACCAGTTGGTTCATCAGCTAAAACAATTGATGGTTTATTGATTAGTCCTCTTGCAATTGCTACTCTTTGAGCTTGTCCGCCTGAAATCTTATTTGCACGTTTGTACATTTGATCTTCAAGTCCAACTGTTTTTAGTAAATCTCTAGCATCTTTTTCAGCAGAACCATTAGTTCCAGCAAATTTGTCTGGGTAACAATACGTTTTCTAGTACTGAAAGATCACTAAGTAAATTAGAAAATTGGAAAATAAATCCTAATTTTTTATTTCTAAATGAAGAAATTTTATCATCACCAAGTGTTGTAGTATCAATGCCATCAATGAAGATCTTTCCATTTGTTGGACTGATCTAATAGTCCAATCATGTTAAGTAATGTAGATTTACCAGAACCAGAACTTCCAACAATTAGAAACAACTTCTCCCTGTTCAATTGAAAGTGATACATTATCAAGAGCTTTTACTTGATTGTCTCCATCGCCATAAATTTTACTTACGATTATTGATTTCAAGTACTCTAGACAGTTCTCATCGCCTCCACTGGTAATTGCTTAGTCGCCCTATAGGATGGGTATAGTGATGCAATAATTGCTAAAGCAAACGAAGTCAAAGCAGTTTGTATAATTTTTTCCCCAGTTATAGGTGACTTCAAGAGGGTAGACTGTTATTGAATGACATTTTTGTGACATCTGCATAGACGGTATAACCTAAACCTGCTGCAGTTCCTACTCCAGCTCCAATTGCTCCAATAATTATTCCTTGGAAAATAAAAATTAATAGAATATCTTTTCTTTTAGCTCCAATTGCTCTCATAATACCAATTTCTTTAGTTTTTCCATTAACTAGCATTATCTGAATTGTAAGAATGGCAAATGCAGATGACCCCATTCCAAAATATCCTATCATACTAATCATTGCAATACCAGATCTAAAACCAGCAAGTTGTTGTTCTGCTGATTCTTCTATAGTCTCTGCAAGAAAATCATCATTAGGAAATGAACGCAAAAAGAATTCTTTAACTTCAAATGCTTTTGAAGGATCATTTAATTTCACCATAAGTGAACTTGTATCACCATGTCTGTTCATCATATCACGTAAAGTATCAATATGTATAACTGCAGTATAATCAAATCCTTGGCCACCAGGAGAATTAGCAATACCAGATACAGTAAATCTTCTAATTTGATCTTGACCATATCTATCAACTACAAGTACTTTGACACTATCACCTACTTGAGCTCCTCCAAGATCTCTTGCAACATTAGATCCTAGTACAATAGTATTTCTTGAAAACACATAGTTTCCTTCTGTAACTGTTTCATGAACAGTTGATGCCCTAATGTCACGAAAGGGATCAACCCCAACTATTGGTACTCTAGATTCTTCAATTCGTTTTCCATTTTTTGTCATATTCATTTCGGCAGTTGATGAAAGCCGCGGCGTTGCCGCTTCGACATATGGAATTCTTTCAAACCAATTTACAAGTGATAAATCTGATTTATCGATAAAATCAAATTCATCAGTTACGAGAATATCACCATTTCTATAATCAGTGATGTCTCGAACTATAGCATCAAACAGTCCTTGAAATATTACAAAATTTACATGAATTACCAAAATTCCAATGGTTATAGCAAGTACTGCACCAATCAAACTCCCTTTTTTGTTGAAAAGCATTCTTTTTGCTAATCTTAATCTATAATCCAATGGAGTCAATAAAATAGTCTAATATTTAATGTATTTGATGCTATAGTGATAATACTATAGACAATTTTATATTAAATAAGTAATTTCTATATTCTATGGAGTTATTTAGATGATAAATGGACAATTTAGATATGAAAATTCTAAGCAGACTTTTGAATAACTGCAGAGAGTCTGACAGGCAAATAGGTATGGAATTAGGAATATCTGGTGGAGCAGTACGACGCTAGAATTCAAAAAATGGAAAAAAGAGAAATAATTGAAGAATTTTTCATTAAAGTTGAACCACCTGTCTTGGGTTATGGTGTTTTGTACTTTGTTGTATCAGGTGAAAACATCAATGAGATTTTAGAACAGAGTAAGTCTTGTAGGTGAACCATATTTTGTAGTACCGTGTATAGGTGGAATTACAGTTTGTGGTATTGTTGTAAAAGAAAATGTGAAACAAAAAGTTGAGCTTGCAAGTAAATTGATGAAGGATGTTAGAGTATTATCAATTTTTGAAGCAGAGAATCCTGGATTTAGTTCAAATCTTACAAAAACAGATTTAGAAATACTAGAAAAATTAATTAAAGATCCTAGACAGAAAATTGAAAATATTGCCAAAGAGTACAAACTTGTCAACAAAAACAATAACAAGATGTATTGAAAAATTACAAGAAAATGATGGAGATTCAATTTACTTTAGTTTATGATTCTAGAAAAATTGAAGATTTTATTCCTCATGTAATTCTTACTTGGATAGAAGGTGATCTTAAAGAAACATTAGAAAATATGAATAATACTTTTTCTAAATCATATTTACAAATTCCTTTTATTGCAAAAAATCAAATTGTCTTGTTTATGTACAGTGATAATATTTTCAAGATGGATGACTAACTCAAAAAGTTAGAACTATTAAAAATGTAAAATCAGCTGATTTATTCATTCCAAAAAAAATTTCATTTTATACAAAATGGTTAGAAAGGGCTATTAATGATTTTAAAAAATCATCTAAATTACATCTAACATATCAAACAAATTAAATAATAACAATTTCTATGAATTCTGATGAAGAAAAAGAAAATCTACGACGGAAAAATTTTAGGTCTTAGTGTTTATGAAGGAAAAATAGAGGGAAGAAAAGTCAAACGTGAAATGATAGAACATCGAGGAGCTGCTGCAATGCTTGCTTTTGATGAAAAAAATAGAGTAATTCTTGTTAAGCAACATAGATTTCCTCATGGATATGTTTTAGAAATTCCTGCTGGAACATTAGAAAAAAGAGAAGAACCAATAAAATGTGCATTCAGAGAACTAGAAGAAGAGACTGGATATAGAGCAAAAAAGATGACTCCACTAATCACTTACTATCCATCAATTGGATATAATTCTGAGAAAATTCACTGTTTTGTAGCCTCAGGATTAAAGAAAATTGCTGATTTGAAACTAGATGATGATGAGATATTATCAGTAGTGAAAATTGATATGAAAAAATTGCTTAGGATGATAAAATCAGGAAAAATTGAAGATTCAAAAACAATTTGTGCAGTCTTGACTTATGCTGCAAAAAAGAAACTATACTAATTATTCATTGTAGATAGGCTGTACAAGATCTGCTACATCAGCCCAAGATTGTGCAATTTTTTCAAACATATACACCAAATCAAGAAACTCTATTGGAATTTGTTTTTTATTACCTAATGTAATTCTTAGTTTACTAAGTTTTTCTTCGTATTTTTTATGTAATGATATTGCCTCAATAGCTAAAAGTCTATCAGGTTTTGTGAATGCATTAATGGATTTTTCTGCAAGTCTACTGAAATCTTTAACTACATCAAAGATTTTTTTTGAATATTCTTTTGATAAAGAAGAATTATAAATGGAATTTGAAAGTTCAACAATTGAATCACCTGCATTTTCAAGAAGATTTGCCGCAACTCTATAATCAATAATATCAATATTTTCTAAATTAAATGCATTAGCTAATCTCTTATCAACAAGTGTACTTCGAATTAAACGGACAAGTAAGAAATACTGTCTATTTACCTCAACATCACGTTTTGATAATGTTTGTAAATTTGACTTGTCATCTGAAATCAATCCATTTGATGTATCATCATACATACCAAGAGCAAGTGAACTTATTCTTTTGAGAATTTTTTCTGGATTAAGCGTTATTGTATCTAAAAGAAATTGTGTATTGATATGAGATGCATCTTCCTCAATGATTTCCATTCCTACTAATCTTCTCATAGAATTACGAATTTTTTCTCTGTCATCCGCTGGAATGATTGATTTTGAATTTATTTGAATGATATCGTATCCTAAAAGATAAGCTCCAGTAATGTTTGCTACAATATTTTCTTCTTTAGGCAACGGGTAAGAAATTACAAGTTCTTTTGTTTGGCGTATCTCCTTGTTTGCAGATATTGAAATACTGTCTTGTCCGGTTTCAATCTCTACTTGGTTACCTTTTTCTAGATTATTTGCATCCACCCACTCTTTTGGTAGTGACACTAGGATACTACTTCCAATTCTTTGTAGGCGTCGAACAAATTTAGTCAATTTATACTAATTTAATTAATTTAAGCCATATTCTTATATTTTATGTAAAATTTATACTAAGATCAATGGAGGCTACGGCATTTTGTCCTGCTCACATCACAGGCTTTTTCAAAGCACATGTAGACGAAAATCAAAACTCTTTAGAAAATTTTGGATCAACAGGAGCCGGATTCTCAATTAAACAAGGAGTTACAACAAGAGTAAATATTGATACAAAAGATAATCAAGAGTCAAACTTTAGAATCACAACAAAGGGATATCAATCAGATAAAACAGATGTCTCAGAATTTGTGTTAAATGAATTCTTAAAGCTTGGAAAATTTTCAAACAAGTTTTTTGATATTGAACACGAGATATCAATTCCAGTTGGATATGGTTTAGGTTCTAGTGGTGCAGTTGCATTATCACTATCATATGCATTAGATCAAGCTCTTGAAACAAAATTAGATAAAACAATAATTGGACAAATTGCACATAATGCAGAAGTTAATTGTAAAACTGGATTAGGTGATGTTTTAGCATCATTTCATGGTGGTTTTGAAATTCGCGTGAAACCGGGAGCTCCAGGAATTGGAGATGTTGAGAAAATCTTTACAGAAAAAATATCTGTAATTATGATATGTTTTTCTCCAATTTCTACAAATAAATTCATCAAAGAACGTTTATCTCAAATTAATGGTCTTGGTGGTAAAATGGTAAATAGATTATTAGAATCAAAAAATTATGAACATTTTCAAGATATGTCATTAGAATTTGCAAAATTTGTAGATGTTATAACTCCAAGAATGCAAAAATTGGTTAATGAGTTATCTGAAAATAATATTAAATGTGGAGTTGCATTTTTTGGAGAGACAGTTTTTTCAATGGTTCCAAAAGAAGATGAAAATAGGGTTTTAGAGATTTTACAAAAATATTCTGATGGGATAATAATAAAATCAGAATTAGATAATGTTGGAGCAAGAGTTCTTAACAATTAATTGAAATTACATGGCTTTAATTCCTAAATCACATCCGAGAGCTAAATCACTTTTAATTCGTGAAAAACTAGTAAAAGGATTTGATAAGGGATTAGTTGCAAAAGAAGGTCTCTTGGCTCAAGGACGAGGAGAAGCTTTTGATTATCTGCTAGGAGAAAAAACAGGAAAGGCTGCAAAACAAGCCATAAAGGCAGCAGCTGCACAACTTCTTTTGGCTGATTTACCTGTAATCTCAGTTAATGGAAATATAGCAGCATTATGTCCCAAACAAATCGTAAGATTATCAAAACAGATCAAAGCAAAACTTGAGGTAAATTTGTTTTATGCTAATCAAAAAAGAAAACAGGCAATAATTAAGACGCTCAAAAAGAATGGTGCAAGAGAGATTTTAGGTACAAGTAAATCTTCATCTGCAAAACTAGTAGGGATTGATTCAGCTAGAAGAATTGTAGACAAAAATGGAATTTTTGCAGCTGATGTTGTTGTTGTACCTCTAGAAGATGGAGACAGAACAATGGCTCTCAGAAAAGCAGGAAAAACTGTCATTACATTTGATCTAAATCCTCTTTCTAGAACTTCACAGACAGCAAATATTACAATTGTTGATAATGTTACACGAGCAATTGATTTGTTAATTGATGAATCTAAAAAACTATCTAAAAAAAATCGAAAAATTCTTCAGAAAATTGTTAATGATTTTGATAATAGGAAAAATCTTACAGAAAATGTAATTCAAATAAAAAATAATCTTACAAGGAGAGCTAGAGTTGCATAAAACAGTATTAGATATTCTAAATATGAAAAAAGAAAAAAAGAAAATTTCAGTAATTACAAGTTATGATTACACTCTGGCTTCTCTTTGTGATAAATCAGGAATTGATGTATTGTTAGTTGGTGATAGTGCAGGAATGGTAATGCTTGGTTATGAAAATACAATTCCTGTAACAATGGATCAAATGTGTATGTTTACAGAAGCAGTTAGTAGAGCAAGAGAAAATTCGTTACTAGTATCTGATTTACCATTCATGTCATACCAAGCAAGTATAGAAGATGCAATCAATAATTCTGGTAGACTAATCAAAGCAGGAGCTGATGCAGTAAAACTTGAAGGGAGGATCAATTATGGCTGAGACAATTAGTGCTATAGTTGATGTTGGAATTCCAGTAATGGGTCATATTGGATTACAACCTCAAACTACAATGCTTTCACAAGGATACAAAGTACAAGGAAAAACAAAAGATACAGCAATGAGATTAATCGAGGATGCAAAAGAGCTTGAAGAAGCAGGTGTGTTTAGTATTGCATTAGAAATGGTTAGTCATGAAGTTGCAGAGATTATTTCTGAAACTGTTAGTATCCCTACAATAGGAATTGGTTCAGGAGTAAATTGTGATGGACAAGTACTAGTTGTTCAAGATTTACTAGGAATGTACGATAAGATAAAACCAAAATTTGCAAAAAGATACAT
>PVMK01188227.1_pt1 | contig 13827 bp, 13 predicted proteins | sample 1853481 | NCBI WGS metagenome assembly PVMK01 (sample SAMN08533507, study PRJNA380276) | Marine sediment metagenome, whole genome shotgun sequencing project. | reverse complement strand
ACTGATCTATACGTCAATCTTGTCCGTCGCGATGAGCAGTAGCGTTAGTCCAATGGTAGAGGCCGCTGTCGCACCACAAATCATGCCAATGAGAAACACGAAATCCATTGCGATTCTCCTAGAGACTGAGTCCATGAGCCCTTTTTACGGATCGATCACGACAGGAAAATGCGTAATTGTACCTATTGAACAGTCATCAGCCGGTAGAGTCGTTGATAGTCGTCCGCGGTCATCTCGTCAAACAAAGGATCGTCGATGGCATTGACGGCCTCATCGATAAGTTGCCACTCTGTCTCGGTGAGGACTTCATTGGCCAATGGAAACAATTTTGTTTCCTCTTTCAATATGTGTTCGCGCAGTGCTCGAATGTAAGAAAAAACCGAAAGTGGCCAGCCGCTCTCGCGCATCGACTGAATCGACATGCGATGCGCTAACTAATTCGGTGAATTCCCGGCCAGCCAGGCCGATAGAGACATGTTCTTCGATAAGTTCCTGAACCTCGGCACGAATGTCCGGGTCGCGCCTCAAGAGTTGCGCGAAGATCAGGTCTTCTTTCGGATGATGAAACCGATCGGAATACTGCGCCATGTAACGCATGATGTCCTGCATCAAGCGATTGTCCGGCGTTTTCCCGACCTCGATCGCTAGAATCTCAGTTTCGAGGAGCTCAAGCATTTTCTCGATGTTCGAATGTTCACGATTGAGCGCTGCAATGGTATCGGACATCGTCGGATAATCCGTCAAGAGACGTTTGGGAATGTTCATTGAACTTACGCCCGAACGATTTCCTCCAAAATATCGTATTAGTTAGTGATTCATGAATACGTCAAAAGACACCTGTCCGATATACGCAGTTACCACCCATCGATAAGTGAATATGCTGATGCGGGATTGTACTTATTGCCTAATGTGCCAAACAGAAAGATAATTTACTTGTGGTGATTGTTTAGGCGACAGATGTTTGTCGCGGAGAGGGCAGTAATGCAATTTTTGACTATTTTCATCGTTCTAGGGTTTTCAGTCGGACTGATTCTGTATGCATCGCCTATTATTCTGTATTTGGCACCGTTGATCGTAATAGGCCTTCTTATCGGCTGCTTGGCCGACTCTGCTTCGCATCACTCGAAGACAGTCAAGCACTGAATCGCGGTTAATTCGCTGTAACCGGATCTAGTCACCAGTGGAGTCTGTGCCGCCAATCTGATAACGGAAGCCAAGACCGAACATGAAGACATCGGTGTCATACGGACTGGCACCGAGTGTCAGTATTACCGGAATGGTCGCAGGCCCGACATCCTGTAAGCCCCAATCCTCTACCTTAAAACTCTCATAGCGTAAACGAAATGCGAGTTCCAGCCGCTCCGATACGCGATAGGAAAGTCGCACGCGCAAGGAGTCCAGCGACGATTCAAGATCAGGAAACAGGCTCAAGCCGCCGCTTGCAGAGTCCATGGCAATTTCTGAAGTGCCCTCCGTACGCAGATAGTCGACTTGCAGATCAAATCTGTCAGCAATCCGATCGACTCGGAATCCAAGGCCTGCTGTAACGAAGTCATCGACGTTCGTCGCCTGCCAATCCGGTGTCGAGAACTGCTCGCTACCGGCTTGTAACGACTCGATGTTCTCGTACCCGGTGTTCAGATAAACAGAAGCATTGTCCGAGAATGACCAGCTAAGGTCAGCCGCAAGTCGAAGGTCTTCACCCTCGAGGAGGCCGAGTTGCGACTGCGTGTAATCATCGTCTGCGTAAAACGCGTTAAATGTAAATGACACGGGCCGCTCTGTCATTGAGGCAGAAAATGTCAGCTCACCGAACTGACGATAGCGATAAGCAAGATTGTATTTCCGCATGAACGGATTCTGCCCGAGACTCGATGCAAACACTTCATCATAACGATCGATATCCCGCTCCGATGTGCCTCCGCGTGCCCTGATTTCGATAAGAGCACTTGGCCGCCAGCGCACTGCACCCCAGCCGCTGTCTTCGGTCTGCTCGGCCACCTCCTGGAAGTCCCTGTCCATCGTTGTTCGATCGTAGCCACCAGAGATGCGTACTGTCTTGAACAAATCATAGTGGCCGCTGAGCTTCAGTGTCGAGCGCTCGAAACTGTATGGCACATTGGCTTCGACCTCGCCGGAATTAAACGTGTCGGTAATGACGCGGTTCCACAGCAATTGTGAGGTCTGATTGTCGCGCTCGTCATATCGATATGCGAACTTCAGCCCGCGTTTTTCTATACGGCCTGGCCGTAACCGTAAACGCATAGTTGGTGGTATCTACTTTTCCGTCCAGCTGAGCCTGCGGTAACGGCGTCGTAACAATATTACTGTTCGTCGTATAGGGAAGAAGCAGCTCGTCCTGCTCAATGGCCCCAACGGCACCCGAGAACGCGACTACCGTGTGGCCGGGTGCGAAGCGGTAGCTGCCGGACAGGGAGACTTGGTGAAAGCTATTGTCTGGCGGCTGCGCGAGGGCGGCCTGTTCTGCACCGGGTGATGAAGTAAATGGGTTATCCCAGCGCAACTCGGCATTACTGTTATCGAACAGCGAAGCATAATAAGCGAGACTCAAAAAGCCATTATCGCTCGCGTAGCGAAGATCGACATCTACCATATCTGTCTCATCCTCGAACGGTCGCGGCAGCAGGCTCGACTGCGTGAAGTAGGAACCTGCAAAAACGTCTGTGCCAGCGCGTTGTTGCCTGCGGAGTTCGGCCGAGATCCGGAAGTGGTCGGAGAACATGTAACGGCCACCGAGCGTGAAAGTCTTGCGATTGCCCCCGATGTTGCGAGGAACCAGGCTTGAATCGAGCTCCGTGAATCCCGACGTCAACGGCGCGGTTACCCAACCGGAGGGAACAGCGAGTGTATCTGCCGAAGCCGGGTTGAATATCGTCTGCGTTGTATCGAACACGCGTCGCGGAAGCTCCCGGTACGATACGTGATAATCGTAAGTGCCTTGTCGGCCACCTGTAATCTCGGCGAACCTCGAGTCAAGCGCAAGATCCTCGAGTGTCCAGCGCATCTGGTAAGCATCGCTCTGATAACTGCCGTCTCCGTCGACATTCAGATAAGTGCCTGCCTCGTCATAGCCGGTCGCGTCTCCGAAATAAGCCGAGTCGTCGCTTACATTCGTAGCCCCCACCTCATAATCCGCACGATGACCGGACTCGAATGGACAGAACTCGCATGTCCAGTTACTCGTGTCGACTTCGGCCGATAGCGCGGGTGAGACAAGCAAAATGGCGGCGATTGCGACACAAATATTGCCGGTTCGATTCGTGAGCGTATTGAAATCGGCCATTGTCGTTATCTCATCAATTTCGATCCGGATGGATGGTTCGACCCGTGCACTTGCTCATGGCAGTTCATGCAACTTTGGCCAAGCAAATACTGTGAAGGCATGCCCGTTGCGAGGCCATCTGCGTCTTGCGGGATGCTCGGGTGTCCCGACTGCGAGTGGCAGCTCTGGCAAAGCAGGGGGGCACGACTGGTCAGCATGCCCGGGTGATTCGAGCCGTGTGGTGAGTGACAAAGGGTACAGTCTTCGGTAGCCGGCGCGTGCTCCCAAACATAGGGTCCGCGTTTTTCGGCGTGACATTGAAAACAGGTATCGTTGATCGTCTGACGAACCAGTTGAGCATCGGCAGTAGCGCCATGCGGGCTGTGACAGCCGCTGCAGTCCATCTTTCCCTCGAAGAACGGGTGCGAAAACGCTTTTAATGTTTCGCTGCGCTGCAACTGATGGCAGTTGAAACAGACATCCGGTTGTGTCGAGGTTTGCATCACGGCATCTCGCGGCGCATGGCTGATGTGACAGTCGGCGCAGGCAACCTCGTCGTCATCGTGTGAGCCGCCGTGCCAGCCGAAGCTGACGTCCGCATTGTGGCAATTGAGGCAGTTGTCGTTTTGCACGCTGACCTCGGTTTCCTCATGCGAACCGAAATTAACAACCGGCGGACGTTCCTGGCCACGCCTTACCCGAGGTGAGTGTGCCCCACCCGGGCCGTGGCAGGCCTCACATTGTAATTGTCCGTGGCCGAACGGGCTACGTGGATCGGAAGGCACTGCGTGTTTGGTTCGAAATATTGCCAGTGACAACTGATCGTCGTGGCAGGCCAGGCACGTATCGGCGCCCTTTCGGCTGTATGGAATTTCAGAGTCAGATGTGTCCTCTGTCTGAGCTCCTGATACAGACGCAGTGACAATCCCGATGAATAGCAGCGCGAGATTTCGACGGAATGATTGCGGGCCCATTCGAATACTATTCCCTGTCACAAAACCACCTGTATTAATTGAATTCGAATGTTTCGACCTCGTGCATTTCCTTCACGTCGGCAGTCCTGCCGGGACCGTGACAGACGGCGCAGGTCTCGATCTGCGATGAGATCATCGTGCCATCTGCCGCCTTGCCTGCGTTGAAATCACCACCGTTTTGCTGCATATGTTCGAGCGCCAGTGCATCGATGTGACATGCCGAACAAGCAGATGTGTTCGGCGAGGCGACTCGGTCATCTAAAAGTGTCGCCGGATCGTTGACGTCGAAAGTCGTACCGAACACGTTCGCTGAATCGACAGGGAAGTAAGTATCCGCAAGGTGGCAACCTTCGCAGTTATTCAACTTTCCAGGATACGCAACATCGAAGGAGTGCACGCTGCTGCGGAATCCGCAGACATCATAAGTTTTGCCAATCTCCCCCGACGCATGGATACCATGGATCATATGTTTGAAATCAATCGTTGTGTCATCGGCGCCCAATTCCGACAGACACGGATCGGCGCCGCGCTGGTTAACGTCTGTCATCATCGGATTGTGGCAAGTAACGCAGACCTCGGGTTTGTCGGTACGGTTATTGCCGTGCAACGAGAGCTGGTTGTGGCAGTCATCACATTTCTGTATGTCGACAATCAAACGCCTTGGTATGGGATTGGGGTCTGTTATCTGCGCATACCGAATGGCGCTGGTTACCGCGATGCGCTCTGGTGAGCCATCGTTGTCCACGTCGACGGCCGGATGGCCCTCTATTGCGACTGAGAGGGATCCAGTCGCAGTTGCCGGAATTGAAGCCGGCGACGTCACTGTAAACGTGCCATCTCCATTATCTGTTGATGCGCCGCCGCAGGCCGCCAGCGGGTTCATCGATATCGGTATCCCAGGTAGGTTTCCGCTGCCGATATTCGCGTAGTCGGAGGTACTCCACGCAACGTTCACGGCCAAGCGGCTCGCGCCACCCGCGCAAGTGGTAAACGGTTCATCCACATGAATATTGTAAGCCGCATCGCCATTTGTCGGATCGGTGACCGAGAAAGTAATGACCGGAAACTCACTTTGTGCAGTACCGACGACGTCATGAATGTTGTACGAAAATGCCTCGCCGGCAGTTTTTTCGAGAATCTCGTGGATAGCTTCAGTCCGAACAGACCTGCCTTCGGGGTTCGTTATGGTCCCATCAGGTCCGTGGCAGAGCAGACACTGCGTATCGTCAGTAAAGACCAGACCAAGGGGATGTACTCCATTCTCAATGGCGTAATCGTGTCCGCTGTCCGGCACGCCGTCATCAAAGTGACAGGTGCCGCAGGCTGCGCGGTTGGCTACCAGGCGCCAGTTACTGGCTTGCGGCGTGTCCGGGTTGTCCTCGTCGTGGCAGGTTTCGCAGTTCCTGATGTCCTGCGGCCAGACCAGGTCCGACCATTCATGAACCCTGCCGCCGAAGCCGACGATCACGTAATCGGGCCGTGCAGCATGGATGTTATGAATCAGCCGCTTCATATCGACCGTATTACCGGTGTCGCCGTCGATGGACGACGGATTGTGGCACTGGACACAGTATTCGACGTCAAAGCGTGCCTCGCCGTGCATTTCGAGATTGTCATGACAGGCGTTGCAGTCGGCGCTGTTAACGATCAGGCGCGTGAACAACGGTGCCGCCCCGATAGGCAGGAAATCTACCGGCGCATTGTCGGCGGGTATATTTTCGGGCATGAAGCCACCGGTATTGGTGCGTATCTCAATGCCGATACGATGCGTCTTGTTTTCATCGTATGCGGGCCCGGCCGGGTAGTCAGTCAGCGCATTGGCAAACGTGTATTCATACGTTCCGTCAACGTTGTCTACATAGGTACCGGCAGTCGCTGACTCTGTCGTTGCCTGCGCGTCAGTAATCCCACCGTTATCCCGAGTGACGTAAGATTGCCACTCGCTTGATCCGCCGCCGGTTCCCGGCGTCAGTTGTGCAATAACGAAGCGAATATTTGCGGCAGGCAAACCTACCAGTCCCTGGTTCAGATCATTCCTGAGCGTCAATTGAACTGTCGGTGCGCCGCCTCCAGCTGGAACCACGATGCCAGTGATTGCGACGTTGATTTTCTCGGCTGATGCAACAGGAATGCCGCCGCCCGTAGACGGTCCCGGCGGCCCGGGTGGTCCTGCCGGCCCTTCAGTGCCGGGCGTTCCCCGCGGCGCCGTCGCTGCCGCTGCAGCCAGCGAAAAGAAGGCCTATTAGCGAGAGAACGACGATGCGTGCGGTGAATACCCTAGAGCTTGGCATGGTCCGTCCCCTATCTTATTATTGGCCCTATACGCAATATACTGCCATGATTGTTCAAAAATTCCTATAAGAATTGGTCTAATCAAAGGATAAGGTGGGCCCGAAGGCCCACCTCGTACTCCTCCTCGTTTACTACTCGAACAAGCTCATGATTTTGTCGATGATGCCGTAGAGGTAGGTATCCTCTGCGTCATTCTCGACAAAAGTGCCACCCGCTTCGGTATGCGCGTTGAAGGCAGCGAGGTCACCAGCGAGATCCGCGTTAATCAGGTCAGCCCTGTGACAACCGCCGCAGGCCCTTGAAGCGGGACCGGTTACAACCTCCGGTATCGAACCGATGTTCCTGCCCGCGGAATCTTCGACGGCAAGACCGTCTACCATCTCATACCAGGTCGCGGGAGAATCGGACGCTGACAACACACCAGGTATCGACTGGGACTGATCCGGCACATTGTAGGTACCCGGATTGTGGCATGCCTCACAGTTCTTGATAGTGAAGTTCGGGAACGTGTGATTGATGTGCTCGTCATACCTCGCCGCAAAAACCGGATCGAAGGTTTCGAACGTATCGGCCGGATCGAAGTCTTGGAACGAATGGATCGCGTGGACGTAGTTCTCGATCGAGCGCGACGCCATTTCCACGTGGCTTCCAGGAAAGACCGGGGCATGGCAGTTCTTGCAGGCCACGATATCGCCACCCCTGCCTCTACCGGAGTGGAAGGTAACGGCCAGTTGATCGTGGCAGACGTTGCACTTGTCGGTGTCAACGACTGCGTTAGCACCCTTGAAGTAGTCGTCGACAAACGAGCCGGCGCCGAGGTCAAAGGTTTGGGTGACCGCATTGAGACCCACTGCGACACCATCGATGTCCAGCCTGGGCGCCAGCGTAATTTCCGCCCTCCTGACATCGCCGTTGGCGATCAGGGTCGGAATATCAGCGGTCGCGAGCGCCTGGAAGGCCGACATGTCTGCAGTAAGCACATAGCTGCCGGGTGCGGCTTCTGTGAAGCTCGGGAACAGAGGGATTGGTGTCACCCGGCGCATACTCGAACCTGCACCCTCGAGATCCGCCGGAGCAGCCTACGGAGTCATCCCTCATGTGGGATGGAACGATGAATTGCTTGCTGTCCCAACCGTAAAACGAAACGTACACATGGGGTTCGATGGCCATATCGCTCGCGCTATAAGAGATCGTCAGTACATCGCCAGCCACCGATATGTCGTCGATCGAGACGGTAAAGAGGTCGCGATATTTCTCTCCGGCGTCGTTGGCGATCCGGACGTCGTAGCCAGTGTGAAGCTCGTCGAACGGACGGGAAATTCCGTTTCCATGACACTCCTGGCAAGTGGTGCCAGTGAGATCCAGCGTGGGGTTTTCGATGATCGGAATATGGTACGTAAGATCAGAAGGCCCCCTTGTCCACAGGTACTCCAATGCCGGCGCCCTGTGAGACTGGTAGTAGGCCCCTTCGTCCTGGTATCCCGGTTCGCCTTCCACACCGAGTTCCGGCCACGCATCGGTTCCATTTACAGGGTGACAGCTCAAGCAGGTCTCCGGCGTGAAATTGGTATTGGCCAGGACCTGGTCAAGCTTGCCTTCGTGGCATGTGGCGCAGTTTGCCATGGATTGTGGATACGGGAATTCCATAGCGTGTGCCATATGCACGTCGTTCATCAGTTTAGCTTTGTATGCGTACTTGGTTTCGACTTCCGTTTCCGGGAGACCAGCGGTCGCCCAGTTCAACGGATCATCCACCATATACTGCCAATCTTCATGACCGCCCGTACGATCGTCGTAGTGACAGGATTTGCACGAGGCAAAGTCAGGCAGAGGTGCGACGATGGGGTCCCGGAAGCCATGCTTCATGTAGGGCGTGCCGTGGCACGTTTCACATCCTTCTACGTTGGCGGCAGAGGTATAGGCACCAGCGGCACCGTCGACGGCAGCGCCAAAGGCCAGGGCCGCACTAGCCACGTTGTCGTACAGATTGATGTGTTTCCCGGGAACGATGTCTCCGGGGAAAATCTCTTCGTCGGCGATATACCCATAAACCTGACCGTTAAGAGTCGGGTCAAATGGAACGTCGGCTTGTGACGCTACCCAGTCACCTGCTACGGCACCCGCTACAAAAGTTCTCAAGCGTGTGTTGCCCTGCAGGTATTGCCCCGTAGCGCTGTCATACCGGGTTACGTAGAATCTTTGCTGATTCAAACTACCAAGGCTTAGCAGTGGCTGACCATTCTTCGTGATGCTGAAATTCAGAGTGGTGGCGAAGGTGCCGTCGCCATTGTCCACGCTCGTCAGGTTATCAAACGTCATCACCAGATCAGTGTCATCGGTGTACTTGTCATAGGTCGCCTGATGATCGTCGCCGACGCCGCTGTGACAGGTAGCACAGGATTCGACACTGGCCGCCTCAATGGCATCCGGGACCGGTCCGGGAGGACCTTCCGGTCCAGGTGATCCAGTGGCCCCGGTCGCGCCGTCCGCGCCTGCTGATCCAGTGCTACCATCGCAAGCGGCGAAGAAAATACTGATTAGCAAGAGACCCGTCAGACGTCGCCAAAGTCTGATATATTTAGCCATGATTTTCGCCTCGAAATACCGTCCATGGCACGACGGAAGTCGTGCCGATAGATGTGTGTGGAGAGTAAGCAGACCTTTGCCGAATCCGCCATCCCGACAGGTATTCCGGCAAAGTATTCATAGTTATTTTTTCCTTTTCCTACCAATCACAATGTAGTGCTGAATTCGATCGTTCGATATTGGTAGTAGTACTAGTTATTTGTAGGACTAATACGTATGTACGGCAGGGGCCCGAAAAACCCAGAATGACCGGAGTTAACATCGAGGTCGGCTTCTTACATGGAGGGCCGCAGAATGCGATTATCAGGCGAATCTAACCGGCAGCATTACGGAGTCCTTATTTGCGGCGCTATTTTGCTGTGTTCGCCCGCTGGCGCAGAGGTAACGGATATCACGCATCAATGTGATGAATGCCATGGTGCGGACGGTGTAAGTACCGAAAGTGACGTACCGAGTATCGCCGGCGTCTCGTCGTTCATCATCGAGGCATACATGTTCGAGTATCGTGACGCCGTTCGGCCGTGCCGGGAATCAAAGTATCGGTCGGGCGATACTGAACGATCCGCTACGGACATGTGCACGATTGCCAAGGAATTGAGTGAAGATGAAATTCCGGAAATCGCTGAGTATTACAGCAGCAAGGAATTCGTCGCGGCGACGCAAGACTTTGACGCCGAAAAGGCGGCGGTAGGTGCGAAGATTCACAGGAGAGACTGCGAAAAATGCCACTCCGATGGCGGTAGTTATGCCGATGACGACGCTGGTATTCTGGCAGGACAGTGGATGCCGTATCTGGAAGAGGTATTTGCCGACTATGCCACGGGCGAACGCGACATGATGGAAGACAAGATGAAACAGAAAACCGATACTTTGGATGCCGATTCGATTTCAGCACTCATACATTACTACGCTAGCATGCAGTAACTGCATTATTTCCACGCCTCAAACCTGATTAAAACGGATATTCGTCATGCATGATAGTGAGGACGACACAGCACAATCGAAGGGCTGGTGGGCCCGACTCTGGCGCAAGCCGCACAAGTGGTTCATGCTCGGAATACCGGTCGGCGGCTATGCTTTGTTCATGATGGGCGCCATCTTCTGGACTGGATTTAATACAGCTCTCGATTACTCCAACACCGAAACCTTTTGCATCTCTTGCCACGTGATGAAAGACAATGTGTACGTGGAATATCAGGAGACTATTCATTACTCCAATCGGACAGGCGTTCGAGCCGTTTGCTCCGACTGCCATGTACCGAAGGAGTGGTTCGCAAAAGTCGGCCGTAAGATTCAAGCGACAATGCATGAACTTCCACACTGGGCAATCGGCACGATCGATACGCGGGAAAAATTTGAGGGCCGACGTCTGTTTCTGGCAAAGCGCGTCTGGTCCGACATGATAGCGTCTGACTCCCACGAATGCCGCAACTGCCACGCGCTCCAGCACATGAATTTGGATATGCAACAGTTAAGTGCCAGTAGAAAACACACACTCAAGAGACAGACCGAAAGGGGAGAAACCTGCATCGACTGTCATCAGGGCATTGCGCACACGCTACCGGAGGGTTGGGAAGACGAGTTCTGACAAACGTGAGGATACTTGAACAAAGGGCTGGATGACGGAGTGATATGACAATGAAAACCCTATCAAAGCGGGCTTGGACTTTATGCTTCGCGCTATTCGCGACCATGTCTCAGCCATTGCCTGCTCAGGAAGCGGGCGAACAAGATGAATCCGAAGTCGCGGCTCATATGCACGAGCATCTGACCCGAATCACGACCATCAAGGCAAGTATCATCATGGACGAGCTGGACGGGGTGCGCGAACCCGCGACCTGGCTGGCCGAACATGAATCCGTGGCCGGCCTGCCGGCGAATTATGAGCCGTATGTCGAATTGATGCGCATGTATGCGCGCCAAGTTGTCGCAGCACCGGATCTGAAATCAGCAGCCGATTCAGTCAGCAAGATGGCCCGAAACTGCGGCAACTGCCACCTGACCAACGCGGTTGAACTGGAGTTTGGTTTCGACACGAGGCCGGCGGAATGGGCTGACACCGTTACGCACATGCAACGCCATCAATGGGCCGCGGACCGTTTGTGGGAGGGGCTGATTGGTCCGTCGGATATCGCATGGAACCGTGGAACCGATATGCTGGTCGACGTGCCGCTGCATCCAGCTGACGTGATGGACGCATCGACAAATGGCACAGACACCGACGTGATCGATAAAATCGCGCATCGTGTTCATTTGCTTGGTGGCCAGGGGACCAATGTCAGGACGCCTGATGCACGCAGCAAACTGTACGCTGAACTTTTGGGCCTGTGTGCGGATTGCCACTCCAGGGTGGGCGGCGGTCCCGCAAAATAGCGACCTGTGCGTTATGAATTTCTGAGGCTTGTACGGCGGTTGCTAAGAATTCCAATGCTGTGCAAATTAGGGAGTCAGTGTGGGCACCTGTAGTAGTTGCATCTATCTTTGCTTTTTCTAGCGTATCTTGACATTGACGATTTCCTCGCCGTTCGGGTCCGTAACATGGAGCGCGCAGGCGATACACGGATCGAAGCTGTGAATCGTCTGCAGTATTTCGATCGGTTGTTTTGGATCATGCAATTTATGTCCAACCAGGGCCGCCTCGTACGGTCCCGGCTGCCCCAGCGGGTCCCTGGGACCAGCATTCCAGGTGCTGGGGACCACGCATTGGTAGTTGCTGATCTTTTCGTCTTCGATTACCACCCAGTGCGCCAATGCGCCACGAGGTGCCTCCATGAAACCCACACCCTGCGCTTTGTTCGGCCAGGATGATGGCTCCCACAGCACTTCATTAAACGTCCGAACGTCGCCGGCTTTTATGTTATTGATCAAATTGTCGTACCAGGTCTGCATGGTGTCGGCGACGATCTTGGTCTCAAGAGTCCGTGCGGCGGTGCGTCCCAACGTGGAAAATAAAGCGTCAATCGGAACCTCCAGCGTCCGCAATGTCATATCAACCAGCTCGCGTGTCTGATCATGACCACTGGCGTACAACATCAGTACGCGGGCGAGCGGACCGACCTCCATGACGTTGCCCTTCCAGCGCGGAGATTTCATCCAGGAATAGCTTTGTTCCACATCCAGCTGCTTATATGGCGGTTGTGGCCCGCTGTAGTTCAACTTGGTTTCTCCGTCATAAGGGTGAAGCCCGACTTCCTTGCCACTCTCGTAGTCGTACCAGGAATGAGCGACGTATTCTTGAACCTCGTCCATGGCATTAAGATCGACGTCGTGAATTGTCGACAGATCACGTCCAAGAATCGCGCCGCGCGGGATGAGGTAGGTAGACGGATCGTCAATACCCTGTTGCGGAAAATCACCGACCGTTAAGAAATTACCAACTCCCTCGCCTTGCGCGGTCCACTCCTTATAGAAGCCGGCGATCGCCAGGGTATCGGGCAAATAAACCTGCTCAACGAAGTCGCGCATCGCCGTGATGATTCTTTGCACTTGCGCGAGTTTTGCAGCATTGATGGCAGAATCTGAGTTCAGATCAATGGCACAGGGCACGCCACCCACCAGGAAATTGGGATGCGGGCTTTTACCGCCGAAAATCGTGTGCAGCTTGGCGACGTCACGCTGCCAGGCCAGCGCCTCCAGATAGTGCGAGACCGCCATCAGGTTGGCTTCCGGCGGCAGTTTGTAAGCTGGATGGCCCCAATAGGCTTTGGCGAAAATACCAAGCTGACCTCCTTCCACAAAGGTCTTGAGTTTCGTCTGCTGATCGGAAAAATAGCCCGGCGAACTTTTGGCGTACTTACTGATGCTCTGTGCAAGATCGGAGGTGGCTTTGGGATCGGCCCCTAAGGCGGACACCACATCCACCCAATCCAGTGCGTGTAAATGATAAAAATGCATCACATGGTCGTGCACGTACTGTGCGGCGATCATGAGGTTACGAATCAGCTGGGCATTTTTCGGTATCGTGTAGTCCAGTGCGTTCTCCACCGCCCTGACCGATGCGATACCGTGTACCAACGTACAGACGCCACAGATGCGCTGTGCAAAGGCCCAGGCATCACGCGGATCACGGCCGCGTAAGATAATCTCAATGCCGCGGACCATGGTGCCCGATGAGTAAGCCTGGCTGATGGTGTCACCATCCATCTGAGCCTCGATCCGAAGATGGCCCTCAATGCGGGTAATCGGATCCACTACCACTCGTTCACTCATGCTCGTCACCTGTTTCAATAAATCGTCGGCAAACCGACATCAATGCCCCTCAGTCCGCAAGATTCGCTGCAACCATTTCCACCAAGCTCTGTACCGGCGTACTCCATCCAGCGTTTTCCGCGCCGGCCATGAAGTTCAGGCGGCAGCTTGCGCAGGCAGTAACCACCGCATCCGCACCCGTGTCGTCAAACTGCCGCTGCTTGATCTCAAATGCCTTTTGCCGCAGTGGAGCGGCACGGTTAATCAGGAAACCGCCGGCACCGCCGCCGCAGCAATAATTCTCGCGCCGATTGGAGTCGGTTTCGATGAGCTCGGCACCCATTGCCGTGAGGGCATTACGCGGTTGCTCGTAGACACCACCATGTCGGCCAATTTTGCAGGGATCGTGGTACGTGACCTTTTGACCTGAGGCACCATTGGTGAGCTGCAGCCGACCGGCGTCGAGTTCGTGGCCGATAAATTCCGAGATTGCCATAACCGCGA
>PVMK01118455.1_pt1 | contig 13827 bp, 11 predicted proteins | sample 1853481 | NCBI WGS metagenome assembly PVMK01 (sample SAMN08533507, study PRJNA380276) | Marine sediment metagenome, whole genome shotgun sequencing project. | reverse complement strand
TTGCTCCGCAATTGGGACACTCTTTTATATGATTAGAGATAGGATAACTACAGGCTTTGCAATGAGTGATCTTCACTTTGCAGAAACCACATTCATCAGAATCCTTATCCTGTAATTCGCTATCACAATAGGGGCACTTACACAGTTTTTTTGTTTCCTCAGTCATAATCACTCCCAGTGGATCATTTATCTTGTTTTTTCTTATAATCTTCTATTGCAGCATGCAGGGCATCTGCCCCGAGATTGGAGCAATGTAATTTGTTTTTAGGAAGACCACCAAGCTCTTTTGCAACATCCTTATTTGTTATCTTTAAAGCTTTATCAATTGTTTTACCTTTGGCCATCTCACTTACCATGCTGGATACAGCAATTGCTGCACCACAACCAAAAGTCTTAAATTTAATATCCTCGATAATATTGTCTTTTACTTTTATATAAAAGGTCATCATATCACCGCATGTAGGATTTCCTATTTCACCTTTCCCGTCTGCATCCTTTATTTCTCCTACATTTCTGGGTGCAGTAAAATGATCCATTACCTCTTTACTATAACCAGCCATTAAAACCTCTTTTCAAATTATAATAACCTGACCCATTTGGTCTGGAATTTTAATATATTATTTTTACTATTTTCTTTCAAGTTATTTCTTTTATATATCTGCAAATAAATTTTACCCGAAGCTATTCCTTGAACAGGGGAGACATCTTTCTCAAGCGTTCGACAATTGGAGGAAGCACTTCAAGGGCCTTGTCTACTTCATCCTCAGTATTATATTTTCCCAGAGAGAAGGAAATAGATCCCTGCGCCAAGGTAGCGGATAAACCCATTTCTGTCAGCACATAAGAGCTCTTTAGCGCCTGGGATGCACACGAGGAACCGCTGGCCGTAAGTATTCCTTCCATATTAAGCATTCAGAGGATAGACTCACCTTCAATAAATTCAAAACTAATATGTGTACTTCCCGGTATCCTTCGTGAGGGATGTCCATTTAATTTAACCTTATCAATATTTCCTATTATCCCTTTCTCGAGTTTGTCCCTGATGGATGAGATATGTTTTGCATTTTTGTCCAGCTCGTTCTTTGCGATCTCACATGCTCTTCCAAAACCGACTATTGCAGGAATATTTTCAGTACCTGCCCTGCGCCCTCTTTCCTGTATTCCACCCTGGAGCATCGGCTTTAATCTCACTCCCTTTTTTAAATAGAGAGCAGCTGCACCTTTTGGTCCATACATCTGTTGAGAGGAAAAACTGTATGTATCTACACCAAGTTCACCTATATCAACAGGTATGACACCTGCGGTAGCAATGCCATCGCTATGAAAAAGTATTTCATTTTTCTTTGCTATACCTGATATTTCCTTCAGGTTTTGTATGGTACCAACCTCATTATTTGCATGCATTATTGAGATAAGTAAAGTACTATCGGTTATGGCTTGCCTTATCTTGTCTGGATCAACCAGGCCATTATTGTCTACTCCAATATGTGTTATATCCCAGCCTTCTTTTTTTATATCCTTAAGTGGATTTATTATTGAATGGTGTTCAATAGCTGATGTTATTATATGCCCGTTTTCTTTCTTAGAAGATCTTACTAATCCCCACAGGGCAAGATTGTTTGACTCCGTACCGCATGATGTAAAATATATCTCTTCATCATTGGCGCCGATCAGTGAAGCCACCTGGCTTCGGGCATTATCCAGGGCACCGTGGGCCGTGTCCCCGAAATCATGCAGGCTGGACGGATTTCCGTAGTGCTCACTGAAATAGGGAAGCATATCTTTAAGAACCCTGGGGTCCACTTTTGTAGTTGAAGCATTATCAAAAAATATTTTAGTATCTGACATAATATCTCCCTAAATATCTATGTAAGCATTATAGTATAATAACTTTTACAGAGGTAATCCAAATAAAAATAGTCTAGTATTTAAATAGTTTTAGTATTATAGATATTATTCCACAACCCGGTTCAAAAATCAAGCCTGGGAGCCAGTCCTAACTTAATAACCATTAAAAAAAGAAGCTAAATCTGTTAGAATAAAACTCAGTAAAAATGCAATAAAAGCATACTATAAGTATATATAATTAATTATTAGATAAAATAACAGAACTGGAGTCTCTTGGAAAGGGGAAAAGATGATCATCGGAATAGGTAATGTTGGTAGTACTTCACTAAAAAGTAAGATTATTGACATAAATAATAAAAATGAAGTAAGGGTCCTTGGTGAAGCCAATATTGATAAGATAAAGACGAGGGGTGCTTCTAATTTTACACACAGGGTCGGGGACGAACCACTCAAGAAAGATGTAATCCGCATGGCTGGTTTTGATTCAGGTATCAAGTATATCCTTAAATGGTTTGTGAGGAACAAAGTCATAGAAAGCCCTGCTGCTATTGAGGCAATGGGATTTAAATGTATCCTTGGAGAGAAAAATGGTGCAAATATGCTGACGCCAAAGATACTGGAGGAGATGGAGAAGTTCCTTTTTGTGGCACCGGTCCATAACCAGCCATATATTGAGACTATAGGGGTATTCAAAAGAATATTGGACATACCAATGGTCGGGGTTTTCGAACCTTCATTTCACTGGACAATTCCGGATTATAGGAGAATATCCGGATTACCCTGGGATTGGTATGAAAAAGGCGGGATAAAAAAACATGGTTTTCATGGAGCATCACACCGTTACCTGGCGGCAATGGCCTATAAGCTGATGGGAACAGAAAATATGAACCTGATAACTGTTCACCTTGGGGGAAGCAGTTCAATTACAGCTATAAAGAACGGGGAAGTTGCAGACACCAGCATGAGCTTTTCACCAAATTCAGGAATCCTGCAGGGAACAAGGATCGGTGATATAGACGGGACCTCTCTTCTATATGCTATGAAAAAATTCGGGTTATCCATAGAACAGGCACAGGACCAGATATCAAATAATGCCGGGCTTCTCGGTACAGCAGGGATCGGGACTGATGATATGATAGAGATCATCAAAGCTGCAGAAAAAGGCAATGAGAGGGCAAAGCTTGCACTCGACCTTTATATTGATGGGATCAGGAAATATATCGGTTCCTTTTCTACGGTGCTTGGAAGTATCGATTGTATAATATTCGGTGGCGGTATCGGAGAGAAAAGTACACTTATCAGGGAGAGATGCCTTGAGAATATGGATTATATGGGCATAAGACTGGACCTTGCCAGGAATAAGGACATTAATGGACAGCTCGGTATAATATCTTCAGATTATTCTGTTATTTCAAAAGCTAAAATATATATTGTGCCTACAAACGAGGAACTTGTTGTCGCACAGTTTACCAAGAAGGTCGTTGAGAAGGGAAGGGACCTCACACCGGAGGAGATGACATTCAGGTTGTAACCTTAAGTCCGGGTTTCCGGAAAGATTTTTGAATCTTAAGTAATTATTTTAAGGTAATCACGTATACGGTTGATCGTAAGATCATATCCAAGTATTTCCATAGTTACAAAAAGCGGGGGACTGACCTTTTTCCCCCAGATAGCTATCCGTATTACTTCAGCGATCTTCCTGAGGTTGAGTCCCAGTTCTTCCGAGAGATCCCTCAGGCTGCCCTCGATATCAGATGATAAAAATCTTGATCTTAAGGGCTCAAGAGTCGATATTATTTTGTTTAATACAGATACTGCATCCAGGGCCTTATTATTAAAATAATCGCGCATATCGGGATCATATTCTATAATTGTAAAGAAGGGGCTTATCCACTCACTGCTTTCCTTCACAGTCTTTACCCGTTCCTTTATATGAGGTGTGATCTTCTTTATGGTCTCCCCGATATCCGGTCCCGTCCTGAAATCTCTTGAGGTCTTTTTCTGAATCAAGATAAGCGCTGACTTCTTTTATGATAAGTTCCTCCAGCGTGCTTTCATCAAGCTCACGGATATAATTACCGTTCATCCAGAGAAGTTTTTGATAATCAAACCTGGAACTTTTTTTATTTATATTTTCGAGTGAAAATTTATTTATAAGGTCAGGCAATGAGAACAGTGTTGTCTTTTCATCATATGCCCACCCTAGAAGTGCGATATAATTGACTATTGCCCCTGGCAGGAAACCTTCTTCCCTGTATGCTTCAATAGATATTGACCCGTGCCGTTTTGATAGTTTATGCCCATCACTGCCAAGGATCATTGGCAGGTGGATAAACTCAGGTGGTGCGATCTCCATGGCATTATAGACAAGGAGCTGTTTCGGAGTATTGGAAAGATGATCCTCACCCCTTATTATATGGGTTATATTCATCAGGGCATCATCTACTGCAACTGAATAATTGTAGGTCGGAAGCCCATTGGAGCGGATAATAATATAATCTTCTATGGTATCCGAATTAACAGATATCCTGCCATAGACTATATCATCAAACTCCAGCACTTTATTTTCAGGCACGAGCAGTCTTATTGCGTACAGTTCGCCCCTGTCCCTTCTTTCTGATATTTCTTCAAGAGGAAGGGATAGGCACTTTCTGTCATACTTAAAGACTTTACCATTTTTCTGACATAGATCCCGCTCCTTTGCCAGGTCCCCGGGACTGCAGAAGCAGATATATGCCTTTTTTTCTTCTATTAATCTTTGTGCATTTTCTGTATAGATATCCAGTCTTTCGGACTGCCTGTAAGGCCCAAAGTCCCCACCGGTACCGGGCCCCTCATCCCAATCCATGCCGAGCCATTTAAGTGACTGCATGATAGGGTCAATAGCTTCTTCCTGATGTCTTTTAATATCTGTATCCTCGATCCGGACAATAAAACTCCCTCCGGTCTTCCTGGCATAGAGCCAGTTAAAAAGAGCAGTCCTTGCGCTGCCTATATGGAGAAATCCTGTGGGGCTGGGAGCAAATCTTACCCTTATATTATTATCTGAAATTTTATTGTTCATAGCCTCATTATAATTTTATTTAAAAGTTAATAAAGTTCCTTTTTAAAGATATCCCGGAAAAGGAATTCAAGCCGGATGTTCCTAGGGATTTACCCAGATGGTGATCTTTCTGATTAGTTCTACCGGCTGCCCCCACATCGGCTCCTGACGGTGTGTATAGCCTGAAGGGACATCAGCAAATGCTTCATTTTCATATAGGATATTAGCATAACCGGACTCTATAAGTATATGATTGGCCTCATTTATAGGCAGTAGTGACACCATCGGCATTAAAGGTATTGCATCCTCAGGGATAGGCATCTGTGTTATGGGTTCTGCACCATAACGGTACTGCTTTATTATTATCTGGTCCTGTGGAGTAAACCGGTTAGGGATCATGTATTCTCCTGTTTCATGGTTCGGGACCACCTGCAGGTTTATCATATCTTCCTGCGGCCTTACAAAATTTTCAATAGGTAGATCCTTAGTAGCCTCCTTCATAAAGAGGTTCCATATCATTGCGGGATGACTGCCGCCTGCTACCCTTATATCATGCACATAACCCATCTTTATATTTGTCTCAGGATATCCCATCCATATGCATGTTGTAAGATTGGTGGTAAATCCAGTAAACCATGCATTCTCTGCTTCCTGTGTTGTGCCTGTTTTTCCCGCAGCAGGCCTGTCATCAAGCTTTGCATTAGCACCTGTTCCCCTGTTCATCACCTGCTGCATGATCTCAATTGCCCTGAAAGCATTTATTGCAGAAAGTACCTGGGCACTGTTCTGTTCATGCTCTTCCATCACGACACCATCTTTATCCACTACTTTAAGTATTGCTACCGGCTCATTTTTAACCCCATAATTTGCAATCGTTGAAAATGCTGTGGCTAACTCAAGAGGGGACACACCGATTGTCAGACCTCCAAGCCCGATTGCAGGGTAGGGATTAAGAAGGGTCTCTATTCCCATATCCTGTGCAATACCGGCAATGCCATAGGCACCGATCCGCATTATAAGCTGTGAATAGACAACATTTATTGATTTTACAGTGGCTTCCAGTATTGGCAGTTCATTTACTTCATAAGTTGTATTATTATAATTGCCGACTTCCCATGGTTCGCTTCCAAAAATATCAAATATTACCGTGCCATTCGGGTTGAAAGTCATATATGGACTGACTCCCTGCTCCATTGCAGAAAGAAGTGCAAAGATCTTAAATGTCGAACCGGGCTGTCTCTTTGCCTGGGTAGCGAGGTTGAATTTCATACTGCCAAAATCCTTACCTCCCACCATGGCCTTGATATAGCCGTTTGTTGGATCCATAGATACAAGTGCAGCTGAAGGATCTTCGGGATCAGGAAGTATTTCCTTTATGGCATTCTCAGCATAAACCTGCATTTTTGGGTCAAGGGTAGTAAATATTTCAAACCCTCCCTCAAATACTCTTGCAACACCATATTTTGCGATGAGCTCCTGCTTGACATGCTCAACGAAGTAGAGAGCAAAACCCTTTTCAGTTTCCTCACGCGGTCTCTGTGTGATTATGGGCATCCTTACTGTATCTTCATATTCATCCTGGTCTATATATCCCAGCCGGAACATATTGGTAAGGACCAGGTTTCTCCTCTCTATGGCTGCATCTTCATCAATATAGGGGGAATGAAGGTAAGTTTGGAGCAGGCCCGCGATCATGGCACTTTCAGCAAGATTCAGGTATTCGACATCTTTATTGAAATATATTTTAGCAGCTGCCTGCACACCATAAGCTCCTTCACCCAGATAGACAGTATTGAGGTACTTCTCAAGTATCTCATCCTTTGTGTATATCTGCTCAAGCTGGTATGAAAGGACGACTTCCTTTGATCTTTCTTTCATAGGTAATATCGTATTTCTCTTCAGGCATATATACATTTTTTACATATCCCTGAGTGATAGTACTCGCACCCTGTTCCACATCACCGGAGACAACATTGATTATCAGGGAACGCAGTATTCCCTCCATATCAAAACCCGGATGCTGGTAGAATCTCTCATCTTCAATGGCTATAACTGCATTAATAAGGTTTCTGGGTATTTGTTGTAGGGGGACAAGTTCACGGTTCTCTTCACCGTGAAAAGTAGCTATAAGGGTTCCGTCTGCTGCATATATTCTTGAAGTCAGGGCACTCTCAGCAGGTGTAAATTCTTCTATTCTTGGAAGATCATTGGCAAACTGGCCGATAGCCTGGAAAATAAACATGGTAAGTCCCGAAAAACCTACAACGAAAAAAAGGTTTATAGCCAGGAGTATGGCAATAATACCGATGATTATTTTAAATAATCTTCCCCGTTTCTTATAATGTTTCTTTCTTAATCTGGACATATATTAGTTGTTTTCTATTTTAAAAATATAATAATTTATTTATCTACTCAAATTTTACATATTATCAAATTTCTCTCAAATTTTACATAGGGGGATGCAGAGAGATAATGATTTTTTTGACTCAAAATATTAATAAAACTATTAGATATTATTGAGATATTAATAGCCAAACTAAAACCGCAATAATCCTGTATAGTTAAAATTGACATGTAGGCAGAAAATTGTTAATCTTAAAAAATCGTTTTGCTAATATTATTTTACTATATATTTTTTCACTGAGGGTCATTAAATAATATGGGTAATGATGAAGTATTTCTCGGGATAAATAAACTCACCAAAAATTTTCCAGGTGTTAAAGCACTTTCAGATGTCGACTTTACTGTAAAAAAAGGCGAGGTCCATGCCCTGGTCGGAGAAAATGGTGCAGGAAAATCCACACTTATTAAAATCCTTGGTGGTGTCTACAGGGCAGACAGCGGAGACATATTTCTTGATGGTAAAAAAGTTAATATTGCCAATACGCGCCAGGCCCAGATGAATAAAATTGCTGTGATATACCAGGAATTTTACTTGATCCCTGACCTATCAGTGGCTGAGAATATTTTTGTAGGAAGAGAGCCAAGAATACTCGGGAAGACTTTTATAAATTGGCGGAAGATGAATTCTGATGCAAAAAAAATCCTGGACAGGCTTGGAATAGATATTGATTGTAAGAAATACGTATCTGATCTTTCAGTTGCAGAGAGGCAAATGGTTGAGATAGCAAAAGCCCTTTCTGTAGATGCCAGGTTATTTATAATGGATGAACCGACAGCATCACTTACCGAAAAAGAGGTAGTGAAGCTTTTTGAGATCATTGATGAACTGAAAAGGCATGGAGTCTCTATAATATATATCTCCCACCGTCTGGAGGAAGCATTTAAATTGTCTGACAGGATCACAGTACTCCGGGATGGAAAAAAGATCGGGACAATGATTACCAAAGAGACAAATGAAGAAGAAATAGTCTCGATGATGGTCGGTAAAATAGTTAAAGAATATTTTGCTGAAAAGAAAGAAAGGACAGATGCAAAAGAAGTGGTCCTCGAAGTGAAGGATTATAATATAGCGGATAATGTTTATGATATAAATTTTAAGTTACATAAAGGAGAGATCTTAGGTTTTGCAGGAGTATTGGGATCCGGGATACACCCCCTACTGAGATCGATCTACGGTATTTCCCCCAGGACAAGCGGAGATATATATTTTGATAATAAAAAAGTAGATATAAAAAATTCCAGAAATGCGATAAACCTTGGTATCGGCTATGTCACAGAAGACAGGAAAAATGAAGGGCTCCTTTATGATATGTCCGTACTCCACAATCTCACTATAATTATCATTAAGACATTAACGTTTATTAAGGGCCTATTTATCAGGGCGAAAAGAGAAGAAAAAGTTTTTAATGATATGAGTAAAGTCCTTGATATAAAGTATGCGAGCCTATACCAGAGAATTGTTTATCTTAGCGGCGGTAATCAACAAAAAGTTGTGATTGGCAGGACACTAGTAAGTGATGCCAGGATACTTATCCTTCTTGAGCCCACCAGGGGAATAGATGTAGGGGCAAAAGCTGAGATCCACAGGATAATGATAGATCTGGCAAAGAAGGGCATTTCTATTATCTTATCCTCATCAGAACTTCCCGAGCTAGTCAATTTGACTGACAGGACATTGGTATTCTATAAAGGCAAAATAAATGCGGAATTTAACAGGGAAAATATGGATGAAGAAAAATTGGTAGCTGCACAGATAGGACAAAATATTAATAATTAATTTTTAAGATTAAGATATTACTGGATATTATAATTATGTTGTTGAGGAATAGGCAATGGTAAGATTTTTAAAATTATATGAAAAGATAGGGATATTTATTCTAATAATCCTGGGGAGTACTTTCCTGGCAATAGCCACTCCAAATTTTTTAAAAGTCGATACTATCTTTTCGATAATAACTCAAGGAACATATGGGGGGATCGTCGCTTTTGGAATGGTCCTGGCTATAACAAGTGGGGGGTTCGATCTTTCGGTGGACGCTGTAGTGGCGCTTACCAGTGTTATTTTAGCCATGACCATTCCAAGTCTTGGGGTCCCATCGGCAATTATAGTATCAATTCTTTTTAGTTGTGTAGTAGGATTTCTTAATGGTGTCCTGATAACTAAATTTGGGGTAAATCCTCTTATAACCACCTTATCTATGGCTACTATTGTAAGAGGGGTGGCTTTTTTAATAACAAAAGGGAAACAGATACCAATCAGTCAAAGCGGATTTATGACTATTGGTACCGGTAAATTATGGGGCATCCCTTTTCCCATAATAATAATGGTAGTCATCTTTATTGTATTTTACCTATTGCTATACCAGACTTCATTGGGGAGATATATTAGTGCAGTCGGGTCAAATGAAGGAGCTGCGCTTATTTCAGGTTTAAATGTTACATTTATAAAAATAATGGTATATGTTCTTGTTGCATTTACTGCAAGTGTCGTAGGAGTTATAAGGACTTCACAGGCACTGATAGGAATTCCCAGTATGGCTCCTGGATTTACTTTGACAGTTTTGACTATTACGATTTTAGGAGGGACAAGCCTGTCTGGTGGAAGAGGTAATCTGGTAGGAGCTGTTTTTGCCGGTATATTTATCTCTATGATCTATTACGGATTAAACTTGTTGGGAGTAGAATACTTCTACCAGATGCTTGCAGTCGGGCTGGTACTGATATTTGCACTATTTATTGATGGACTCAGGGGAAGATATCTGGAGGTTGCCAAGATCAAGGGGATAAAAGTATAACTATTGCAAAAAAGAGGATTAAGAATGGACGAAGAGAGATCTAGAAGAATAAAACATAAAGCAGGAGCATTATGGGGTAATTTTGGCCTGCCTTTTATTTTCATTATCGTTCTTGCATTTTTTTCAATACAGTCACCATTTTTTGTATCATGGAGGAATCTACTCAGTACATTAGGATTCTCATCTTATATAGCAATAGCTGCGATAGGAATGACTTTCATAATAATGACTGGAAATTTTGATATTTCCATAGGTTCTATGCTTGCACTGGTAGCAGTGCTGGGTTCTTCTTTTATTCCTAGAATCGGAGGGGTGCTTGGAGTACTGTCAACACTTATTATAGCAACCCTCCTCGGTCTTCTAAATGGATTGTTTGTGACAAAGCTCCGGATACCTGCATTTATTACGACTCTTGGAATGTTATTTGTTTTCAGGGCACTGGCATTTATATATACTGATAATTATCCAGTTTATATAGAAAATAAATTCTGGCTTTTTATAGGTAATGGCAAGATCTTTAGGGTAATACCTCTTCCGATTATAATAACTGCAGTTTGCTATATTGCAGCTTACCTTGTTCTAAGAAGATCGCCCCTTGGCAGATATGTTGTAGCAGTCGGTACTAATGCAAGAGCAGCTGCACTTTCAGGGATAAATGTAGACAATGTAAAGATATTTGCATTTGCGTTTGCAGGATTTTTTGTTGGAATTGCAGCAGTCATAAATTCTGCAAATATGGGTTCGGCAAATCCGGGTCTTTTGGGCCAGAATTATGAGTTTCAGGTAATAACTGCAGTAGTCCTGGGCGGTACTCTGCTGGGTGGCGGTAATGGCAGTCTTGGAGGAGCACTGGTAGCTGCAATGATAATAACATTCCTTGGAAATGGCATGGGAATGCTGCAAGTGGGCTCTTACTGGCAATTGATAGTTACCGGGCTTGTAATGATAATTGCTGTTTCGCTTAATAAGTTAAAATTCTATTTATTGGGGCAGGGTGAATCATAGGTATTATCAGTAGGTTTTTTTTCAGGAAAAAGATCTAATGATATTATAGATATTTTTATTATCTTCTTAGGGAGGTGGTCAAAATGATATATCACGGGGTTTGCTTGTAAATGATCGCTGGTCATATAATTATAGATGGCCATCTACCAGGGCAAACCTGTTTGATACTTTATTAAAAGGATAAAAATACATATTTAAAGGAGGGATTAAGATGAAAAAGACAGTTTTATGGATCATCATTGTTGCTGTAAGTTTATCAATGGCTTTGATGGTAGGGCTTTCCGGTTGCAAAGAACCTGAAGTGGTTGTTGAAACTGTAACTGAGACTGTAACCGAAACAGTGACTGAGACAGTAGAGGTAGAGGTAGAGGTAGAGGCAACAATAGAATTGAAAAAAGCTGAGGACATTACCATAGGTTTTTCACTATGGACCATGCAGTATACTTTCTTCCAGAATGTTGAAGCCGGAGTAAGGGACGCATGTGAAGATTTTGGTTTTGAATATGTAATGATCGACCAGAACAGTGATGCTACAAAGATGGTCCAGGACCTAAATTCATTAGTCGACCAGGGGGTAGATGGAATAGTGTCCACACCTGTAGATCCTGGTGGAATAGGACCAGCTGTTCAAAATGCGAGAGATGCAGGTATTCCGGTCGTTTGTGCTGATATTGGAAAATCCGGACCAGTAAATGCTCTGCTTATCTCCGATAATTTTAACGGAGGAGAACTGGCATTAGAGTATATTGACAGCATTTTGGGTGACAATACGAAAAAACTTGGTCTTGGAAATTTGCTTCCTCAGTGGACCTATGCAAGGCAGAGAGGTGAAGGATTCCTGGCAAAAGCTTTGGAACTTGAATATGAGGTTGCTTCCAATATTATAGTCCAGACACCTAGTGCTGAAGGTGGTTATGATACTATGCAGCAGATCATGTCAGCAGTTCCTGATGTGGCTGGAGTATTCTTTGCAAGTGGCCGTGAAGCAGTAGGTGCTGCTAATGCTGCTGCTGCAGCAGACAAGGATATAGTAGTTGTAGGGTATAATGGAGACCCGGAAGAATTCCAGGCAATAAAAGATGGTGTGCTTGATGCTACAATACTTCAAGAACCATATTTTATTGGTTACAATTCAGTAGCACTTCTTGCAGAGATCCTTATGGAAGGCGCATCATATGAAAACGTAGAGGTTGGAGTTCCTGTAAAACTAGTTACTCCTGATAACTATATGGATATTGCAGCTGATGTTCTTGAAAAAACAGGAAACTCAGCATTTCCTGAGTAGTAGATCTTAGGAAATAAATATTTACAGTAATTCTACTGTTTGCAACTGAAAAAGCACGGTAGCGGGGTCAAGTTTAATACTGGGCCCCGCTATTATGTATTGAGGACATAATTAGATATATCAGAAATTGTAGATCTATTAGTAATAATATAAAATATTATAAATTCTATAGATCATAAATCACTTCACAAGTATCCTCCTTCAAGATCAAGTATCTATATTCCGATACAGTAGTCAGCAGTGTATACAGTTGGCAGTATTTAAACGCTAATGCGACTAAATCCAGGTGTTTTTAAGAAATATTTGACATAGTCTAAAATAAACATTAATATACAAATAAGAACATAAAAGATTATATAAAAACAATAAATACCATTGTTTATGGAGGGAAAATGGATACCATCATTAAAAGAATTATAGATTTTAAAGAAAAGGATATTCCGGATTATGAGCCGCATCTTATGATGGGTGGGGGAACCCCCGGAGTCAACCTGGTAAAAGGTGAAAATATCTATGTATATGATATTAATGGAAATAAATATATAGATTGCACTTCCCAGTCATGGGCCCTTCACCTTGGATATAATCACCCGGATATTAACCAGGCTGTGAAGGAACAGATGGAGTTATCCAATCACTTCCATACAGGATTCTATACCGTACCCCGCTACCTACTCGCTAAAAAGTTAGCTGAAATATTTCCGGAGAAGATGAACCGGGTGCTGTTTACTATAGGAGGCGGAGCCACTATAGAGGCAGCCTTAAAAGTAGCTATAATAAATAGACCTGAGGCCCATAATTTTATTTCCCTTTACGGCGGATATCACGGTACTTCCTTTATGACTACAGGTGCATCGCTCACCGGTACCTTTGCTTATGATAAATACCTGGGTGGAGCAACTCTGGCACACCACTCCCAGAACTTTATAAGAGTACCTGCTCCTTACTACTACCATCCATATTTTGAGGTAAGTGATCCAGATGACACCGGTGAAGTGGACAGAAAATGTCTTGAGGCTCTTGAGATGCAGATAAAGTACGGCTCCACAGGTCCGGTTTGTGCCATGGTAATGGAACCCCTACAAGCTTCAGGCGGCCAGGTCATCTTTTCTAAAGACTACTTACAGGGAGTCAGGGATATATGTACAAAACACAATATAATTCTCATATGGGACTGCATCCAGACTGCCTTTGGCCGTATTGGTGATTGGAGTGCCTCCAATTACTATGGGATCACCCCGGATATTATGGTCCTGGGTAAATCCATGGGAGCCGGGTATCCGATAAATGCCCTGGTGATCTCAGATGATATCAAAGGTATAGAGATGAATGGCATAGATCTTCATACCTTCGGAAATAATCAGGTATCCCAGGTAGCAGCACTGAAGCAGATAGAAATAATAGAAAGAGACAATATCCTTGATAATGTTAATACTGTAGGTGGATAC
>PVMK01128409.1_pt1 | contig 13828 bp, 7 predicted proteins | sample 1853481 | NCBI WGS metagenome assembly PVMK01 (sample SAMN08533507, study PRJNA380276) | Marine sediment metagenome, whole genome shotgun sequencing project. | reverse complement strand
AGGCTCGCTCGCACTGGTCGTGGCGGTGTTGATCGGGTACCAATGAGGAATCCACATCCGTGCCAGGTCAGACAAAGATGACAAAGTTCAAGTGCAGCTCGACACACCTCGTTTGACTCTGTCGATTGCCTCCCGACTGAGGCGTACATCGAGATCATCCATGGCGTCGGAAAACTCCCGATCTCTCGATCGCCGCCGGGCTCCCTCCCGGACCCACCGGCTGACTGCATCGGGATGCTTTCTCATCAGCGGCCCCAACTCTCCGGACCGCTGGCCCCACCTCTCGATTCCCACGGTCGCCACAAGCACCCTGAGTTGCGCCCGGGTTCGATCACGCCGTGTGCTTGCCAGGTATTCCATCTCTGTCTCCAATGATTCGCACGCCAACGTGAGGAAATCGACGGCCTCGAGCCGCGGACGTTCCAGACCCGTACTTCTGCCTTGCTCATCGACAAAGGGTCCCCCGCGACCTTCCAAGCTGCGGTCGTACATGTCCATCAACCGAAAACCGAGAACGGAGGAATCACTGTCTGTATCCTCGCCAAGCGCCGTGCGCATATTCCGCCGGTACGCCTGTCGAGCTTGCCGGACCGTCTCGCCAAAGCAGATCAGCGCGTCGTCAACGTCCACCAAAGGCGATCTCACCTTCCCCAGCATCTCTCTGTGACCACAGAGCTTGTAATCCACAGAATCATCGACCAGCCCGGCCCGCACCGGATTAAGATGGATATAGATGATCACTTGATCCAAATACTGCTGGTCCTCCACCAGCCGCGCCTGATATCTGCTCTGCCACAGCGGGCCGCTTCGACGCCAACGTCGATTGAACGTTCGGCTGTACGTTCCCTGCAGATGCTTCATCGTGCGCGAGAGCGGGATAGCGGACGTCCGTACGGCCAGGTGGAAATGGTTCGACAGCACGGCCCACGCCAGGATTGTCAACCCATCGCGCTGCTTGGCATCCCGTAGAAGCTCAACAAACGCGATCGCCTCTTCCGGATTCGCAAGCACACTCTCACCGCGGGCAAAACGGTTGTACACGTGGTACACCCCACCCTCGATCAGTATCCGCGGCCGCCTCGGCATCTTAAGGTTCCTACGCCATGAACCCTATCACTACTTTGTCATCTTTGTCTGACCTGGCACCGATGTGACTCATCGGATTGAATTTGATTGAAAATGACGGATTATTACGTATACTGTTTGTTGTTGAGCGGTTTGTTGTTGAGCGTAATCACATCATTGGGTTTCCTGAGCCAGAGGGGAACATGAGCCCTGGAAAAACGGCTTTCGAGAGAGGAGGATCATCGACTAAGGATCATCGACTAAGGGACTGAACGTCGAGGTTGGGGGTCTTCCATCTCGAGCGATGCCAAGACCTCACGATTACCATGAACAGGTAGCGCGGCACTGCTTGCCGCGTTACCGAAGCGGAAGCTGAGAATCGGTTGATCGTCCGGCGCGCAGCGGCGGTTCGACGGTCGCCCCAGCGGAAGACACCGGCTCACCTCGCACATCAGGGTGCTCCGTGTCTGCACATCCGCCGGTCGGCTCCCGCTCGTCGGGAAGGAGGTACCAATGCGATATCGAACGACGATGTGCCTGGTCATCCTCGTGCTCGCGATTGCGGGTACGGCCGCGGCACAGATGGGATCCGAGCTCAAGGGCCGTGTCATCTATGAGGACCAGCCGATGCCCGGGGTCACCGTGACCCTCAGCTCACCGGCCCTGCAGGGTCAAAGGGTCGCGACCACCAACGCCCAGGGAGACTACATCTTCAAGGGCCTGCCGGCGGGTGACTACAGGGCGCGCTTCGAGCTCGCGGAGTTCGCCACCCTCCAATATGACGTCAGGATGTCGACATCGCAGCCCAGAGTGCTGGATGCAATCATGTATCCCGAGGCGATGTCCGATGAGGTCGTAGTCACCAGCTCGTTCGAGACCGTGAGCACCAGCGCTCAGGGATCGTCGACCATGCAGCAGTCGACCATGGAGAAACTGGCGGTGGGGCGCGACATGAGGAGCGCGGTTCTGCTGTCGGCGGGCGTTACGAACACCGGACCCAACGGGAACCTCTCGATCTCGGGCGCGCAGTCGTGGGAGAGTCTCTACACCGTCAACGGCGTCGTCGTCAACGGTAACACCTGGGGCCAGCCCATCAGTCTGTTCATCGAGGACGCGATTCTCGAAACCACCACCATGACCAGCAACATGTCGGCCGAGTATGGGCGCTTCGCCGGCGGCGTGGTCAACACGGTCACCAAGTCCGGTGGCAACGAGTTCTCGGGCTCCTTCCGCACCAATGTGACCAACGACAGCTGGAACGGCGAGACGCCGCTCACCGTCGCCCAGGTGGACGAGAACAACTACATCTACGAGGCCACATTCGGTGGTTACATCGTGCGCGACGCCCTGTGGTTCTTTGCCGCAGGCCGCGACACGTCGAACAAAGGTTCGGACCAGCTCGTCACGCCCGGCCAGCCGGAGGCGGGCATACCCTACCCGTCGGGCTCGGACCAGACCCGCCTCGAGGGCAAGCTCACCGGTTCCATCGGACCCAACCACCGCGTCATGCTGAGCTATATCGACGTCGAAAGTACGTCTACCAACCAATTCAATTGGGAACCGGCACCAGACATGGACTCACTCGCTAATAGCGAAGGAGTCCAATCCGGTTTGTCGGTGACCTACACCGGTGTGCTGTCCGACAACTTCTTCCTCGAGGGCCTCTACTCCAAGAGGGACCAGAGTAGCGTTGGCGGCGGGACAAAAGATTACCTCGGCGGTTCCCCGATCTGGGATTACCACACGTACCCTCACCTTTAACGACTCCTGGTTCGACGCCCAATCCGAACCGTGGGATAGTCGCGGGCAACGAGAATTACTACGCCAAGGCGTCGTGGTTCGTCTCCGGCGGCGGCACCCACGACCTGGTCTTTGGCGTCGACTACTTCGACGACACGGTCAAGGCAAATAACAGGCAGACGGCCTCCGGCTACTCCTTTTGGAACTATGGGCCCGAAGTGAACTGGGACACGCCCGGACAACCCCTGGTGACCATCGATACGTACGGCGGCTACATCGTCTGGTACGACATACCGATGGATTCGCTCGGCAATCATGTCGAAACGACCTCGCTCTACGCCAACGACACCTGGCGCGTCAACGACAAGCTGACCGTCAACCTCGGTGTGCGCTACGACAAGCACGACGCCACCGACGCGGCCGGATTGAAGACCGCCGACGACTCTCGGGCCAGCCCGCGCCTGTCGGCGAGCTATGACGTCAAGGGTGACGGCAGCATCGTCCTCAACGCCGGCTTCAACCGCTACGTGACCGCTCTCACCCAGAATCAGAGCACCGATGGATCCGCGGCCGGCGATTATACCTACATCTATTACACCTACGCCGGACCCGAGATCATTGCCGGCACGCCGGAATATCCCACCAATGAGGACGCGCTCGACGCCATGTTCGATTGGTTCTTCAACGTCTACGGCGGTACCAGCAACCTGGACTTGGCCTATGTTCTCAAATGGCCGGGCCTGACACCGAAGGTGGGTGACGACCTGAGGGCACCCTACGGCGACGAGTTCACGCTCGGCGCCTCGTTCCGCCTCGGCACCCGGGGCGTGCTGCGGGCCGACTACGTGCACCGCAAGTACGGCAGCTTTTACGCCGCGGAGAACACCCCCGGGGACTACACCGAGATTCCGGGCTTCGGCGAGCTCCTCGACGTATCGACCTATACCAACGACGATTCGGTTCACACGCGCAAGTACGACGCCATCATGGGCCGCTTCGACTACCGCATCGGCTCGCGCTGGAACATCGGCGCCAACTACACCTGGTCGAAGGCCGAGGGCACCTTCGACGGCGAAGAAGATTTCATGGGTCCGGTGTCCGGCTCGATCTTCGAATACAGGGAATACAAGGAGGCATCCTGGTACATGCCGAACGGCCTCCTGTCCCTCGACCAGACCCACAAGTTCCGGGCCTGGGTGGTGTGGGACGCAATTGCCACCAACCACCACAATCTTTCGCTGAGCCTGTTGCAGTCATTCCTCTCGGGAACGCCGTACGGCGCCAATGCCTTGGTCGACACCGTGCCGTACGTCGGTGACCCCGCCGATCTCGGATACGTCGGAAGCGTGAAGCCTCAGCGGTACTACTTCACCGACCGCGACGCCTTCAGGACTGAAAGCGTCACCCGCACCGATATCGCCCTCAACTACTCGTTCTTCATCAACATCGGTGGCGGCCAGCTCGAGCTCTTCCTGCAGCCCGAGGTGATCAACGTGTTCAACGAGCATGCCGTAGATGATCCAAACACTATCTCCCTTGCCGCCCGCAACGACAGCAGCCTGGAGACCTTCAACCCCTTCACCGAAACACCGGTCGAGGGCGTCAACTGGCGCAAGAGCGATGAGTGGGGTACGGCGGAGAGCGAGGGCGCGTACCAACAGCCTCGCACCTTCCGCTTTTCGCTCGGACTTCGTTTCTAATAATCCGTTGGATCGTCTTTCCGGCCCCGGTGCCTCGGCACCGGGGCCTTCTTTTCGCTCCGCCCGTCTATCATGAACGAGGAGTTGTTGATCCAATCGTGGAGGCACATTGAGCATCGAGTTGAATCGAGTGGCGCCATTTCTGGTGTCTGTCATCGTCTGTACGTCCGGGTGCTCGCCCGGTCCTCTCGGCTATCGTGCGCCTGAAGGAACGCCGATCGTTGTGATCTCGATCGACACCCTGCGATCGGATCGGCTGCCGGCTTACGGCTACGACGGGGTCGAAACTCCGGCCATCGACGGTCTGCGGCGCGACGGCATCCTCTTCGATCGTGCCTATACCCACGTGCCTTTGACATTGCCCGCCCACACCTCGCTACTGACGGGGTTGCTTCCACCGGATCACGGCGTGCGGGACAATCTCGGATATACAATCGACCCGACACGTCAGACCCTGCTCCAACAAACGTTGCAGGACGCAGGCTACGCGACGGGTGCTGCCGTTTCGGCTTTCGTTCTCCGCAGGGCGACGGGTATTGAAGCCGGTTTCGAATTTTACGAGGATCGAATCAGGCTCAGGCCGGACCCGGGCGGTCCGGGGGTCCAGGCCGTCCAGCGCCCGGGCGGCGAGACCCTCGAGGCCGTGCAACCCTGGCTGCGATCTGTCGCCGATCGGCCGTTCTTTCTGTTCTTCCACATCTTCGAGCCCCACACCCCCTACGAACCCCCGGCCGAGTACGCGGCGCGCTACGAGTCTGCGTACGACGGTGAGGTGGCGGCGGCCGACGCAGTGGTCGGCGATCTCCTCGACGAACTGCGCGATCTCGGCGTCTACGATAAGGCGTTGATCGTGTTCCTCTCCGACCACGGGGAGGGTCTCGGTGACCACGGCGAAGATGAGCACGGTGTGTTCCTCTATCGCTCGACGCTGCAGGTGCCATTGATACTCAAGCTCCCGAAATCAGAGAGGGCCGGCGAATCGGTAGACCGCACGGTGCAGCTGATCGATGTGTATCCGACCCTTGTCACGGCTCTTGGACTGCCCGCGGATGACCGTCTCCAGGGCGCGACGCTGCTGGCCCAAGAAGGCGGTTCATCCGACAACAAGCCCATTTACTCCGAGACACTCTATCCGCGCTTGCACTTCGGTTGGAGCGATCTCGCGGCGGTTATCGTCGGTCGTCACCACTTCATCGACGCGCCCCTGCCGGAGCTCTATGATCTCCTCTCGGATCCCGACGAGATGGACAACCTGGTGGGCTCGAATCCTGTGCTGGAGACTGAGCTCGAGACGGCGTTGAGCGCCTACGATCGGCAGCTGGAAGCGCCGGCTGCGACCGACCCCGAGACCAGGCGCAAGCTGCAGGCCCTGGGCTATGTGGGTGAGGCGACCATGACCGACGCCGATGCGCTCCCGGATCCCAAGGAAAAGATCGGGCTCCTAACGGATATTCGAAACGCTCATCGTCACTTCGCCGATGGTGACCTCGATTCCGCGATACAGGCCTTCCAGTTGATCGTCGCCACCGATCCGGGCATCGAGGATGCCTGGAATTACCTCGCGCTTTCGTATCTTGGCCAGGGTCGGTTGCAGGAGGCGGCTGCGACGTACGACACGGCGCTCGAAAACGTACCGCACTCCATGCGACTGTCCTTGAGAGCGGCGATGCTCCTTTATCGGATGGGTCGTCTGAACGAGGCGTTTGATCTCGCAAACCTCTCCAAAACCTACGATCCAGTGGCGGCACACGGGCTGCTCGCCCAGATCGCCTTCCGCCGGGGTGATCTCGAAGGCGCCGAGATCGAAGCCCGCCAGGCGGTGTCTGTCGTCGGCGACAGACGGCCCGAAGCACGGCTGATCCTGGCCGATATTCTGATCGCCCGCGGAGAACCTGGCCAAGCCGCGGAATTGTTGTCACGCGCCCTCGACGAGGGCATCCTGGACGAAGCGATCGTTGCGAAGCTCGCCATGACCTATTTGCGGCTCGGCGAGATCGACAACGCCGAGACCGTGCTCAAGGGGTTTGACGATACCGATGATCCCGGAATTCTGGTGGCGCTCGGCAGGACGGCGATGGCTCGCGGCCGATTGGACGAGGCGAGGAGGTGGCTCGAGCGAGCACACCGAGTCGCTCCGACCGACCCGACGATCAAGCTCAACCTTGGCTTTGCTGCCATGAGCGAAGGCAGGCTGGCGGAGGCGGAGAGTTACTTCGAGCAAGCTGTTGCCGGCAATCCGGCGTCGTTCGACGGTTGGAACGCGCTTGGGTCCGTCCGCGGGAGTCAGGGCGATCCAGATGCCGCGATTGAGGCGTGGGAGCGAGCCCTCCAGATCAACCCGATGGCGCTCCAGGTCATCTACAATCTCGGCGTCGCCCACGCCCAGGCCGGACGCCCGGCACAGGCTGTGGATTATCTCGAAAGATATGCGGTCCGAGCGGAGCCGGGACCGCGTCGTGATCGCGCGCTCGCGATGGCGCAGGAACTCCGTCAGGCTTCTCAGAGGCGCTGATTCGATCAGGGAAGCTGGTCGAGCACGAACCGGGCCTGCTTCGCCCGCGGGTGGTTGGGGTCGGCGTCGATCGTCGCCTGCAGGTGTACCTTCGCCCGCTCGATGTCGCCAAGAAACCCGGCGTAGAGCATCCCGAGCTCGAAGTGGGCACCACTGTGCGCCGGGTTTCGAGCCAAGACCTCCTGCTGAACAATCGCGGCCTCCTCATAACGGGAGCTGGTGCGGAGGAGGATCCCGAGGTTGAAGAGCGCTCGAGAGTCTCTTTTGTCGATCTCACCCGCGCGTCGGTAGGCAGTCTCCGCCTCGTGTGTGCGGCCAAGCTCTTCGAGCGCGATACCGAGGTTGTTCCAGGCCCCGGCCGCGGTCGGCTCTCTGGCGATGGCGGTCCGGGCGAATCGTTCGGCTTCGGACCAGTCCTGGCGCTCGATCGACACCAATGCCAGATTCAGCCAGGCGCGACTGAATTCAGGGTGATCCCGCGTCAGCTCCCGCCACACGGTCTCCGCTTCATCGATCAGGCCGAGCCGCAGCAACGCCATACCTTTGGAATTGCGTGTGCCCACGGAATGAGCCGGCGCGGCTCCGGCGTTCTCGAACTGATGTCGCGCCTCGTCCCTGCGGCCTTGCGCCGAGAGCAGCTCGCCGAGGGCGAGGTGCAGATCCGCGCGTACCGCTGGGCTGGATCGAATCGCCTCGCGCAGCGCTGTCTCGGCCGCTGGATCGGAGGCCTCGGCGAGCAGCAGCGCGAGGCGGGCCGGGAGATCGGAGTCGACGGCGCCGCTCGCAATGGCCTCGCGGTATACCGAGACAGCATCCGAGGCCCGCCCGGCACTCGTGAGCACCGTGCCGAGAAGCAGCCAGGCCTGGGCGAAGGATGGGTTCCGGGAAATGACCGTCCGCAGCCGCCGCTCTGCGGCGTTGTAGTCTCCCGACGCGAGCTCGACAATCTCCGCGTAGCGCAACGCCACCCAGTTGTTATCGGGGGATGCCTCGAGCAGTGGTGCGAGCTCCGCAACCGCCTCGTCGTTCCTGCCCAGGGAGGCCAGGCACCGGCTCCGTTCCAATCGAGCCTCCAAGAAACGGTCGTTCAACTCGAGCGCGCGGTCGAGGAGATCGAGGGCACGTTGGTATCGCCCGCGGTGAATCTCTGCATCCGCCTCGGTGGCGAGCGCTTGACCGCTCCAGGGTGCCGCGGCGCTTGCCCTCGCGGCCACCGCCGCCGCCTCGTCCATGCGGCCGAGTAGAAGGAGCGCTTGACTGAGGTCTCGGAGGGCGGTCAGGTTCTCGGGGTCCATGGTCAACGCGTATTGCGCCCGTTGCGCGGCTTCCTGGGGTTGACCCGATCTCAACAACCTGCCGACCGCTTGCAGCTCCCGGTGGACGGCGAGCAGCTCGACCGGATTGCCGCGACCCTGCCCTTCCGGACGCCCGGGATCGCCGGCGATATATCCCAGGGCGCGAAGCTGTTCCGCCGTCTCGGAGTCGACGGTTACGGTACTGTCGACGTCGTCCGCTTGTGCCGCCCACTTCTCGATTTCAAGCGCAAGGCGACGCACATCTGTCGTCCGGTCGGCCGCAAGGTTTTGCAGCTCGTCTGGATCCCGGCCGAGGTCGTAGAGCTCCACCACCGGCGCATCGATGAATTTCATGGCGCCCTGGCGAACGGTCCGGAGACGCGACCAGCCGTAGGAGAAGAACGGCGCCTCCGTCTCGGCGAAGAGCAATCGTTCCGGCGTCCAGTCTTCACCGCGGAGGATCGGCACGAGACTCCGCCCCTCGAGCTCTTCGCAGTCGGGTTTCGGATCGAGGGCCAGGAGGTCCATGACTGTCGGCACCAGGTCCACCTGGCTGATCGGCGCGTTGATCCGAACGCCGGAGGGTCCACCCGGTAGCCTCAGTATCCAAGGGACTCGGAGGGTGGAGTCGTAGACCAGGAGCCCATGAGTAGATTCGCCGTGCTCGCCGAGGCTCTCGCCATGATCTCCGACCGCCATCACCATGACGTCGTCGCCGCCCACTCTCGGGTGCTGTAGCAGGCGTCCGATCTGCGAGTCCATATAGGCGATCTCACCGTCGTAAGGCTGGTCCCGATACTCTTCCGCCCACGGCGAAGGCGGCGAGTAGGGAATGTGGGGATCGTAGAAATGGACCCAGAGAAAATATGGTTCGTCACCGCCGAGCGTGTCGAGCCAAGCGAGAGCGCGATCGGTGGTTGCCCCGGCCCGACGCTCGAGTGTCATCCGCCTTTCAAAGTTTGTTGTAGAGGAACGGATCCGATCGTCATAGACGTCAAAACCCTGGTCCAGGCCGTAGCGACGCTCCAGGACTGCTGCGGATACAAAGGCGGCGGTCCGATAGCCTGCCGTGGAAAGCCACTCGGCGAGCGTCGGAACGTCGTCGCGAAGGTGGTGGGTCAAATTGTCGCGGATGCCGTGCCGCCGTGGGTAGAGGCCGGTGAGCAACGACGCGTGAGTCGGCGCCGTAATCGGGGAGGTGGCGAACGCACGTTCGAAGACAATGCCATTCTCCGCCAGTTCGGACAACGCCGGAGTCTCGACGTTCTCGGCTCCGTACGGCTCGAGATGGTCCGCCCGGGTCGTATCGAGGGTGATCAGCAGAATCGACGGGCGGTCTGTCTCCGAGAAAACGGATGTCGGATCATCAGATCGTCTCTCTGAACACGCGCCGCACAAAACGAGACTGAGCGCGATAAATATCGACCGGTGCCACCACAAATCAAGCGAAATCCGTCGAGACTTCATAGGCGTCATCAAGTTTACCCGCGAGGTGGAGAATTGCTGGCGATATTCTGAACCGCCAAGAACGCAAAGTACGCAAAGACATCGCAATATCCTTTTGCGTGAGATGGCAAAAAGAGTCTTCTTTGCGCTCTTGGCGATCTTTGCGGTTCAAAAGAATGGGTGGACGGCGTCCTGGAAAATGAGTACGCCAAAATGGGATCACTCGGCGCCGATGAGGGCAGCTGTCTGTGCGGCGAGCCGCGCGTACTCGGACTCCCGTTCCGAGTTACCGAGACGGCCATTGAGATTGGCGAGAAGTACGTACGTTATTCTGAGTTCCTCGCCCTTCGGGCCTTGCTGTAGGGCAAGCTCGGCGAGCTCGACCGCCTCCGCATAGCGTTCTCCCCGTTGCAGAAAGGACATTGCGAGCACCAGGTATGGGCCGGGCGACTGTGGGTTCGCCTGCATGGCGTTGCGCAGCACCCGTTCCTGCTCGGCTGTCCTGCCGCGACGCCCTTCGAGTTGACTCAACGAGATGGCCGCCGGAAGGCTGTTGGGTGAAGAGCTCAGCTCGTTCCGGTAAGCTTGCGCGGCCTCGTCGATCCGGTTCTGGCTCTCCAGGAGTTGGCCCTTGATCAGGCTCGCATCGGGTACCCGTGGATCGAGGCGCAACGCGGCGTCGAGCTGCCCATTGACGGCGTTGAAGTCTCCGCGGCGCAGAGCGAGCGCGGCGAGCCGGACGTGGGCGGTCGCCAATCGCGGGTCGAGTGTCAGAGATTCATGAAATAGTTTCTCGGACTCCGCAAATCGTCCGGTGGTCTCCAACACCCGTGCCAGGGCGAACACGATGTAGGGATTGTCCGGGTGCTTCACCTGCGCCGCCAGCAGGAGTTGCTCGGCCTCCGCGGGCTGTCCCGTCGATATCAGTGCATCGGCGAGCTTCGACACCAGAGACGGATCGAGAGGTCTTCTGGCATGCGCCTCACGATAGGCCGACAGCGCCTCAGCCATGCGGCCTTGGCGCCGGTAGAGCTTGCCGAGAGAGAACCATCCGTCGACGAGAGAGTTGTTGGCCTCGACGATCTCGAGGAGCATTCTCTCCCCTCCGGCCTCGTCGCCGGCTGACACGGCTGCGGCGGCCTTACCGAAAAGCTTATAGATCGGAAGCATGCTTCTCGGGCTCGGGAGGTCGTCGATCGACTGCCCCTCGTCGGGACCCACGCCGGCCGCCACATAACCCAGCGCTGCCAGCTTGGCGATCGTGGCGGCGTCAGGCTCGTTCGAGGCCTCCATCGCCCCCCGCCCGAGCCGCTCGACCAGAATATCGAGCTGGCGGGCCATGCGCTCCGCGACATCGGGGCTCGTCCGGTAGAGGTTCTCCTGCTGCTTGGGGTCCCGAACGAGATCGTAGAGCTCGGGGTCGGATGACTGGATGAACTGGAACTGCCGATCCTGGAGGGCCGTCAAAGGGCTCCAGCCGAAGTGGAGCTTCGGGTAGAGCGTCTCGGCATACACGGGTTTTTCATCGAACACCCCGGCGCCGCTGATGAGGGGCCACAGACTTTGGCCCTGGATACCCCCTGGAAGTGGGAGGTCGAGGGCCTCGGCAATGGTCGGCATGATGTCGACGAGCGACACCACTTCCTCCCGCCTGACGCCTCTCGAGGTCGAATCAGGGTGAACGATAATCAGAGGAACGCGCGCGGTGGTTTGGTAGAGGAGCAGGCCGTGGTCGAACTCGCCATGGTCGCCGAGGCCTTCGCCATGATCTCCGGCAAAGACGATCAGAGTGTTCGAATCGAGCCCTGATGACCGGAGATACGCCTGCAGCCGGTCGAATTGTGCGTCCGCAAACGCCACCTCGCCCAGGTAGGGGTCGCCCGGGTACTCGCGGGCGAAGGCCGGCGGGGGTTCATACGGCAGGTGGGGATCATAAAGGTGGACCCAGGCAAACCACGGTTGCTCCGACTCCTTCCGGAGCCAAGCAATGGCGTCGTCAACGACCGCGTCAGCAGGTCGTTGGATCTGAGCGAACGACATCAACGTGGGATCGTATCCACTCTCGGGCTCGGTGTAGGTTTCGAAGCCCTGGTCGAGGCCCCATCGTGTGGACAGGACGAAAGCTCCGACAAAACCACCGGTGCGATACCCCGCGTCGCTCAGCAGCTCCGCCATCGTCATCAGCTCCGCCGGGACGACATAGTTACTGTTGTCCCGGACCCCGTGAAAGACCGGGTAGGTGCCGGTAAAGAGGGAGGTGTGCGACGGCAGCGTCAGCGGTGTCGGCGCGATGCAACGGTCGAACACAACGCCCCGGTCGGCGAGTCCGTCGACGAAGTCGGTTCGGACATTAGAGTTTCCGTAGGCTCCAAGGCGGTCTGCGCGGATCGTGTCGAGAGTGATCACGAGCACGTTGAGGCGGTCACCGGCGGCGGATGGGGCCTCCTGCTGAGAACATGAAACCGAACATACGGTCGCGAGGACCGTAAACCACAAGCAGGAAAGGCCTCGTGGAGAGGAATGCGGGAGATGGACTACAAACTTCATGATTGATCATGATAAACGACCTCGATCGTGGTTTCGGCAGTTGGAGACGGGATCTGTTTTCCGGGCGTCGGTGGTGGCCTGGACGATGTAGATCTCGCGAACGACGAGATTCAAGGCGGCTGCCTCTGGCGCCGGACATAGCCTGATCGAGGCAAACGTCGGGCACGACATCCACCAGCGGTGGTATTTCTGGGAGCTGGGTGTTCCCTGGAAGAACCGGGAAAAATACGACGTTCATTCGCCGCTGCTGCGCGCGGGCAACGTCAAAACACCGACTCTGTTTCTCGGCGGGCGGATCGATTGGAACGTGCCCATCCTCAACGCCGAGCTGTTCTACCAGGCGCTGAAAGTGCAGGGAATCGACTCGCAGTTGGTGGTGTACCCCGGTGTGCATCACGGCGGTTGGCCGGAGTCATTTGAAAAGGACTACCTGGTGCGCGTCACCGACTGGTTCAATCATTACGTTAGAGCGGAAGGTGCCAATCCCTAGAACTCGGGTTGAGCGAGGCAACGCAGGGGTGCCAGCCTTCGAATTGTTGGAAGGGTCCCGCGTGAGCCTCCTGCAAAACTCAGCGATTTTCGACAAAGCAACAGCAACACCTTAGATCGCTCGTGCACTGCGGTAGATTCTAGGTGAAGTTGTTGTAGGCGCGTCCTTTAGGGCGCGCGAGAAGCGCATTGAAGGTATCGTTGGCGGGCCCTGAAGGACCCGCCTACAAACGAAATCTGTGAGGCTCACATTGCATCCTTGGGTGACTGTGGCGGTGTTGATCGGACGCGGCTGAGCTAACCCGGTGAGCGAGAGCGAAGCGATCATTTCTGATCTCAACGCAGGAAGCATCCACTTCAACCCAGGGGCTCGAGACAGGCCGCGAGTTCACGCTCCTCGTTGACTGATAGGTTCTGCAGCGGCGCGCGCACTCCACCGCCGTCAAAGCCACGCAGCCTGGCGGCAGCCTTGATCTTGGGGACGTAATTGCCACTCCAGACGTAGAGCAGCGACGGGATCATCCGCGACCACAGTTCCATTGCGCCGGCGATATCGCTGCTGGCGACCAGTTCATAAAGGCGTACGCTCTCGCGCGGCATGTAGTTCGCAGCACCCCAGATGCATCCTTGAGCCCCGGCAATGAAGCTGAAGACGGTATTGGGATCGCAACCGTTGAGCACGTTGTATCCGGTAGCGAGGTACTCCTGATGGGTAGTCAGGTCGCCGGCGCTGTCCTTGATGTAGTTGAAATGCTCGAGCTGGTTCAGGCGCTTGAACAGATCGACCGAGATGCCGATGCCGGTGGTTTGCGGGATGTTGTAGCCGATGATGTCGGTTTCGACCACGCCATCGATGGCCTCGTAAAACGAAAACAACCCGTCGTCATCCTCCGGGCCTTCGAGGTAGGGCGGCAGAATCATCAGCGCATCAGCGCCAAGCCCCTGAGCCTCTTTGCTCCGCTCGATCACTTCGTCAAGCACCAACGCCGAGGACTGGCAAATCAGGTGACAACGTCCGTCGATACGTTGTGCGC
>PVMK01128120.1_pt1 | contig 13828 bp, 10 predicted proteins | sample 1853481 | NCBI WGS metagenome assembly PVMK01 (sample SAMN08533507, study PRJNA380276) | Marine sediment metagenome, whole genome shotgun sequencing project. | reverse complement strand
TAACTATTAATATACCGACGATTGGGCGTGTTATAACACGCCCATTTGGCATACGATTGCGTGAAATACCGCCATTTGGCGGCCTATTACTCCTATACCGCATGATAGGCAAAAATGGCGGCCTATTTACATTTCTGTTCGTATTACCATTTGTGGAAATACCGCTTAAAACTTAAAATATAGAGAATAAGTGTTTATATATTAGTATTATATTTTTTTCTTAAAGTTATTATATGCGCAAGCCTTTTTAATTAAATTACTTTCAAATTATAATAATATGAGGGAATTATCAAGAAAATATTATGGAATACAATGTAATATATAACAAGTGATGCTCACCGCCCAAAGAGATGTAGCAATCGCTATGCTTCAAGGCGTCTCAAACGATGCAAAAGAAAGGGCATAACCCTGCCTTTGGTTCAGTCTCAAAATTGACACGCATCTTTCATTCAGTTATACTTAATGATTTTTAAGCGATCAACCTGTTAATCGGATTAAATTCACAATGATAAGCACAGACAACCTGACAAAAAGTTATGCCGGCCAGAGCCTGTTTGAAGATGCAAGCTTTAAAATCAACGCCAAAGAACGTGTGGGGCTGGTGGGAAGGAACGGTCACGGTAAGACCACTCTTTTCCGTCTTATAACAGGAGAGGATAGACCTGACTCAGGAACAATAATCATACCCAAACACTATCGTGTGGGATATGTCAGGCAGCACCTTGGCTTTACCGAAGACACCATCTTAAAAGAAGGAATAAAAGGCCTCCCTTCAAAAGAAGAACACCACTTTTGGAAGGTTGAAAAAATCCTTTCAGGGCTGGGTTTCACATCAACTGACATGCAGAGACATCCTGCTGAATTTTCCGGTGGATACCAGGTTCGCTTAAACCTTGCCAAAATTCTGGTTTCTGAACCGGATATGCTGCTTCTTGATGAACCCACAAACTATCTTGATATCACATCCATAAGGTGGATTGAACAATTTCTGCTTTCCTGGCAGCACGAACTGATGCTGATCACCCACGACAGGTCTTTCATGGACAGAATTGTTACCCATACTCTGGGCATCCACAGGAAAAAGATGCGGAAGATCCCGGGCAACACAGAAAAATATTACGCCCAGATAGCACAGGATGAAGAGATCCATGAAAAAACAAGGGTAAATGATGAACGCAAGCAAAAGGACATTGAACTTTTCATAAGCAGGTTCAGAGCAAAAGCAAGGCTTGCAAACATGGTACAGTCAAGGGTAAAAACTCTGGAAAAAATGGATAAAAATTCAAAACTTGAAAAGATAAAAGCTCTTGAATTTTCATTTCAGGAAAAACCCTTCAACTCCAAGTATTTGCTTAACGCAGGCAATCTCTCTTTTTCTTACACTCCGGAAAATCCGCTGATTAAGAACCTTGATATCAGCATTGCAAAAGGCGACAGGATATGCGTCATTGGAAAAAATGGTAAAGGAAAAACAACTCTTCTTAAACTGCTGACAGGCGACCTCACCCCTGAAACAGGAACTATTACCTACAACCCTAACATGGAGAAAAGTTTTTTTGAACAGACAAACATAAAAAACCTGGTGGACAGCAGAACTGTTGAAGAAGAGATTTTATATTCCTACGAGCACGTTGACAGTCAGCTGGCCAGGAACATTTGCGGAGCCATGATGTTTCAGGGAGACCATGCTCTAAAAAAAATATCTGTTCTTTCCGGAGGTGAAAAAAGCAGGGTAATGCTGGGAAAAATTCTTGTGACACCGGTTAACCTCCTGCTCCTTGACGAACCCACCAACCACCTCGACATGGAGTCCTGTGACGCTCTCCTTGCGGCAATTGACAACTTTGACGGTGCTGTTGTAATGGTCACCCATAATGAAATGTTTCTCCATGCCCTGGCCGAGAGGCTGATCATTTTTCAAAAAGACGGAATCACGGTTTTTGAAGACACCTATCAGAATTTCCTGGACAAAGTTGGCTGGGAAGATGAGGATCTTGGACCCCGGTCAACACAGAAAAATACTGCGATTGAAAAATTATCAAAAAAAGAGCTGCGCAAAAAACGCTCTGAAATAATATCCGAACGCAGTACAATCTTAAAACCACTTGAAAAACGAATTAAGGCAATTGAAGACGAAATAGAAAAAAATGAAGGCACCTTAAATAATGCAACATCAAAGATGCAGGAAGCAACTCAGAAAGGAAACGGAGAAAAAATAGCAGAACTCTCAAGTATTATCCACAATTCACAATCTTCTATTGACACCCTTTTTGAGGAGCTTGAAGACTTAACTGAAAAGTTTGAGATTAAAAAACAAGAACTCGACAGTAAGCTTGCCGAGCTTAATGAAATTGTAAAAACCTGAACTTGACCAGGGCGGCAGAGGTGTCAAGAGTCTGCTGGACGGGTAGGGGGATAAAAAATAAAAAACTCCTTCCGTATTCTCGAATTAATCATTGGAGTGGATCTGCCACAACTTTTTAGTCCGGCTTCGGCTCTTTTTGTTCTGAATGCGCTTTTCAATTGATTTTTTGGGTGGACGGCTTTTCTGCGCGGCTTCGGTGGATTTGCTGCCTTGCGGATAAGCAAGGTTAATCTTTCCAGTCCATCAATACGGTTTCGTTCCTGTGTGCGAAAACGTTGGGCGGTAATGGTTAACACACCGTCATCCGTAATACGTTTCCCGCCCAGCCGGATAAGCCTTTTTTTCACAGCTTCTGGAAGAGATGGAGAGTTTTTAACATCAAAGCGTAGTTGAGCTGCGGTTGCAACCTTGTTTACATTTTGACCGCCCGGCCCGGACGAACGGATAAATGAAAATGTTATTTCGTTTTCATTTATTGCCATGTTGAGGGTAATATGAAGCATAATGGCTTTTAAGCAATAACATAGTTAAAAAACAATCTTCGCAGAGCACAGAGCTTTTTTATGAATGTCAAAGGCGGAAAAAGCTTTCTCTCGCAGAGCTCGCTGAGAACGCAGAGTTATTTTGTTAAAGTCAAAAGCGTAAAAATCTTTATCACCACCCTGTGAAATGATCAAAGATCAATTCCGATTTTAATCGGAATTATTTCCCGGGGTAAACCGCCCGCTTCGCTCAAGACGCTGAGAAAGGTTGATGGTCCCTGGAATCCTTGACCCCTCGAATCCTTGAATCCTTTTTAATAAACACTCAAAGGCTTTAAATAGTGATGCGGTTCAGGATGAACTTCTTCAATGAGTGAAAAATCAAATATTTCGCCGATTGAAAGATCCCTGCTAATATATTCCATGTTCTTCAGCGCAGGCATAAACGCGGTTGTTGCGTTTACATATTTCTCAGGAAGCGCTGCGCAGTAACGGGGCGAAACAGAAAAAACCTTTTGTACAAAAGCGCTGTCAACCACCTTTATCTCATCTGAAGTAATTTTTGCCGCTTCTTTCGGATTTTCAATGACCAGGTTGCAGGCTTTTTCATGGAGACTGAGAAAACCTTTAAGCAGCTCTCTTTCTTTTAGGGTATTTCCCGTGACCACGATTCCATAACTGGGGTTAAAGGGCCAGATGCGTGATGCCGGAATAACAACAGAATAACCAAACCACTTATTTGCCACAACAGAAAGGGGAGGCGTGCCGAAAGCACCGTCAATTTCACCCGCTTTAATAGCATCCGGAATAAGGTCTGCCCAGGCATAGTTGATGACCTCGATATTTTCTGCACCACTTTCTTTGATCAGAAACCGCGCAATCACATCATGAATGGAACCGGAAGAGGGCGCGCCTATTTTTTTTCCAGCGAACTTTTTAAGCACATCATCTGTTGACTGCTCTTCAGAAGAACAAAACTCTTCTCTTCCGATCATGACCGTTCCTTCCACATGACCCCCGGCGATACATTTTAGGGGCAAGCCTTTTTCTATTCCGATCATGGCCGGAGGAAGACCAATGTATCCGATATCAAGAGCGCCTTCCATGAACGCCTGCACCATTGACGGGCCGGTGCCGAACAGATTCCATTCAGGGGTGATTCCCAGGTCTTTTTCTATCCATTCGAGATTTTTAATCATGTGGGAGGTGTGATACATGGTAGAGAGATAACCCAAGCGGAGATTTTTCATATGCCTGCCTTAATAACTTTTTTAATGATTTTAAATTTTTATTTGAAATTATACATAAAACTGTTTATTGAAGAACTCAGGAAAGTACCGATTGTTATTACGGTATTTTCTTTCTTCAGCATGGCATACATACTTATGGTTGTAGGAGTTTTGCCTCCCATGAGAAAAACAATGGGTTCATCTTTGTTATCAAGGAAGATATTTAAAATCGTGGATGGCGAAGACAGCCCATACTGGGTAAGGTCTTCTGGGACATCTGTGATGACTTCAATATTAATGGTGTCTGTTATGGCAGATATTAAGCTGGTTACTGCTTCCTGGCGGACTTCCTTTTTTGGCTCTGGAGAAACAAGCTCCCATTTTTCTGAAACTTTCTTCAGGATAACTTTTTTATTTTTTTGGATAATCTCAACTCTTTGCATGTCCGCCGGGGAAAATGAAAAAACTTTTACCAGTATTGTATTGTCTTTAAGCTCTTTTTTTTCCACAGGCTCTTTCTCGCTCAGCAAAACAGAAGCCAGTAAAACAAAAAAGATAACTGCCCAGAAGAAAAGTCTTTTTAGATTCATCGTTTAAAACGCCTCCAGGAAATAACAGACAGGCCAATCAGAAAAATAATCAGCGGCTCTATTACCACAGAAGACCAGAAGATCATTCTGCTCTGGTTTTCTGTAAGAAACAGAAGGTCCATGGGTGCCTGCGGAGATCTTGGCCGTGCTACAAGGTCTTCGGTTTTTTCTGAAAGCCAGTTTACTGTATTTAAGAAAAAGTCCCGGTTGCCCAGAATGGTGTAATAATAATTTGTGATAAAGTCAGCATCTCCAAAAACCATTAAATGTCCGGTCTTATCTTTTTCAAAAGAAATTTCGCTCACCAGCGCTACCGGAACCGGGCCGTTTATGTCAACCCCGTTATTAAAGACGGCCTTTTTATCATACACACTTTGAGTGTCCTGTTCCGCCCAGCTGTCAGGACTTGAATATGCGATTATTTCTGTTTTCAGGTCTAAGCCTTCGACCTGAACAGAAGCAACAGACCGGCTGATCGGAAAAACAACTGCGTCGTTCATATTTTCAGCAATGGGATGGCTTCGATCCGGTATGACAATCGGGGTTAAATGATCCATGGCAAACAGCTTGCTTTTATTGTCAATAACAAAATCCCGCGACAGTTTTACTCCCAGGGTCGCCATGTATTTTTCAAGTTCAGGAAGCGGGTAGGGGTCACAGAGCAGGAGAAGACGGCCATTGTTTTTGAGATAGGCGTCAATCATCTCAAGTTCCTGTTTCATAAAATCTTTTTTTGGCCCGCTTATAATTAGAATAGAAGTATCATCTGGAATCTTTTGCTCCTGCAACAAAAGAATTTCTTTTACCTGGTAGTTTTCTTCTCTAAGATCCAATACGACCCTTGCATATCCGGTCTCAGGGTCATTGCCTGAGATGTTTTTTTCTCCATGACCCGTCACAAAACGGACGATCTTTACCCGGCTGTCTGTCAGTTTAATAATAGCGCTGACAATATTGCTCTCTTCAAAGTACAGAACATTTTCTTTTTTTCCCATGTACTCAAGGATACCCGCGCCTTTTCTGCTGATATTAAAGGCTTCTGCTTTTGCCGGATTTTTGTTTAAGTCAATAAATTCGTAAGTAAAACGTTTTGAGGCCCATGAAAAAAGCTGCATGAGCTCCTGATAAGTTCGTCCCTCTTTCCGATCATAAAATATGATTGCATGGATATCATCTTCAAGAGAATCTAAAATACGCTCGGTCCGGGATGAGAGGGAAAATGTTTTTTCAGGGGAAAAATCAAAACGCTTGTTATTATTAAAGGCAATATAGTTTATCAACACCACGGTTCCAAGCACAAAGAACACCAGCAGTAAGAGTTCTATATAATATACTATTGTCTGTTTTGACAGCATGCCGGGAGATTTCATTTCTTACCCCTCCACTGGCGTGATTCAAGAGAGAGAAGCGTTAAAAACAGGAAAAAGAAGGTAATGCTGAGATAGTAAACAATATTAGAGATATCAATCACCCCGCGCGGAAAACTGTAAAAGTGTTCAAAGAGTGAAAGCTGGTGAAGAATAACCATTGCCCTGGTTCCGGCGATTCCCTCATTCCAGTCGATAGACCAGAAAAGAATAAGTATTCCCGCAGTTACCATGGCAGCCACGATCTGGTTCTCGGTTAATGATGAAACAAATATACCGCAGGCAATAAAGGCGCCCCCGAGAAGAAAAAGTCCGAGATATCCTGTAACCAGAGGGCCAAGCTCAATACTGTAAACAATATTTAAAAGTATTGGATAAAGAAAGGTTAGCACCAGCATCACCATAAGAACAAAGAGACATGCGAGATATTTTCCTGCGATGATTGCCATATCTTTTATGGGATGGGTATAAAGAAGCTCAATTGTTCCCAATTTTTTTTCTTCGGAAAATAAGCGCATGGTAAGAAGCGGAAGCAACAGCAGCATGGTTCTTCTCATGTCCTGAAACGTAAACTGCCACAGCCCCAGCTTAATATCAGAACCCACAAAGGTCACAAACATGGTGAGGTTGGTATAGAAAAAATATCCTGATATCACCAGAAAGATAACAAGAACAATATATGCGGTTAAAGAAGTGAAGTAGGAATTCACCTCTCTTTTCATAATAAAATACCAGCTCACTTATTGTTGACCCCTTCTTCTTCTGTTACTACTTTAATAAATATTTCCTCAAGCGTCATGTCCACGGGTCTGATCTCTTTAAGTTTCCAGTTGTTCTCATATACAGACTTTGCGATCTCATTTATTACATCAGCATTTTCTTCGGCCTCTATTTCATAGAATCCGTTCTTTTCTGAGTCCGGTTCTTTTCGGTCAATAGTTGTTATTCCGGAAAGCCCGCTTATGGTATTTATAATATCTGATACCGGACCTTCCGCTTTAAGCATTATTTTAGGTGCCTGCTGAAGCTTCTTTGTAAGGTTTGAGGGTGTGTCTACGGCAACCAGCCTGCCCTGATGCATAATAATCACCCGGTCACAGGTCATGCTTACTTCCGGAAGAATATGCGTGGATAAAATGACAGTCTGGCTTCCGCCAAGTCCTTTTATCAAACTTCTGATATCGATGATCTGCTTCGGATCGAGACCCACTGTGGGCTCGTCAAGAATGAGAACTTCGGGATCATTTAGAAGGGCCTGTGCAATCCCGACTCTCTGTCTAAACCCCTTTGACAGTTTTCTGATCAGCCGGTGAGAAACGCTCTGAAGTTCACACCGCTGAATAACTTCATTCACCTTCTTTTTTTTCATTCGGGAAGGAACACCCTTTATTTCCGCAAAAAAGTTAAGATATGAGAAGACCGGCATGTCCATATACAGGGGCACATTTTCAGGAAGGTAGCCGATTTTCTGCCGGACTGAAAAAGAATCATTTAAGATGTCGCTGCCGCAGATACGCGCGGTTCCGCTGGTCGGGGGGAAAAAGCAGGTCAGGATTCTCATGGTGGTTGTTTTTCCGGAACCGTTCGGCCCGAGAAACCCCATGATCTCACCCTTTTTTACTGAAAAAGAGACTTCCTCTATTCCTCTTGCAGGACCGTAGAATTTTGAAAGGTTTTCAACCTCTATTGCATTCATCTTATTTATTTGGATAGATTAATGAAGCCTGTTTATGGAGCAAATCAAAGGTCTTTTTATCATTTTAACGAATGTCTGTCAATTGTCGTTATTGTCATCAACGTCAGGCAGTATTTCGACAGATTTTTCAACAGGCATTTCCTGCACGTTTTTAAGCTTTCTTTCAATGGCCCTTGATTTTCTGGCCGCAGTCTCTATGGTGTTGCTTGCTTCCTGGAGCTTCTTCTGAGTTTTATCAAGAATATCTCCGAACTTGCCAAATTCTGTTTTAACCGTACCAAGAACTGTCCATACTTCACTGGAACGTTTTTCTATGGCCAGGGTTCTGAATCCCATCTGGAGACTGTTTAAGAGTGCGGCCAGGGTTGTTGGGCCGGTTACAGTAATACGAAACTCGCGCTGCAGCACTTCAAAAAGACCCGGTCTTCTTAAAACCTCTGAGTACAGACTTTCAACCGGCAAAAACATAATCCCAAAGTCTGTGGTGTTTGGAGGATCTATATATTTTTCATTTATTTTTTTTGCTTCTGCCTTTATAAATTTTTCAAGACTCTTTGCAGATTCCTCCACCAGTTCAGGGTCTGCTTTTTCCTGAGCCTCGATCAGGCGGGTATAATCTGCTTCCGGAAACTTTGAGTCAATCGGAAGCCAAACTTCCCCCTCGTCCTTATCTCTGCCTGGAAGCCTGATGGCAAATTCAACTCTTTCGGAACTTCCCTTTTTCGTCGCAACATTTTTCGCATACTGTTCAGGAGTAAAAAGCTGTTCAATCAAAAACCCGAGACTTATCTCTCCCCAGATTCCCCGTGTCTTTACATTAGAAAGGACTTTTTTCAGGTCGCCCACACCCGCAGCCAGGGTCTGCATTTCACCCAAACCTTTGTAAACCTGTTCCAGCCTATCGCTGACCAGTTTAAAAGATTCTCCCAGTCTTTTTTCTAAAGTTGCATGTAGTTTTTCATCCACAGTTTCACGCATCTGTTCCAGCTTTTTAGTGTTTTCATCCTGGAGAGTCTTTAGTTTTTTCTCCACAGTATCACGCATCTGCTCAAGCTTTTCCTCGGTGGTGCGCGTCTGAGTAGAGAGCTGTTTTGAGAAGGTATCCAGTTGATTTTTTTGAAGTCCGGCTATCTCCGCCATTCTGGAAAGAAGAGAATCCCCGAATGCTTTTAAGGAATCTGCCATTTCCTTCCTGGAAAGCTGGTTATTCTGGCTTGTCTCGGTCCTGTTTTTTGCTATCTCTTCTTTGGTTATGCTTTCAGTTCTTTGCTGATTTTTTTCAAAATTTTTCAGCTCCTGATCAAAACCCGATATTTTTTTTAACAGTCTGGAAAAGAGGAACACCAGCGTCAGAACTGCTGCCAGAGTAATGAGAACAAATATAATAATGAGAATGTCTGTCATATAAATTTCCGAAAGAGTTTGTATAATTTTGATACAGCCTATCATTATTTTTTAATAACTTAAACAAAGATTTTAGAACCTTACTGAAGCTTCTACAGGCCTTTTACCGGTTTGTACTGCTAACCCCCACACTGTGTGCTGTACCTAACAGTACAAACCAAGAAATCAACCTTAATTACCGGGATGCCCCGTCTTGTAGGCGGGAAGCATCACTTTTTTTCAATTTCAATAAATCTGCTGTAGAAAATGAATTTATGTCGCGACAAAAACAAAATGTCAGTAAAGGTTAAGCAGCCAAAAGAATATGATCCTCCTTAAAACCATATTTTTCAACGATATTCTTAATGCTCTTATATGAGAATCTGGCTACAGATTGTTTTTTGTACATGATTTCAACAGAACCATTACTGTGCTGTAAGACTAAAACCTTTTGTCCTGCAATAGATGCCCATTTACGCGACGGAGGTATCTGTAGTAAAAGCCCATAAAATTTTATGGTATGATCCTTAGAAACTGTTCTCGGTTCTTTTAAACAGAGAATTCGGTCAAGTTCTTTTATTGGCGGACTTTTTCTAAATGCAACAATTTGTTTTTTAGGCTTACAACAAAATTTCTTATTAAAATCTTTCAGAAAGGAAGGTAAAAAGTTATTGGCTTCCTCCCTGTTTTTTATTCCTTCAAGCCTCATTTCTGCAATTAACCTATCCTGAAATGTTCCCCATACCCTCTCAATACGACCTTTAGCTTGAGGAGAGTATGCCTTAATAATTTTAATTCCTAATTCATCCATTGATTTGCCAAATTGTGTCCTGAACTGTTTGCCCTCAAGCTGATCAACTATTGTTGCCTCTTTGGGAGAATGAAAGATGGTATGCCGATCTGAATAAAGACTCAGCGGCAACCCTTTATTTATTGCTATTTGCCGTATAAGCCGCAGATATGCCCAGGTACTCTCAGAATTCTCAAACCTGGCCCAGACTTCTCCTGAGGCATCGTCTATTGCTCCTACAATCGTCATAACAGGCCCTCGTGATTCCAGCCAGTCATGGCGTGAGGCATCTATCTGAAGCATTATACCAACTGCTTCCTTGCGATCTCTATGTCTTCTATATTTTCTACCCCTTCGTTTCTGCTTTGCAGAAATACCAGCCTCTCTCAGTATCAGTCTGAGGGATTCTCTGTTTATCTGAATACTTTCTTTTTCCAGAAGTTTTTCCTGAAAATGCCTGTCATTGAATCCCTTATATTTTCCTGCTGCAAAATCTTTCACCTTCTGTTTATACGCTTCGGTGATTTTGACTGCATGGTTATTGCCCCTGTTCCCATGGATTACTGCTTTTACACCACCTATTCTCACCCTTGACAATGATCGATATATGCTTCGATCACTTAATCCAAGTATCTGGGCAGCCTTTGATATATCAACCTGGTTGTCCATTACTCTTTGAATTACCTCAAGTTTTAACTGTTCTTTCATTGTCAGTGTTACCATCCTTCCTCCTATCCTGAATGTTTAACTCTAGATAGGTCTTTTCGGCATTTACTGACATTTTGTTTTTGGCATTAATGTGTCATTTTGTTATTGGTAACACAGTAGAAAATGAATTTATTGAAATTACAATTGTTTTAGTGTATTTTTAAACTGGTTTTAAATACAAAATGAATATATGTTTAACTTATCACCCCCTTATCTCTTACAGAATACGGCCAGAGGAGAAAACAGATGTCTGATCGAAAAAAGGTAATCGTTGTAATGCCTGCCTATAATGCGGCAGAAACATTAAAGAAGACTTTTGATGATATCCCTGAAGGTTATGTTGACGAAGTTATCCTGGTAGACGATAAAAGCAGTGATGATACGGTTAAAGTCTCAGAATCTCTGGGGATACATACGGTTGCCCATGAAAAAAACCGGGGGTACGGCGGAAACCAGAAGACCTGTTATACAGAAGCCTTAAAAAGGGGTGCGGATATTGTAATCATGGTTCATCCGGATTACCAGTATGACAGCAGGCTGGTGCCTTATATTATTGGGTTTATTGAAAAGGATGTCTGTGATGTTATGCTGGGTACCCGTATCAGAACCAGAAAAGAAACCCTTGAAATGGGTATGCCAATATGGAAGTATATCTCTAACCGTCTTTTAACCATAACAGAAAACATTATTTTTGGGCAAAATGTACCTGACTTTCATACAGGATACAGGGCATATTCAAGAGAGGTGCTTGAAACGATACCTTTTCTTAATAATTCAGAAGACTTTGTATTTGACACCGAATTTCTGGCACAGAGCGTCTATTTTAATTTTAGAATAGGCTGTGTTCCGGTACCTGTCAGATATTTCGATGAAGCATCACAAATAAGTTTTAAGGACAGCACTATTTATGGATTGAAGACGGTTATGACTCTGTTTAAGTTTATGGGGCAAAAACTTAACCTTGTTAAACTTCCTCTTTTTAATAAAGCCAAAAAATAGCCCGGGAAACATCAATTCTCTTTAGCTTCAACATTGCTCCGCAAATACAACTTCCTCAACTATCCCTTTTTTGCCCGTACAATTTATAATATTTTAACACTTTATTTAACAAATAACCCTGTGTGATTAAATCAACAAAAACCCGCTATGCGGGCGGTTTGTACATGCCCCACAGGGGCGTGCTTCATGTGCAACGGTACTGCTTTTCATGAAAACAATAAATAAAGGATGAAGCAAAATAAAAATATCTACAAAATATTTGTTTTTATGATATTGTCAATGATTAATCTCTACTGTACTTAAAAACAAAAATATCGCTGGAAGTTGCTTTGATCATAACTAAACACCAGGCGTCAAAACCTGCTTAAAAAATGATTAATTTAACGATATAAATTATTCTTGCCGCTGGTTTTTCTGGTCTCCAGTTTTTCTAAAGGAGAAGTCCGGGGATAAATGGTACTAAAAAACTTAAAAACACTTGAAGACATCCAGAAACTGCTGGGCTGGAAAATATATTCCCAAGCCCTGGAGTTTTCACAGAACGACTCAATCCTTAAATATGATCAAAAACCAACCCTGATATGTGCACGTGTTCAGGACAACGGCACAAGCACTCACCGAATAGAAATCTCTATTACTGCTGAAGGCGCGATTACAAAATTCAGGTGCACCTGTCACCATGGCCGGTTCTGCAAGCATATCGGTGCGGTTCTGATCCACACCCTTCAGCATAAAAGCTTAAAAGACTTAAGCGCACAGATCACAAAAGTCCACAGCAAAAACAAACCTCCGGAAGATGAAATTATTAATTTTGATTTTACGGATTACGGTGACTACGAAAATGATTTTATCCAAAAAATCGAGAATACCAGTTCTTTTTCATTAGCGAAAAATAAAGGAAAAAGATACAAACTTGTTTTCCTGATAGAAAAAAGTGAAGACTACTACTATTCAACAGAGCATGATCCGGCCTACTGGATAATCTCGCCGGGAACCATTAATATCAAGGAAGACGAGACTCTTGGAAAGATAGAACTTTTTGAGGAAAACAAGGTTTCTGAAGAAGTAACAGATGTTGAAAACAGTTTGGCAAGACTCTTACTTGAAAATGAAGAGGCGGATGAATCCCTGGACAAATATCTTGGCCTTATTATAAATAATCCCAACCTACCTGTTTATATAAAATTTGAACAGAACTATCTTCCTTTAAAGCAGCATGTAATTGAATCTACCACCCTGGGTTTTAATATAACCGGGCTTGAGGAAAGCGTCATATTTTTTACTCCTGAGATCAGACTTTTTTACGGAGATGCTGTTTCCATAATTTCCTATGATAATGATAAAAATATTATCCGAAAGGGATTTTCATTTTATTATTTGGATTCCAAGGGTGTCCTGCTTTATAAAAAAGACAGCAGGCTCTACACCAGCTTTTTTTATCACCTGATTGAAAGCAGGGATGAGTTTTTACTTGCGGACATTGCTTTTATTAAAGATTTTGTTGAAAAACAATTAAAGGACTGTGCCCATGTCGATTTTAGTGCAAAATCATTAAGGATTTCCAGCCATAACCCAAAACCTTTTATAGAAATAAGCCCGTCCAGCCGCAAGCAGGGAATTTCTATTGTATTTAACTATAAGGGTCATGAGTTTGCCTTCAAGGACAAAAAGCGGTTCCTCATTACCAGCTCAGAAAACAGTGAGATGGTCGCGATATACCGCAACAGAAAATATGAGGACATGATAAAAGACTATGTTGAAATGGAACTGAGTAATCTGCCTGACCGAAAATTTGTCAAGCTTTATGATTCTGTTTATATGAATTTTGAAATAGGCATAAGCCTTGAAGATTTTCTTTCCATGTATGGCTCTGTTTTTATTGACAAGAATATCGATATAAGGCTGAAGGGAAGCAAAAAGAAAATAACTTCCAAAAAAGGGGAAGTGTCTCTCCACATATCTTCAAATACAGACTGGTTTGATGTCAAGTTAAACTACAGAGATGAAGAGGGAAAGGAAAAACCTGTAAGCATTGATCCACAATATCTTGATAAAGGCCTGCTGAAGGTTGGCGGCTCTTTTGTTCTGCTGACAAAAAAAGACATAGAAAAGATCAAGAAACTTCAGACAGAAGGCCTGAAAAACGACGGCAGCCTGAAAGTTTCAAAACTTGACTTCAACCTGATTGATGAAATTTATAATGACCTTGCAAACAAGAC
>PVMK01128161.1_pt1 | contig 13830 bp, 9 predicted proteins | sample 1853481 | NCBI WGS metagenome assembly PVMK01 (sample SAMN08533507, study PRJNA380276) | Marine sediment metagenome, whole genome shotgun sequencing project. | reverse complement strand
GGGAGAGGAGATGAACTGACCTCGGCCCTCATATCGGCGGCCGCGGGGAAGCACATCCTGATAGAAGGACCGGTGGGAGTCGGAAAGACGACGATCGCTCTGGCGGTTGCTTCTCATTTCCAAAGGGAATTCGAAAGGATCGATGGAGACGAGAGGTACACGGAGCAGAAACTCACCGGATGGTTCGATCCCCCCTTGGTCATGTCGAAAGGCTACTCGGAGGAGTCCTTCATTCAGGGTCCCCTCTCAGTCGCCATGATCAGCGGAGAGATCCTCCTCCTCAACGAACTCAACAGGATGCCCGAAGGCGCACAGAACGTGCTGCTCTCCGCCATGGATGAGAAGACGATCTCCATTCCGAGATACGGGAGGATTCACGCCAAAGACGGCTTCATGATCATTGCCACGGAAAACCCCGACGAGTACATCGGCACTTCCCAGTTGAGCGAGGCCCTCAAGGATCGCTTCGTGTGCATCGATCTCGATTATCAATCCGAAGCGGAGGAGAAGGAGATCGTCCGCCTCAGAAGCCGCTGCGAAGACGAAGACATCGTGGACACCTCGGTGATCTTCTGCAGGCTCACGAGAACCGACGAGGATGTGAGGCGTGGCGCTTCCATAAGGGGAGCCATAGACCTCTCGGACATCTTCTACTCCGCAAATGGCCGGTTCACTGGCGACGTGGACGACTGGATCCGTTGCGCGAAGCTGGCCTTTCTGACGAAGATCGAGCTCCACGACTTCTCACACAGAGGCTTCATGGAACTCATGAAGAGGCTCGCACAAAGGGCCATATCTGAACAAAAAGCGAGAGCAGCAGCGCCGAAATCGAATCGGAAAGATTCTCCTTCCTCACACCCGACCACACCGGCGTCCGCCGAAGCCATCACGAAAAAAAAAGCAAATCGATCCCGACGGGCTCCTGAGAAACCTCGAGGTCTCGCTCGGGCTCGGAAGATATGACGATATCGTCACCCTTCTCTATCGGATACCCCGTTCCCTCGACGAATCCCTCAATGATCAATACCTCGACGAGCTGCTCGATGCCATCCGATCCATGGAGTCCGGCTTCCTGCAAGCAAGACTTCTGTCCATGGTGCTGGATAGGGCGGAGCCGGCGAAGAAACTCAAGATCAGAAAGATGCTCTTGAGGAAGGTCATGTACCTCTCCCAGAGAATTGCTGCGGGAACATCCGGCAAGTACAAGACGTGCGTTACGGAGTACAGACCAGGTTTGGATGAAATCGATGTGGAAAGAACGCTCGAGGAACAACTGGGACATTGTCGTTTCGAGGCGGAAGACATCTACTGCCGCGAGAAGATCAGACAGGAGCGGGGCTACGTTCTCCTTTTGGACGTATCCAACTCCATGCAGAAGGAGAAAATTGCCATAGGCGCGATCGCCACAGGCGTGTTTGCCAGCAAGTTGAGAAAGGACCGTCACGGTGTTGTCGCGTTTGCCGCCGACGCAAGGACCATCAAGCCCATGACGGAAGCAAACAATCTTGAGCGGTTGATGGACCGGATGCTCGACATCCAGAGCGGGGGCGCGACGAACATGAGAAAGGCCCTGCTCAAAGGGCTCGAGATCTTCGAGGAATCCGAATACAGGCAGAAGAGGGGCATCATCGTCACCGACGGACGGGCCACTCTCGGTGGTGACCCTGTCGAGACTGCATCGAAATACGACAGGCTGGATGTGATGGGACTGTCATTCGGACTCGGGGGATCGGACCCCTCGACGAACGCCCTGATGGCGAAGAAGGGAAAGGGGAGATACACGTACGTGAAGAAGTTCGATGATCTGCCGATGGCGATCAGCAGAATCCTGAGCGGAAAGTAGTCGTCGAGGAGGCCACAGGCCCATTGGCATCACGATGTTCCTCTCCGGAATGAACTCGTCTCTTGTCTCTCCCAGGGTTCTTCAAGCGCTGCCCATGTGGTGCGCCTCGGCCTCCTTCGCGTACGCGTGCTCCCGACCGACCATGCAGGCCCGGCGCGCACTGCAGCGCAGAGCGCAGGCCGGCTCCGTGCGCTGGGTGGCGTAACAGACGCTGGCCGAGATGCCCTCCGGCCCCACGGCGTCGCCCGGACACGCCTCGGCACACGGTGCGGCGCACCCCTCGCACGGGTCGAAGCCGCTGAGGGGCGCCCCCAAGGGACAGTCGAGGCCGGTCAGCAGGACGGCCCGAATCGAAAGCCAGGGGCCATAGATGGGATGGAGGAGGAGCCCGAGGCGACTGGAAACGCCGAGTCCCGCCTCGCGTCCGAGGGCAACGAAGTCGGCCCACGCGCCGCCCCGGCGCTCCAGGGGGTACAGCGCGCGGCTCGGATGCCCGACCTGGATGAGATCCCGGGCGAGGCCGTCCAGCACCCGAGCGGTATAGGTGTCGACCGGATCGCTCACCGCCTCGAACTCGGCGGCCGCCCGCAGGGCGTCCCACAGGGCGCGCCCGCCACTGCCCACCACGAGCACCGTGCGCGCCTCGCGAAGCAGCTCCGCCGTGCGCCAGCCAGCGGGCACGAGGGCGTCGTAGCGGGTCGCCGAGAGTGCGCCGCGCAGATTCAGGCCCGCCGCATCGAGGGTGGCTTCGATCTCGGCGAGCTGCGAAGCCATGGGCGAACGCTACCTCCTTGACGCCTGTCTTGGCGAAGTGCCCAGCCTAGCAGTGAAGAGTCCCGAAACCCGAGCGATACCAGCCAACCAGGCTCGGCCATAGCCATGCTCTATTCGATTGACGACTCGTAGAAACGACCGTTGTCTCATGTGCCAGTTTGCCGAAAACTCACACTTGTTGTGGTCCGAAATTCCTAATGCAGCTCAACGGCCGGGTGGTTCGCGTGAGCGACTCCACCTCTGAAGGAAGTCAAACTAGACAGCCCCCGGAACCGTTCGATTCCGAGGGCTTAAGTGGTAGCGGGGGAGGGATTCGCGAGCAGCCTTCGGCTGCGAAGGCCACTGCGACGCGTAGCGTCGCCGGCAACCCCCGACCTCCGGGTTATGAGCGTGGAATCGGGGGTCGGGGGTTTCTCAATGTTCTTGGAATGTTGTGGAGTTCGGCGAAATTAGCGATGGAGCAGGATGGGGCTCGATGGAACAAATCTCCCGCAGCAGTCCCCACACACAACGGAGTAAACAGAAGCATGTTAGAGTGGTCTTTGACCAGTGGGGCCGCGGTCGAGTTCCCGTCGGTGTATCCCGTCAGATGTGCGGAACGAGAAAAGAATGGATGTGGAATTCGAGACGCGGGTGGCTACCCCGAAGAGGAGCGACCTTGGTCGAACGACGATATTTCTACGCTAATTGAAGATTCCCGCACATGGTGATGAATGGCTGAGAAGCCGGTGAACTCTACGCGAGGGAGTGCTCGCGGGTCGGGCGCGCAGAAATCCAAACCCTTGGGTCTCCGTGTTCGTCTTGCCTTCGCTTCCGCGGGCTTCTCGTATGGGATCATTCGCAACGGCATCAACTGGTTCCTGCTCCTGTATTACAGCCAAGTGTTGGGCCTTTCGGCATCGCTGGTGGGAACTGCGCTCGCCATTGCGCTGGGTGTCGACGCTGTCTCCGATCCCCTGCTCGGGCGCTGGTCCGACCGCTTTCACTCTCGGCTTGGACGTCGGCACCCCTTCCTTTATTTCTCCATCATCCCGATAGGACTCCTCTATTTCCTGGTCTGGGCACCTCCGCTCGAGTTTCTGTCGCAGTGGGGTCTGTTCACGTACCTATTGCTCCTCAGCATTGCCTTAAGGTTGTCGCTCACGCTCTTCATCGTGCCCTTGAACGCATTGGTTCCGGAGCTGACAAGCGATTACGACGAGCGCACGGCGCTGATGAACTGTCGGGTAAGCAGCCAGTATTTCTTCGGCACGCTGATGGCGCTGGCGATGTACGGCATCTGGCTCGCGGACTCTCCCGAGTATCCGAACGGTCTCATGCGCGCAGGCGGATATGTGGAAGCCGGTGCCATCGGCGGAGCCCTCGCCATGCTGGGGATTCTGGTGGCCGCAGCGGGTACCCATCGGGACATACCCCGGCTCAGACGAGCCCCGGCAAAGGAAGCGGAGGGGGTCCGCGGTGCGCTGGCGGAGTACGGGGAAACCCTCTCGGACGGGGCCGTTCTGGCGCTCGTCTCCTACGGCGTCATTGGTGCGGTCGCGACCGGGGGCGCTCAGGTGCTCTGGGTTTATGTCCAGGCCTACTACTGGGAATTCAACTCGTCGCAGCTCAGCTGGATGATGGTCACGCAATTGATCGCAGCCGTGCTCGCTCTTGTCTTGACGCCGGTATTCGCGAACCGACGGGACAAGAAGCCCTTATTGATATGGGCGTCCATCGCTTCGATCGCCATCTACGGTTGGCCCTTGGTGCTGCGAAGTCTCGACCTATTTCTGCCGAACGAACACCCACTGCTTTTTCCGCTGATGCTCGTGAACGCTGTGGTCGCCCTTGTGTTCGAGGTCATCACATTCACGATCGCCTACTCGATGATGGCAGAAGTCGTCGAAGCGCGGGAGCTCAAGACGGGCCGAAGAGAGGAGGGGGTTCTCGCGTCGCTTCAGACGTTTGTCGAAAAGGCGTCTAGCGGACTGGGAGCGCTTGTCGGTGGAGTAGCGCTCGATTGGATCCGCTTCCCCACGCAGGTTGACGTGGGAAATGTGCCCATGGAAGCGGTCTTCCGTCTCGGATTAGTGTACGGCCCGGGCTTGATGCTGGTCTACTTTGCCGCTCTCGTCCCTCTGACCTTCTACCGGATCGACCGCAAGACCCACCTGGAAAATCTCGCCAAGCTCGAGAGTGAACACTCGCGCTCGCCGGGCCACCTTGATAAATCCAAAGCCCCCGGAACCTTTCGATTCCGGGCGCTTAGATGGTAGCGCGCGCTACGACACAGTCTGTGATCTTCCGGTGGCGCTGATGTTGCCTGTGGCAGGGCAGGTGGCGGCGTGTGCTGCATGAGCTGAAAGACGCGCGTCGTTTCCAGAGAGATTTCTCAATATTCACAAGATGTTGTTGAGTTATCTAAAGAAACTAGTTGACCTAGATAAGCCTCGTTCGTACAAATCCTCCACAGCAGCCCCCACACTCTTCGGTTGGAGATATGGCCCCCGTGAAGTACACCCCGAAGCCGATCGAGCGGAACGCGTAGCTAGCTGATCCGGAGGCCTTCGGTGGCGCAGAGAATGGGTGAAGGTAAAGGGCAAGGAGAACTAACGTGAAATTGAAGATCGGCCTGGTGTTTCTTGCGGGTTTCGCGGCTTGCGCGGCGCTACTCGTCCTTTTGGCTGCTACTTGGTCGCCCACCAAGGGCGTCCCCGAGTCCGAACAGGACGTCTACTACCCCGGTACCGAGGAACTCGCCCCTGATGAGATGCGTGTCGTCGCGCTGGGCACGGGCATGCCGACCGCTCGCCCCAAGCAAGCGGCTGCCTGCTGGTTGGTCGAACTCGGCAACGGCGACAAGTTTTTCTTCGATCTCGGGGCCGGATGCCACGAGCGGATCGCAGCGCAGAAGATCCCGTACGACTTCCTGGACAAGGTGTTCATCGGGCACTTGCACGTCGACCACTATGGCGACCTCGCCTCATTCTGGCTCGGTGGAACGACCATGAACCGCCTCACTCCCCTCCGTGTATGGGGCCCGAGCGGACACGCACCTGAGTACGGCACCAAGTACGCCCTCGACAGGCTGCAGGAGGCGTACATCTGGGACATTGGAACCCGGGCGGGCTTCATCGACTTCCGTGGCGGGCAGCTAGAGGTCACCGAGTTCCCCTATGACGGCGTCAACCAGGTGATCTTCGAGGAAAACGGTGTGGTCGTCCGCAGCATTCCGGCCGTGCACGGCATCGACGGCGCGGTGAGCTTCATCCTAGAATGGAATGGGCTCAAGTTCGTCTATGGAAGCGACACGATTCCGAACAAGTGGTTCGTCGAATATGCCAAGGGCGCGGATGTCGCCGTCCACGAAGTCTTTCTGCCGCCGCCTCTCCTCATGTCGAAACAGGGATTTGCTCCCGGCGAAGCGCTCATGGTCGGCACCCAGGCCCATACCTCGCCGCAGCAGTTCGGCAAGGTCATGTCAATGGTAAAGCCGCGCATCGCCGTCGGCTACCACTTCTTCAATGACTTCGACACCGAGCCGGTGGTTCGAGAAGGAGTCCGCGAGACCTACGACGGCCCGATTGCCCTCGCTATGGACTACATGGTCTTCAACGTGACCAAGGATGACATCCGGGTGCGGATGTCCGCCATCGACGAGGAAGTCTGGCCCAGCCCGGCCCAAAAGAAGAAGAACGCACCGGACTCCTCGAAGATGATCCCGTTCTCGGACTTCGTTCGCTCCGGTGTAATGCCCATGACGGAAATCGTTCAGCCGATGTTCGACGAGATCAACGAGAAGTACGGAACCGACATCAAGCCGCTATTCAAGTAGCAGCAGACCGTGGTGCCCACGCCCGCGCGAGCCAGGCGGCGAGGTTAGTCGCCGTGCGGTTCATGTACTCGCTTCGAAAAGAAAGCGCCCGAAGTCCTCACGACTCCGGGTGCTTCATTTCTTGGCGGTCGCTGATCAGCGGCCCGGGTCAACGATCATGATGTCATCGAGTGGCTTACGCTCGGTCCCCGCTTTCGGGACCACACAATCGTCAGCCGGATAGCCCACGGGAATCAGCAGGAACGCGCGTTCGGACGCTGGCCGGCCGAGCACCCCGCCGAGGAACTTCATCGGGCTCGGCGTGTGTGTCAGCGCCGAGAGCCCCGCAAGGTGGATGGCAGTCAGCAGTATCCCCGACGCGATGCCCACCTCCTCGTCGAGTTCGGCGGCTCCGGCAACTGATACGGACCAAGTACCGCTAGGCGCTTTCCTCGAGTTTCATCGTGGAGGGATGGAACAGTTCCTCCACCGTGAGTCTCTTGCGGGCCAGGCCCTGTTCGTGGGAGTACCGGAACAGCGCTTCGAGCGCCTTTCGGTTGGGCTCGATGCCGTAGGGCCAAAAGTTCTCCCCCATCCGATCGCGCGTGTCATCGAATTCCTGGGCGAACCACGGCAGCGAGACATTGAACCATCCGCTCTTACGCATATTCGCGTAGTTCAACTGCTTGGCGCGCGAGTATGCGAAGAATACGGCTTCGGGCAGCCAGGGATGCTGCTCGATCGTTGCGTTTCGGATCGCAACTGCGTGCATGATCGGGAAGATCCCAGTCTTAGCGAAGTACTCTTGCTCCGTGCTACGCGAGTCGGGAAAGAGTCTCTTTACCGCCGGATTTCCGGCTGTAAACGCCTGGGGTTCCGCGGCGTGGAAGAGCGCGTCCACATCGCCGTCCACGAGCAGGTCGGATTCGTCCTTGCCGGCCGGGCCGTGAGCGACCGAAATGCCCTCTGGAACGATGCTCTCCTGCTTCGAGGCTTTCCCGGCGTCCGCTGCCGAGGAGTCCTTCGACGAGATCACCCACTCGATCTCCTCGGGAGCGACCCCGTATTCGTGCTGCACGATACCGCGAAGCCAGGTGAGGGAGGTCGATGAGTACCCCGGCGTGGCGACCCTCCTGCCGCGCAGGTCTTGCGGTTTCGCGATGCCACTGCCCGCCCGAATGAAGATGCTCTTGTGACGGAACAACCGGAGGGGAAAGACCGGGATCAGGGTGTAGCTTCGGAAGCCCTCGTTCGCGTAGGCCAACATGAAAGGCGAGAGACCGATCTCGGTCACGTCGCGCGACTGCGTGCCGCTGAAGACGTCCGTGTTCATGTCTCCGATCTTTGCGACCTCGAAGTCCAGGTCGCAACCATCGACCTGCACACGGCCATCGACGAGCGCCGAGACCCGGTCGAAGTTGTAGCCAGCCATCTTGATCCTCAGGCCGTCGCGTGTCGCCTTCTTCGCGGCTTGCGGCGCGCCGGTTGCGTCTGCGAGCCTCGCGCTGCCAGCCAGCGCGGCACCTGCCAGCGCTCCGATTTTGAGAAACCGTCGACGTGATTCTTCCAATTCATCCCCTCCATCGGATCCCCGCGACGGGTCGCTACGCCACGCCGCCCCGCTGTCTATGTGGCCTTCGACACCCAGAATCGCGAGGAGCATAGACCTGTTGTGTTGGGCGACAAGTCGGTTCCTCCGGGGCCAGCAGGCTTCACCCAGCCGATGCGACCACGGCTGCGCTGGAGTCGCCCGTCGCCGATTCTCGTTGTTGCCCAGAACGAGCTGGCCTCCTAGCCTCCCGCTCCCAGACGGAGGGAATACCATGTCGAAACTGACTGTGATCGCAGCGATCGTTGCGATGCTCGCTTGTGCGGGACCAATCGGTGCCCGCGAGATCGTCTACGACGCCGAGCAGCAGGTCTCGAACGCTCAGCACGTCGACGAGTGGAAGGCGGAGGACGCCGAGATCGAGGCGCGCCTCGACGCGCTGCAGAAGAAGCACGGCAAGCGCCCCAACATCATCCACATCATGTGGGATGACATGAAGTACGGCGCGATCGGGCATCCGATGTTGAACGCCGTCACGGGTTACACCTCGCCGAACATCAACAAGCTGGCCGCCGGGGGCATGACCTTCTCTCGGATGTACACGGAACCCTCTTGCACACCGACGCGAGTTGCTGTCACGACCGGCAGGCACCCCGTCCGAAGCGGCATGATCTTTCCGATCTTCCCCATCCACCAGATGGGCCTGCCGGCTTCCGAGAAGACCATCGCCGAGGTGCTGGACGACACTTATACGACGGGCTTCTTCGAGAAGTCGCACTTTGGTGATGTGGAAGAGTCGTATCTTCACAATCAGGGCTTCGACGAGGCGATCTTCACCCTCTATAACCAGTTCGCGGGCCAGATGTTCACGCCGGAGGCCGAGGACGGCTTTTACACGGTGGGCTGGCGTGAAGACACCCACGACGAGCCCTACATGGTGGACAAGAACTTCCGCCCGACTGAGTACCTTTGGGCCGTCGAAGGGTTCGAGGATGGTTCCGCGAAGGAGATCTCCACCCCGAAGACCTTCGATGAGTACGTGCAGTTCAATGCGATGGCCTACGAGCGGGTGAAGAAGTTCATCCGCAAGAATGCCAAGGGCGACAAGCCCTTCCTGTTGGACTGGTGGCCGAATATGATCGAGGTCGGCGACCGCACCCACAACCAGCCCCGCGAGACGGCACATGGCTCGTCGAGTGCCGAGAGTTTCCGGAAGTTCGACATGCAAGTCGCCGAGATCATCGCGATGCTCGAAGAACTCGGCATCGCGGAGAATACGCTCGTCGTTCTGATGGCGGACAACGGCCCCATGGAGCCGCTGTGGCCCGACACCTACCAGAATCCGGGCATCTTCCGCGGCGGCAAGAACGACTTCACCGAGGGTGGCGTCCGGGTTCCGGCCTTCGCTTACTGGCCCGGCGTGATTGAACCGGGTCAGGTGGTGAACGACATCGTCCACTGCACCGATCTCTTCACGACCTTCGCCCGTCTGGGCGGGCGCAAGCACAAGATCCCCACGGATCGGGTGATCGATGGTGTGGACCAGACGGCCCTGCTCCTCAAGGGAGACGGCAACGGCCGGCGCGATCACGTCTACATCTACCAGGGGCCGATGCTGTCGGCGATCGTGAAGCAGCAGTACAAGCGGCACTTTGCGGGCGCGGCGCCCGGGCTGGCCGGCAAGGGCTTCTTCGATCTCTACAAGGACCCGCGCGAAGAGCACCCGCTGATGGCGCAGTTCCTGTGGGCGTGGCCGGGCTTCGACCACATCAAGGCACGCCACGAGGCGCAGATCAAGAAATATCCGCACACGCCGGTGGCACGCGGCGAGCCGTACACGGGGATCGAGCGCCTCCCCAACTAGAAGCGCGACGCGACCGCGCGAGATCGGTCCAAGGCGACGGCTACCGCCATCCGCTACTGGATTCTCGCGTCATGTACTCGCTTTGAAAGACGAAGCGCCCGAAGTCCTCACGACTCCGGGCGCTTCATTTTGGTAGCGGGGGAGGGATTCGAACCCCCGACCTCCGGGTTATGAGAAAGTTTCAGGGTTTTCGAAAATCATAGAAACATCAGAGAGTTACAGACTTACGGAATTTTCGCGTTGCGCCGGATGGGGTTCTTTGCGCCGAATCGACCCCAGAGTGACCCCACCTCTCAATGAGTTGAGATGCCAAAACAACCTGGAATCTTCCGACTCGAACGGCTTGATTTCCGGTTAGCGGAAGGGCGCGCTGCGCCCGAGTCTGCTCCTGCCGGTGCCGCTGATGCTGCCGGTGGCATGGCAGGTGTCGGCGCGTGCAGCATAGGTCTGACAGGCCACGGCCTCCTCGCTCGGTTCCTGATTGAAAGAGTGCCTGCTTTTCGGATCTGCCAGAACGCAGCCCACTCTTCCTCAGCGCCGCCGGCGTCGAGTGTACAGCGCGGCGAGCCCGAAAATCCCGGCGACGAACTGCATCCCCCCGCCCGGCTCCGGTACGTCGATGAGGTGGGGCTTCACCCGGGTGTGCGAGCCGTCGGAGTTCGTCGCCGTCAGGCTCACCGTATAGATGCCCGGCACCGTGTACTGGTGCGTCGGATTCTGGTTCGCCGACGAGCCGGTGTCTCCGAAGTCCCAGTTCCACAAGGTCGGGGTCTGGCTCGACGCGTCCGTGAAGACCACGTCGAGAGGCACGGGGCCGGAGGTCGTCGAGGGGGAGAAGTCCGCGCTAGGTGCGTTCGGCAGGGGCGGCCCGTCCATGGCGACGTCGATCTCGCCCGCAGCACGCTCGCCCGTCTGGATCGCTCCGGGCACGGTGGCCGGCGCGCTGTTGTGCGTCGCTTCGCCGGCGAAGAAGACGTCGCCGCCGACTGGCTGGGCGAGAACCTGGCGCATGCTGTTACCGCCATTCGGATAGCTGCCCGGGGCCGGGTAGGAGTAGGTGCCGCGGACGTAGGGCTCGGTGCTCCAGTCCTGGATCGAGCCCTCGACAAAGTTCGGTGTGGCCTGGCCGCCGAAGACGAGGTCGAGATCGCTCAGCGCCTGGGCGAATCGGGCGGCGTCGTCGGGCAGCGCGCTCATGAACTCTGCGTCCAGCCCCATGCTGTAGCAGGTGAAGACATCGTTCGTGGTGCCCGGCTGGTACTTCGCGGGCGTCCAGCAACCCCCGGCGGGCCCCTCGGTGATGACGTAGAAGAGCTTCGAGCTGTCCCAGAACGTGCTGGAAAAGCGCAGGAAGATCTTCATGCCGTTGCCCATGCCGAGGGTGTTGTAGGCCGTGACCTTGGCGGCGGGGAGATCGGGCACGAAGTCGATGATCTCGGCCTGGAGCACCCCGACGGACACCGTGACCAGGATCGCGTCCGCGTAGTGATACACCCCGTTCGCATCGATCGCGACGGGCTTGATACCGCTCGTGTCGACCACGGTGACGGGGCTGTTGTAGGCGATCCGGCTCGCGACCTGGTTGAAGTAGAGCGAGTTCAGGGCGTCGAGGTAGCCGGTGAATTGGAGACCGTAGACCCCTCCCGAGAACGGCCACAGGTTTCCCTCACGGTGGTAGCTGCGCAGACCGAGGCGCGTGACCGAGGTGCCGTAGAGGGCGCCGGGGCTGGCTTCGTAGAGGTGCCACGCGCGGTGCGAGGAACCGATGTCATGGCCCGTTTCGAGGTGATCCGACATGAGTTCGTCGGTGGGGTCGCTCGCGTGACTGGGATCCCAGAAGTTCCACCAGTCGACGATGTCCGGGTCGCTGCCACAACTGCCTGTCGAGACCCAGCACGTGCTGCCGCCGTCCATCGAGATCAGATCGTCCTGCGTACTCGATGCCCTGAAGATCGGCGTCAGGGCGCTGCTGCCCAGCAGGTCCACGATGTCGCCGTAGACGAAGTTGTTCATCGGGCCGTAGACTTCCTCGGCGCCGCGCTCGATGCCGACCGTGCCGAGTGTGCTCGGGTAGACGCGCCCGCCGTGCCGATTGGTAGCCTCGAGCACGAGCACGTCGAAGCCCAGGTTGTCGAGCTCGTAGGCGGCATAGAGGCCGGCTGCGCCCGCGCCGACGATCACGACGTCGTGATCCGTCGAGGGCTCAACGGCGGACGCCAGACAGGGAATCAGTCCGGGGACCAGCAGGAGCGTCAGTAACAGAAACGCCAAGTTCATTGGCTCTCCTCCCCGCCCCAGTTTAACTCATCTAGCCAGCCAATTGGCGCTCGATTTCGGGATGCGGTGCAGGGAGCCGGTGCCGCTGCTGCTGCCAGTGGAAGGGCAGGTTGGGGCGCACGCCGACTAGAATGCTGTTTGACAATCTATTCTAATTACACATAGATTATAATAAAATAAATTCTTGATAGATATATCAAAAAACCCGATCTCGGCGAACGCAGGACTGACGATACGGCGACGCGTCTCGTATTTGGGCGTGCGATTTCGCTTGCCGAAGGCGCTCCTGGCAGAGCAGAATAGGAGCTATCGATGTCTCGGCAGAAATTCCTATTGGTATTTTCCGTTTCGCTGTTCAGTGCTCTGTTGATCGGGGCGGGAACAGTCCAGGCCTACTCGACGTACTCCCAGAACAACTGCGACCGATGTCACGGAGATTTCCTGTACGATCCCTACGTTTCTCTCAGCGACGGCCAGTCCTGGGAAGATTCGCTGCACAGCGTCCATCAATCCATGGTGAGTTTCGATTGCGCTACCTGCCACACCGGCGGCCGCGGCGGCGGGAATGTGCTGATCCGCACTTCAGACGGCGGCACCGGCCTCGACCCGATCGGTTGTGTGGGCTGCCACGGCCGTGCCGAGGATGATGCTTCCAGCCCACCAAACGGAGGCTACGGTGCCGGGCTTCGGCAGCACCACAACGGCGCCGGCGCGGCGACCTGCGGCGGTTGTCACTCCGACAACACCCCGTCCGACGACGATGTGGACGAGAGTTTCCTGCCGCTGTACTACGCGGATTCGGCGGGTAGCGACAGCGCCCACCCGAATATACCGAGCGATCCCTGCAACCCGGGGGGCGTCGGCGAGGACTACGCCGGGTCGACCTTGGGCCTAGACAACGACGGCAACGGTGTCTATGACGATTCGGACGACGCTTGTGCGGCCGCGACGCCTACACCCTCGGCCACGCCGACCGCCACACCGACTCCCGAGAACGAGTGTCAGTGCGTGCCGCACCGGGTGGTGCCGAGCGGCAACCTGGCCGTCGTGAAAAAGACGACCTCTTCCGGCAGAGGATCCACGCAGACCAAGAAAGTCGGTGTGGTCCTGAAGGCGCGAGAAAGCACGCGAGGCGGGTGTCGTCTCCGATCGAGCACGGACACATTCTCGCTCCGGCTCCATATGGTTGACGCCAACGGTGAAGTCATCCTGGACGAAACCCGAACTGGCCTCACGTGCGACCGCCGGGTCAGCCAGCAGAAGTTCATGGCCACCTACGAGGTCGAGAATTGCGCGGAATCAGAGCCATCAGGCAAGAGTTCGAAGGGCAAAGCCGACAAGGGTTCGAAGAGCAAAGTCACGGTCACCGCAACGACCGAAGACGGAGAGCTGATCGCGAAGCGAACCCTCAAGTGCAACAAATGAGAGTGATCGGCTGAGCTTCGCTTGTAATGTTCTTGAGACTTTGCGGAGTTAGGCGCCCCGAGGGATGGAGCATTTAGGTACATTTAGAGCAAAATCCCCCACAGCACTCCCCACACACGGTTCAGTGTAAACGGTGGTGACGGAGCGTTGTTCAATGCGTGTGGGGGAGGGGGTGTAGTCCACCGCGGAGCGCCGCAACCGTGCAACCGGGTCCGGTAGAGGGGGGTGCTGCGCCCTGCCGGGTCCGGTGGTGTTGCCAGTGGAAGAGCAGGTTGCGGCGCACGCCGCGTGAAATCCCAATC